>JAAIGF010288645.1_pt1 | contig 42307 bp, 35 predicted proteins | sample 6487441 | NCBI WGS metagenome assembly JAAIGF01 (sample SAMN13974129, study PRJNA590717) | phyllosphere metagenome | biome: pepper field; feature: multiple bacterial spot infested pepper fields; material: pepper leaves; isolation source: leaves from pepper fields | host: Capsicum annuum ...
CAGGAGCAGGGGCGCGGGGGCGCAGCCCCCGCAACACCCCACCCCAAGCTCAGCGCTGCGACCGCCCCCAGTACCCCAGATCCCTGCGGATCTGCAGATCCCGCACCCAGCTCCCCATCGGCTTGCGCCGCAGCCTGCCCAGGGACCCCGCAACAAACGCCTCGGTCGCCGCGATCACCCGCTCACTCGACCGGCCATCCCGCCACGGATGAATCTCATCGGCATACCGCGCAATCTCCGCCCGCAGCGCCGGCTCGGGCGCCAACGCCCGCGCCAGCATCGCCGGCAACTGCGCCGGGTCATCGAAATCCAGCATGTGCGGCTGCGGCACCCGGTTGCGGAAGGTCACCACCGGCTTGTGCTGCACGATGAACTCCGACACGATCGACGAGGTGTCCGACACCAGCACGTCAGCCGCCCGCTGCGCGGCCATCACCTGCTCGGGCTCCACGAACGCCGCATTCGGTCCGGCCAGCGCGCGGTACCTCTCGAACAGCGCCGGTGCGCATTTGGGGTGCAGGGTCAGCAGCCAGTAATGCCGGCCCCGGGCGATGTCCGCCGTGATCTCCTCCAGCAGGTGCGGGGCCGCACTCAGACGCTCGGTGAAGGTGGAACCAAACAGCAGCACCGGTCGTCCCTGTGCGGGCGCGCGCAGGGCCGCGCTTTCGCCACCGTCGTCGCGGAACAGCGGGTCCAGCTTCGGCCAGCCGGTCTCGACCACGGCAAAATGCCCCTGCTCGGCCGCCAGGGCGGCAAACGGTGCGGTGGTGGCCGGTCCCTGCGTGCAGTACAGGTCGAACATGCCACGCACGCGGAAATGACCGCGGGCGCTGTCGCGCTTCTGCACGTTGAAACCATGGAACAGCTGCACCTTGGCGCCGGAGAGGAAGGTCGGCACCCAGTTGGCAGCGCTGAACACCGCCTGCGGGCGCATCGCCAGCGCCTCGCGCAGGCCTGCCGATGGCACACCCGGCAGCGCGCTGCCGGCCGCGCCGTCGGTGAACCATGCCGCCACCTCGTGCCCGGAAGCGTGCAAGGCCTGCGCCAACGGGGCGAGAATAGGCAGCGCGTAGCGCTCCGTCGCAAACAACAGGTGTCCAGCCATCATGTCCTCCACGACCGCTCCCATCGAACGGCCTCGCATTTCCGCCTGCATTATCGCGTTCAACGAGGCCGGCCGCATCGGCGAATGTCTGGCCTCGTTGGCGTTCTGCGATGAGATCGTGGTGGTGGACTCGCACTCCACCGACGCCACCGTGGCCCTGGCCGAGGCGGCCGGGGCGCGGGTGCTGCAGCGCGCGTTCGACGGCTTCCGCAGCCAGAAGGCCTTCTGCGTCGCCCAGGCGCGCCACGACTGGGTGCTGTGCCTGGATGCCGACGAGCGGGTCAGCCCGGAACTGCGCGCGGCGATCGAGCAGGCCCGCGACACCGGTTTTGCCGGCCACGCCGGCTACCGCTTCGCCCGGCTCTCGGAGTATTTCGGCAGGTTCCTGCGCCATGGCAACGCCTACCCGGACCGCGTGCTGCGCCTGTTCGACCGCCGCTGCGGTGGCTGGCGCGGCAAGCGCGAGATTCACGAGGCCGCCAGCGTCGACGGCACTGTCGGCCGTCTGCAGGGCGACCTGGTCCATTACCCGTACCGCTCGCTGCAGCAACAGCTGGCCAAAACCGAGAAGTACGCTCGGATGATGGCCGAACACGACTTCGCGCGCGGCAAGCGGGCCACCCTGGCCAAACTGATCCTCGCGCCGGCCTGGCGGTTCTGGCGGGGCCTGGTCCTGCGTGGCGGCTTCCGCGATGGCTGGCATGGGCTGGTCTACGCCTATGTCCGCGCCAACTACGTGCGGCAGAAGACCATCATGTTGTGGATGCTCGGCAACGGCCAGGCGGTGGCCGACCCGCCCCGCGACCCCTGACCGTGCGCCTGCCGGGATGACCGTACGGCACCGGCAGGTATTCATTGTCCAGTGCTGAAGGTCCGGGTAGGATGGCCGCGCTTGTCCTGCCGGCGCCTGGCGCCGCTCACTCAACGGTTTGTTGGCGGATGGCTGGCGGCCACTTGCTGGCTGCAACAGGTAACGCGCTTCGATGACCCCGTCCGTGATTCCCCCCGCCTCCGCCCTGCATCGCCTGCGCTGCCGTCTTGTGCCGGTGGGCCAGTGGTGCGTGACGCTGGCGCTGTTCAGCGTACCGATCAACAAGCCGCTGACCAGCAGTTTCGTCGTACTGGCCATGATCACCTCGCTGCTTGGCGCCGCGCCGCTGCAGCGCTGGAAGCAGGCGTTCCACGACCCGGTGGCGCGCGGCATGCTGGTCTGGGCCGGCGTGCTGCTGCTCAGTGCCCTGCATGCACTCGCGCTGGGCGATGGCGGCCGCGGATTGATGCGCTCGGATATCTGGAACTTCATCATTCCCCTGATGGTGGCCTCGCTGCTGCAGACCCCGCAGCTGCGCTGGCGGGCGCTGTACGCGTTCGCCGCCGGCATCGGCGTGGTCCTGCTGGTGTCCTGGCTGATGGCCATCGGCCTGGTGCCGCAGCGGGAGATCGCCGAGCTGGTGGTGTCGATGCGCAACACGGTCATCAAGGAGTACACACAGCAGGGCCTGGCCACGCTGATGCTGTTCTCGCTCATGCTGGCGATCTGGCCGACGCTGCGCCAGCGCCGCTGGCGCATCGCCGCACTGGTGGTGGCCGGTCTGGCGCTGGTCAACGTGGCCGTGCTGCTGGGCAGCCGCACCAGCTATCTCACCCTGGTGCCGCTGGTGCTGTACTGGGCCTGGGTGGTGTTCAGCCGGCCCACCGCCAAGCTGCGCGTGCTGCTGGTGGCCGGGGTGTTCGCGCTCGGTCTGGGGGTGAGCCTGTGGAACTCGCCCAGCATGGAAACCCGTCTCAACGCGGTCACCGACGAGGTCTCCAGCTACGTGGAAGACGGCAGCGCGACCTCCACCGGCATCCGCCTGTGGCTGTGGCAGCACACCGGCGAGATGATCGCCGAGGCGCCGCTGATCGGTCATGGGCTGGGCCAGTGGCATCCGCAGTACCTGCAGCGCATGCAGCAGATTCCCGATTCGCGCCCCTACCTGACCAGCCACCCGCATCAGGAAATGCTGCTGGTGCTGGCCGAGGAGGGCGCGCTGGGCCTGGCGGTGATGCTGGTGCTGCTGTTCCTGCTGCTGCGCCTGCTGCTGCGCCTGCCGGCACCGGAAAAGCATTTCTTCGTCAGCGTGCTCATCATCTACCTCACCGCCGGGCTGGCCAACGGCCTGGTGTCCGACTACACGCACCGCAACACCTTCCTGCTGCTGCTGTCGTGCATTCCCACTGTTTCCCTGCTCGCTGCAGGACGCACCGTCGAGCCCTCCCGCCGTGAACTCCGTTGATCTGTCCGCGCTGACCGTCGTCTGCGTCACCTACAACAGCCGCGGGGTCCTGCCCGACCTGGCGCGCACCTTGGCGGATTACCCGGCGGTGGTCATCGTCGACAACGCCAGCGGCGATGACACGGTGGCCCGTGCCCGGGAACTGCTGCCCCAGGCGCAGGTGATCGCCCGTGCCGACAACGCCGGTTTCGGCGCGGCCAACAACATAGGCGTGGCGCAGGTGCGCACGCCGTTTGTACTGCTGCTCAACCCGGACTGTGCGATCACGCCTGGCGACGTGGCCACGCTGCTGGCCTGCATGCAGGCACACCCGCAGGCGGCCATCGTGGCGCCGCAGGGCTGGCGTACCGAGACGCTGCCGCAGAAATCCTGCCGCCCGGCCTTCAACCAGCCGCAGCCGCGCGGTGCCTACCAGGTGCCGACCTCGGTGGTGGAAGCCGGCTGGGTGCACGGCAGCTGCCTGCTGGTCCGGCGCAGTGCCTTCGAGCAGGTGGGCGGTTTCGACACCACCTTCTTTCTCTACTATGAGGACGATGACCTGTGCCTGCGCATGCAGCAGGCCGGTTTCAGCTGCCTGCTGGAGCCGGCGGCGCGCTCGCGGCACTGGGGCGGTGGCTCTTCGACGCCCAGCGCGCGCACGACCTTCATCAAACAGTTCCACTACGCGCGCTCGCGACAGATCGCCATGCGCCGCTACGTGGGCCCGGGCCCGGCACGCGCGCATCGTCTCAAGCTGATGCTGGCCAGCGTGCCGGCCATGCTGGCCTACACGCTGCTGCTGCGCCGCTACGACGTGAGCAAGTGGGCCGGCTGGGGCCTGGCCGGCTTCTGCGCCACCCTGCGCCTGGACAGCCTGGCCCAGCGCATCCGCTGAGCCGGCCGCGCCGCAACCGCTACTCGCCGGCCTGCTGCGCCTGTTCGGCGCGCTCGCGGATGCGCGCGGCCTCGTCCAGCTGACAGGGGCCGACCACCGCATCGGCCTGCACCAGCCACCAGCGCCGGCGATTGGCGATGCCGGCCAGTTCAGCGCGGCTGCGATCCACGCAGGGCAGCAGGGCCACCTCCTGCACCAGCAGCCAGCGGCGCTGCGGCGCCTGCGCCTGCCATGCCACGCCCTGCAGCAACTGGTCTTCCCAGTCCTTGTTGAAGCCGAAGGTGGTGGCGGGCCGGTCGGCCATCAGCAGGTTCTGTTCCTTCCACGCCACCAGCCCCAGTTCGGCATCGGCGCCAATGCGCTGGCCCACCGCCTGCATCAGCCCACGGGCCGAGCTTGAGTCGTTGAGCAGCGGGTAGGCCGCCAGCCCATACAGCACCCAGACCATCGTCATCGCCGAAAGGGTCGCCACGTGCGCGCGGCGCAGGCGCCACACTGCCAGGCTCAGTCCCGCCCAGCAGCCCATGGCGATGGCCGCCCAGGCCAGCGCTCCGGTTACGGTGTTGTCCAGTCCACGCGAGGCCATCAGGCGTTGTTCAAAACCGGGGTCGCCCCACAGCATCGCCACGCCGGCGCCCAGCGTTCCCACGGCCAGCAGCGCGACAAAGCCTGCCAGCACCCACTGGAACGCGCGCTTGCGCAGCAGCCCCGGCAGCAGCGGTGCCAGCGCCAGGCAGAACATCGGCAGCGCCGGCAGGATGTAGACATCGCGCTTGCCGTGCGGGATGGAGAAGAACACGACGATCAGCAGCCACCAGCCCAGCAGCAGCAGGTAACGCGGGTCGCGCCGCGCCAGCCGCCGGCGCCAGGCAGGGATCGCCCAGGGCACGGCAAGGATGGCCGGCAGCCACATCGAAGGCATCGTCGCCAGGAAGTACCACCACGGCTGGTGGTGGTCCCAGGACTGCGCGTAGCGCTTGGCGGTCTGCCGGAACAGGATGTCATCCATGTAGGCGCGGTATTCGGCCGAGCCGCTGGACACGGCCGTGGCCACCATCGGCACCAGCCACAGCGCGATGGCCAGCAGGAACAGCAGCGGTGCCACCCAGAACTGCCAGGCCCGCGCATGCATCGCCACGCCGCGCCAGCGCAGCGCCACGGCCAGCCCGGCCGGCACCAGCATCAACAGCGCCACCACGCCCACGCCCTTGGTGATCACCCCCAGCCCGGCGGCAAACCAGCCCAGCCACCACCAGCGCCATGCAGGGCCGAGCAGCAGATGCCGGAGCAGACCGTAGTTGGCCAGGGTGATGAAGAACACGATCAGCGGGTCGATCTGTGCCTTCTTGGCCTGGAAGGTGAAATGCAGCGCAAACAGCAGCGCCCACGCGGCATACAGGCCGACACGGCGGGTCCACAGCCGGCGGCCGAGGTCGTGGACACAGGCCAGGGTGCCCAGCGCTGCCAGCAGCGAGGGCAGCAGGAACGCCACACGCCAGTTGCCGAGCAGGCTGTACAGGGTGGCCTGCCACCACATCAGCATGGGCGGCTTGTCCGAATAGAGTTCGATGCCGCGATGCGGGAACAGCCAGTCCCCGCTCTCCACCATCTGCTTGGCCACCAGCGCGAAGCGCGGCTCGTCCGAAGGCCACGGATCGCGCAGCCCAAGGCCGGTGCCAAGCACCAGCAGTGCCATCAGGATGAGCAGCCAGGTGTCGCGGGAAGCACGTGTCTGCAGCATTGGCAATGAGAAGAATTGGAAAGGGCTAGACGCTTTTTAACAGACGCGCGTAGAAAAAGCCGTCTCCCCCGTCCATTCCCGGCAACCGCTGGCGTCCAATGCCGTCGCAGTCGAGACCGAAAGCGTCATCCAGCGCATCGGCACGTGCGTCGGCATGCCACTTCAGGAAGCCACGTACCTGCTCGACGTTCTCGGCCTTGAGAATCGAGCAGGTGGCATACAGCAGCACGCCGCCGGGGCGCAGCATGCCCCAGCAGGCCTCCAGCAGGCGCGCCTGCGCACCGACCAGCGCGTCGATGTCGTCGGCCCGACGGTGGAACATGATGTCCGGCTGGCGACGGATCACACCGGTCGCCGAGCACGGCGCGTCAAGCAGGATGGCGTCGAACGGCACCCCGTCCCACCACGCGCCGGGGTCGCTGGCATCGGCCGCCAGCGTCTGCGCCTGCGCGCCGACACCGGTGCGCAGGAACGTGTCCTTGACCCGGGCCAGACGCCGCGCATCGATGTCCAGCGCCAGCAGCTGCAGGCTGGGGTCACGCTCGAGCAGGTGCGCGGCCTTGCCGCCGGGAGCCGCGCAGGCATCGAGCACGCGCGCGCCCTGCGGCGGCGCGAACGCATCGGCCGCCTGCTGAGCGGAGAGGTCCTGCACCGACAGCGCGCCATCGGCGAAGCCGGGCAGCTGATTGACCGCCACCGGGGTTTCCAGCGCGATGGCATCGCTGCACAGTGCAGATGGCACCACGGTGATACCCGCCTGCTGCAGTGCCGCCAGCGCCGCTTCGCGGCCGCCCTGCTGGCGGTTGGCGCGCAACCACAGCGGCGCCGGTTGCAGGCTGGCTTCGAACACGGCGTTGGCCTGCTGCGGCCAGTCGCGTTCGATGCTCCCGGCCAGCCAGGCCGGGAACGCTTCGCGTGGCGGCTGGGCCGGGAACCCCTCGCGCTGCGCACGGCGCAGCACGGCATTGACCAGACCGGCCTGGCGCTCGCGTCCGAGCGCGCGGGCGGCATCCACGGTGGCCGAGAGCGCGGCGTGGGCCGGCAGCTCAAGCACTTCCAGCTGGGCAAAGCCCACCATCAGCAAGGTACGCAGGTCGGCATCACGCTCGGAAAGCGGCTTCTGCATCCAGCCGGCCAGCGCGGCGTCGTAGGTGCTGCGTCGGCGCAGCACGGCAAAGCACATGGCTTCGAGCAGGGCCCGGTCACGGGTGTCGTCGAGCTTGGGCAGGGCCCAGGCCAGCTCGGCCTTCAGCGAGCGACCGCGGGTGAACACCTGCGCCAGCACACGGGCCGCCAGCATGCGGGTGGTCGCGCCGGGTGCCGGCTTGCCTGCGCCGCGCGGGGAAACGGTTGCCATTGGTCAGGCCCCGATCTGCAGGTCGCGGCGCGCATTGAGGTAGTCGGCGGCGGTGATCGCCTTGCCTCCCTCGCGCTGCAGCACGCGCAGGCGCAGCGCGCCCTGCCCGCAGGCCACATCGATGCCATCGCGGCTGGCTGCAATGACCGTACCCGGTGCGGCGCCTCCGTTGTCGGCCAGCGCAACAGCGCCGTGGATGCGCACGCGCTCGCCCCCCAGCTGGGCCTCGGCCACCGGCCAGGGGTTGAATGCACGCACGGTGCGGGCCAGCACCTCGGCCTCACCGCGCCAGTCCAGCCGTGCTTCGGCCTTGTCCAGCTTGTGCGCATAGGTCACGCCCTCGGCCGGCTGCGGCTGGGCGATCGGCTTCAGGCCGGCGCGCAGCAACCCAAGCCCATCAGACAGCACCTGTGCACCCAGCTCGGCCAGCTTGTCGTGCAGCTGGCCGCCGGTGTCGGTGCCCGCGATCGGCAGACTCTGCTGCAGCAGCACCGGGCCGGTATCCAGCCCCGCTTCCATCTGCATCAGGCACACGCCACTGGTGTCATCGCCGGCCTGGATCGCGCGCTGGATCGGCGCCGCACCGCGCCAGCGCGGCAGCAGTGAGGCATGCACGTTCCAGCAGCCATGGGTCGGAATGGCCAGCACGGCCTTGGGCAGGATCAGGCCATAGGCCACCACCACCATCAGGTCGGGCTGCAGCGCGCGCAGCTGCTGCTGCGCCGCCTCATCCTTGAGCGACTCCGGCTGGAACACCGGGATACCCCGTGCCACCGCCTCAAGCTTGACCGGCGAGGCGGCCAGGCCACGGCCACGGCCGGCCGGGCGGTCAGGCTGGGTGTAGACGGCCACCACTTCATGGTGACGCGCGGCAGCGCGCAACGACGACACCGCGAACTCCGGCGTACCGGCAAAGACAATCCTCATGCTTACCCCGCTTGCAGATGGAAACGGCGCCGTCCACCGGCGCCGCTGGGCCCGCGCAGACTGCGCGGAAGCCGGCCCCGCGCAGGGCGGGCCGCCGGCCGGATGACTCAGGCCGCGTCGTGGCGGCGCTGCTTGGCCAGCTTCTTGCGCACCATTTCGCGCTTGAGCGGCGAGAGGTAATCAATGAACAGCTTTCCGTCCAGATGGTCCATTTCGTGCTGCACACACACCGCCAGCAGGCCGTCGGTGGTCAGCTCCTGCGGCTGGCCCTGGCGGTCCAGGAAGCGCACGGTGATCTGGTTGGCGCGGGTGACGTCGGCAAAGATGCCCGGCACCGACAGGCACCCTTCCTGGTACACCTGGCCACCGTCGTGGGCGACGATTTCCGGGTTGATGAACACCTGCGGCTGGTTCTTCTCTTCGCTCACGTCGATGACCATGAAGCGCTTGTGCACGTCCACCTGGCTGGCGGCCAGGCCGATGCCGGGCGCGTCGTACATGGTCTGGAACATGTCATCGAGCAGGGTCTGGAACGCGGGGGTGGTGACCTCGGCGGCATCCATCACCACCGCCTTGGTGCGCAGGCGCGGGTCGGGAAACTCGAGAATTGGGAGCAGGGCCATGGTTGTAACCGTATTCGGGGGGCGCCGGAGAGCTCCGGCCTACGTCGCAGATTCTATCGCCAACGCTTGCCTTGCGCCCCGGTTTCTGGACTATAGTGCGCCAACCTGTTGGGGAATCAGGGCTGGACTACTTCATGTTGCTACGAATCCGCACGGTCGTCGCTGCGGCGATGCTGACCGTTGCCGCCTATGCTACCGCCGTTGAAATGAATGGCGGGCACCCGGCTACCTATGTCGTGCAGAAGGGCGACACCCTGTGGGACATCTCGTCCCGCTTCCTGGGCAAGCCCTGGCTGTGGCCGGAGATCTGGCAGGCCAACCCGCAGGTCAGCAATCCGCACCTGATCTACCCGGGCGACGTGTTGAGCCTGGCCTACACCGACCGTGTCGCCACCGCCGCCCGCGTGCAGCCCGGTCCGCGTCGCGAAGCGCCGATCAATGCGATTCCGCTGTCGGAAGTCGAGCCCTTCCTGAAGGACCTCAGCGTGGTCGATGCCATCGACCACCTGCCGCATGTGGCCGGCCTGGAGGACAACCGCCTGCGCGCCACCACCGGCCAGACCGCCTACGTGCGCGGGCTGGAACAGGCCGCGCTCGGCCAGCGCTATGCGGTGGTCCGCCCGACAGTGCGCTACGCCCTGCCCAAGCACACTGAAGATCTGGACACCCGCGGCCGCAGCACGCCCGGCAGTGGCAACCTGTGGAAGAACTACAGCGTGCCGACCAGGCGCCAGCAGACGCTGGGCTACGAGCTGGTACGGGTCAATGTGGGCACCATCACCGCCGTGCAGCGGCCCGGTGTGGACGTGGCCACGCTGGCCCTGCAGGACCCCGACGACAGCCGCGAGGTGCGCGTGGGTGACCGGCTGGTGCCGGTGCAGGTGACCCGCTATGACCTGCAGTTCATTCCGCACGTGCCGGCCTTCGCGCTGGAGACGGCCGATGTGCGCGTACTGGCGGTGACCGACATGCTGCTTTCCGGTGGCCCGCGCGACGTCATCGCGCTGTCGGCCGGCAGCGCCCAGGGCATGGACAACGGCACGGTGGTGTCGCTGTGGAATCACGGCAGCCACGTGCGCAACCGCATGCAGTACCCGAACGTCTCGCAGATGGACGATTCGCCCAAGGGCGGTGCCGGTCGCGTTGCGCTGCCGGATGAGTATGCCGCCCATGCCATGGTGTTCCGCACCTTCGAGAACGTCAGCTATGCGCTGGTGATGAAGGGCGTCAAGCCGGTGCAGGTCGACTACGCAGCCCGCCACCCCGACGCGCAGTAACCTCCGCCCCACCTAACGCTGCGTGTAACCCCGATGGTGGGCACGCAGCGCGGCGCCCACGCTGGCGGCATGGACGAAAACCTTGCCGCCCTGATCACCCTGGTGCTGGCGGGTGGGCCGCCGGCTCCCCGTCATGCGCTGGCCCGCCACCCACGCGGACTGGCAGCGGCGTTGGCCGCCGGCCTTCCGCTGTGGACGCAGGCTGGCTGTACGCCCGCCCAGCTCACTGCACTGGCGCAGCCTGAGCCTACTGCCTTCACCCGCGCCTGGCACTGGCTGCAGCAGCCCGGGCATGCGCTGCTGCACCTGGACGACCCCCGCCTTCCGCAGACCCTGCGCGAACTGCCCGACCCGCCGTTCGCCCTGTTCGTCGACGGAGACCCGGCCGCCCTGTGGAAGCCCTCGATCGCCGTGGTCGGCAGCCGCTCGCCCACGCCCAGCGGACGCGCGCTGGCATCGGAGTTCAGTCTTGCCTTCGCCCGCCATGGGCTGGCCGTGGTCAGCGGTCTGGCGGCAGGCATCGATGCGGCCGCGCATCGGGCGGTGCTCGGCTGCGGCGGCGACACGCTGGCGGTGATCGGCACCGGCCCGGACCGCGCGTATCCGGATCACCACGTCGCCCTGCAGGCCGAGGTCGCCGCCTGCGGCGCGGTGGTCAGCGAGTATCCCCCCGGCACCCCTGCCCGCGCCGGGCAGTTTCCGGCGCGCAACCGGCTGGTAGCGGGTCTGGCGCTGTTGACCCTGGTGGTCGAGGCCGCCTGGCGCTCGGGCGCGCTGATCACCGCCCGGCTGGCAGCCGAAGCCGGTCGTGAGGTGTGCGCCATCCCTGGCTCGGTGCGCAATCCACGGGCGCGCGGCTGCCATCGGCTGATCCGCGAGGGCGCCGCGCTGGTGGAAACCCCTGAGGAGGTACTGGCGCTCGTGGCGCCCAGCCTGTCGCGCGCCCTGCCCGGCTTGAAATCGGCACTGGAGGTCCCCATTCAAGAACTCCCGGCCGCGACCCTGCCGCCGGCGATGGCGACCGATGCCGACTACCAGCGCTTGTGGAACGCGTTGGACCACGACCCAATCCCTATGGATTCATTGATCATGCGATGTGGATTGACGGCTTCCGGGCTGTCCTCCATGCTGCTGGCCATGGAACTGGCGGGAATCGTGGTGTGCGAACACGGCCGCTACTGTCGAAACCCTGGTTTCCCAACCTCTACAGCGTCCTGAACGCAGGCCGAGGGGCAATGAAAGAGAGCATTCTCGATGTGCTGTTGTACCTGTTCGAACATTATTTCAGCGAAGACGCCGACCTCGTCCGTGACCGCGACTCGCTGCAGAACGGCCTGATACAGGCAGGCTTCAGCCCCACCGAAATCAACAAGGCGTTTGATTGGCTGGACGCGCTCGCCGCCCAGCGTCCCACCGTGGCGCAGGCCCGTGTGGACGGTCCGGTGCGCATTTTCCATGGTCCCGAGCTGGACAAGCTCGACATCGAATGCCGTGGTTTCCTGCTGTATCTGGAACAGCACGGCATTCTCGACGCAGGCCAGCGCGAGCTGGTGCTCGACCGCGCCATGGCGCTTGACCAGGACGAACTGGACCTGGACGACCTGAAGTGGGTCGTGCTGATGGTGCTGTTCAACCAGCCCGGTTCCGAAGCGGCCTATGCCTGGATGGAAACGCAGATGTTCATGGACGAGCCAGAACCGCTTCACTGAACGTACACTGGCTGTCTTGCGCAGCCAGGGGGGCATTACGTGAGTGAGTGGTTCCATGCCGACGGCGACCGTCAGGTCGGTCCGTTGACCGTCGAAGCGATGGGCGCGCGTTTCCGCGCCCAGCAGATTGATCTGGACACCCTGGTATGGCGCGATGGCCTGCCGGGGTGGCAGCCGTTGCGCACCGTGGCCGATGAGCTGGGTCTGGCCATCGCCGCGCCTGTCACACCGCCGCCACCGCCCGTTCCCACGTCGGCCGAGCCCGCCGGGCAGGTCGTACCGGACCCGTCAGCCGGCTCCGTGCCTGCGCCGGCGCACACGCCGGAGCCCGAGCCGTTCCCCGGTGCAGCCGCATCGCCCGCGCCACCGGCTGGCGCGGTGTCACCGGGCCCTGCAATGCCGCCGCTGCCGGCGCCGCGCCAGGGCCTGTCCAAAGGCATGATCGCGGCCATCGTCATCGGCGGTTCGCTTGCCTTGTTGGTACCGGTGGGCGTGATGCTGGCAGCCATCGCCATTCCCGCCTATCAGGAATACACCGCACGTTCGCAACTGGCCCGCGCGGTGACCGCGCTGCAGCCCCTGCAGGCGCAGGTGCTTGAGTTCGCCAACAGCCAAGGGCGCTGCCCGACCAACGCCGACCCGGGCTTCCCCGACAGCGGCGATTACCACGCAGAGGGCCTCTCCCAGGTGCAGCTGGGCCGTTTCAACACCGGCAACTGCGGCATCGAAGCCACCCTGTCGATCGGCCAGCCTGAGCTGGAGGGTGACTTGTTGTGGCTGGAATACGAAACTGACACGCGCACGTGGACCTGCAGTGGCCAGAGTGACGACGCCAAACTGCCCGCGCATTGCCGCGGCTGACCAGAAATCCAAGGACGACCCAAAGGGGATTGAAGATGAGTGAGTGGTATTACGCCGAAGGCCAGCAACGTCAGGGCCCGGTTGCCGCGCAGGACCTGCGCCTGTTGTTCCAGCGCGGCCAGATCACCCTGGACACGCTGGTCTGGCGTGAGGGCATGGGCCAGTGGGCGCAGCTGCGCACGGTGACCCAGGAACTGCAGCTGGAGACGCTGGCGGCGGCCGCCGCGCCCAGCGAAGGCTTCGACCTGCGCGGGGACTACGCCGCCATCGACAACGGCACCGCGCCGCTGCCGGGCACCGGTCCGGTCAGCAGCTCGCCCTACAGCGCACCGGCCGCTGCGGTTGGCGGCTATGCCAGTGCGATCCCGGTGCAGGGCGCAGAGGTGGTCTATGCCGGCTTCTGGAAGCGCTTTGCCGCCTACCTGATCGATTATGTGATCCTGACCGTGGCCGGCGCCGTGATCGGCGGTGTGCTGGGGCTGGGCTTCGGTGCCGCTGCCGTATTCAGCGATGCCATGCAGACGGCTACCGTGCTCTCGCAGGTGGCCGGCGGCGTGGTCGGCATGGCGCTCAGCCTGGCCTATTACGGCTGGTTCCACGCCTCCACCGGTGGCGCTACCCCGGGCAAGATGGCCATTGGCATCAAGGTGGTGCGCAGCAATGGCGAGCGCCTCACCGGCGCGCGCTCGGTGGGTCGTTACTTCGCCACCATCCTGAGCAGCATCACCCTGCTGATCGGCTACATCATGGCCGCCTTCACCGAGCGCAAGCAGGCCCTGCATGACCTGATCTGCGACACCGTGGTGGTGGACAAGTGGGCCTTCAGCGATGAACCCCACCGCCAGCGCCATGAGCTGGGGGCGGTGACCATCGTGATCCTGGTGATCGGCGGCATTGCCATGCTGGGCCTGCTGGTGGCGATGATCGCTGCCATCGGCTACATCGCCAAAATGGCCGGCTGAGCGCTCTCCTGCCGTGGCCGGGTGCTTGACAGCACGGTCACGGCATGATTCCTCTAATAAGGTAAAAGCTGAACGCCCGGCCCATCCCCGGGCGTTCGGCTTATGTAATTTGCCCGCGCAGCTTCACTAATGCGGCCATTTGCTCCACCCTAGCGGCCCCGCGAACGGCCCACCAGACAAAAGCGCCCCCCTCATGCCCAAGCACCTGCTCATCGTCGAATCGCCCGCCAAGGCCAAGACGATCAACAAATACCTCGGCAAGGACTTCACCGTCCTGGCCTCGTATGGGCATGTGCGCGACCTGATTCCGAAGGAAGGTGCGGTGGATCCGGACAACGGGTTTGCCATGTATTACGACGTGATCGACAAGAACGAAAAGCATGTCGATGCAATCGCCAAGGCCGCAAAGGGCGCCGATGACATCCTGCTGGCGACCGACCCGGACCGCGAGGGTGAGGCGATCAGCTGGCACATCGCCGAGATCCTGAAGGAGCGCGGCCTGGTCAAGGACAAGCCGATGCAGCGCGTGGTGTTCACCGAGATCACCCCGCGTGCCATCAAGGAAGCCATCAACCAGCCGCGAGCCATTGCCAGTGACCTGGTCGACGCCCAGCAGGCGCGCCGTGCGCTGGATTACCTGGTCGGTTTCAACCTTTCCCCGGTGCTGTGGCGCAAGGTTCAGCGTGGCCTGTCCGCTGGCCGCGTGCAGAGCCCGGCGCTGCGCATGATCGTCGAGCGCGAGGAAGAGATCGAAGCCTTCATCGCACGCGAGTACTGGTCCATCGGCGCGGCCTGCGCGCACCCCTCGCAGCCTTTCAACGCCAAGCTGATCAAGCTGGACGGGCAGAAGTTCGAGCAGTTCACCGTCACCGACGGTGAGACCGCCGAGGCCGCACGTCTGCGCATCCAGCAGGCCGCGCAGGGCGCGCTGCATGTCACCGACGTGGCCAGCAAGGAGCGCAAGCGTCGCCCCGCGCCGCCGTTCACCACCTCCACGCTGCAGCAGGAGGCCTCGCGCAAGCTCGGCTTCACCACGCGCAAGACCATGCAGGTCGCGCAGAAGCTGTATGAAGGTGTGAACATCGGCGAGGAAGGCACCGTCGGTCTGATTTCGTACATGCGTACCGACTCGGTCAACCTGTCCCAGGATGCGCTCGCCGAAATCCGCGATGTCATCGCCCGCGATTACGGCATCGCGTCGCTGCCGGACCAGCCCAACACCTACCAGACCAAATCCAAGAACGCCCAGGAAGCGCACGAAGCGGTGCGCCCGACCTCGGCCCTGCGCACGCCTGCCCAGGTGGCCCGCTTCCTCAGCGATGACGAGCGCCGCCTGTACGAGCTGATCTGGAAGCGTGCGGTGGCCTGCCAGATGATTCCGGCCACGCTCAACACGGTCAGCGTCGATCTCTCCGCCGGCAGCGAGCACGTATTCCGTGCCAGCGGCACCACAGTGGTGGTGCCGGGCTTCCTGGCGGTCTACGAGGAAGGCAAGGACAACAAGAGCGCCGACGATGAAGACGAAGGCCGCAAGCTGCCGGCGATGAAGCCTGGCGACCGCGTACCGCTCGATCGCATCCTGGCCGAACAGCACTTCACCCAGCCGCCGCCGCGCTTCACCGAAGCGGCGCTGGTCAAGGCGCTGGAAGAGTACGGCATCGGCCGACCCTCGACCTACGCCTCGATCATCCAGACCCTGCTGTTCCGCAAATACGTGGAAATGGAAGGCCGCAGCTTCCGTCCCTCCGACGTGGGCCGCGCGGTGTCCAAGTTCCTGTCCAGCCATTTCACCCAGTACGTGGACTACGACTTCACCGCCAGGCTTGAAGATGAGCTCGACGCGGTATCGCGTGGCGAGGAAGAGTGGATTCCGTTGATGGCCCGCTTCTGGGCACCGTTCAAGGAACTGGTGGAAGACAAGAAGGAATCGGTGGACCGCGCCGAGGCCAGCGGTGCCCGCGAGCTGGGCACCGACCCCAAGACCGGCAAGCCTGTAAGCGTGCGGCTGGGCCGGTTCGGGCCGTATGCCGCCATCGGCAGCACCGCCGAGGACGCCGAAGAGAAGCCAAAGTTCGCCTCGCTGCGCCCCGGCCAGTCGATGCACACCATCTCGCTGGAAGACGCGCTGGAACTGTTCCTGATGCCGCGTGCGCTTGGCGAGGACAAGGGCGAACCGGTCAGCGTGGGCATTGGCCGCTTCGGCCCGTTCGCCAAGCGTGGCAGCACCTACGCCTCGCTGAAGAAGGAAGATGATCCCTACACCATTGACCTGGCGCGCGCCGTCTTCCTGATCGAAGAGAAGGAAGAAATCGCACGCAACCGCATCATCAAGGAGTTCGAAGGCAGCGAGATCCAGGTGCTCAACGGTCGTTTCGGCCCGTACCTGAGCGATGGCAAGTTCAACGGCAAGATCCCCAAGGACCGTGAGCCGGCCTCGCTGACCCTGGCCGAAGCGCAGCAGTTCATGGAAGAAACCGGCAAGCCGGTACGCAAGGGTTTTGGTGCCAAGAAGGCCGCTGCAAAGAAAGCACCGGCCAAGAAGGCGGCAGCGAAGAAGGAACCGGCACCGAAGAAACCTGCTGCCAAGAAGATCGCGAAAAAGGCCACCAAGAAGACCGCGAAGAAAGCGGTGAAGAAGGCGGTCAAGAAAGTGGCCAGCAAGGCCTGAGCATCGCGCCGTGCCGGGCAGCGCCCGGCACTACCCGGTGCCGCTGCCCCGGGGGGATAATGCGGGCACTTCCCGCCTGCGGCTGCCGCCATGAACGAACTCACCCTGGATACCGCCGTGGCCGCGCTGCGCGCCGGCGGTGTCATCGCCTACCCCACCGAGGCGGTATGGGGCCTGGGCTGCGACCCCAGCAACCAGCAGGCCGTCGAGGCGCTGTTGCGGTTGAAGCAGCGGCCAGTGGAGAAAGGCATGATCCTGGTCGCGGCCAACCTGCCGCAGCTGGAAGGCTGGGTCCACCTCGACCGCCTGCCCAGCGCCCGCCAGCAGGAAGTACTGGCCAGCTGGCCCGGCGCCAACACCTGGATCCTGCCCGCCGGTGCGCGGGCCCCCGGCTGGATCACCGGCGAGCACACCGGGCTTGCCGTGCGCATCAGCGCGCATCCGCTGGTCAAAGCGCTGTGCGAGGCATGGGGTGGCCCGCTGGTGTCCACCAGCGCCAACCTCGCCGGCGAGCCCCCGGCCCGCCAGCGCGGCGACCTCGACCCGCGCCTGCTGGCCCGGCTCGACGGTGTGCTCGACGGCAGCACCGGCGGCCTGGCCCAGCCCACCCCGATCCGCGACGCGCTCAGCGGCAGCACGCTGCGCTCATGAACCGACTGCACCGGCCCCTGTTGGCCACGTCGCTCGCCTGCATGCTTGCAGGCTGCAGTGGCCCTGAGGCACCAGCAGAGCCCGCGCATCCTGCGGCGGCATCGCTCGGCACCACGACGCGTCCATCGGCCACCCCACGCTCCACATCCAGCGATGACGCAGTCCTCCATCGCGAGGCGGCGATGCTGACCTATGTGTGTGAGGCCGGGGCCCCGGCATGCCCTGATGCGCTGGTGGCGCGGAGCCCGCAGGAAGCGGCCTGGCTGCTCGACCACGGTTATCCGTCCTCCGTCCTTCTGGCGCGCTATGCGCAGCTGTCGCGTACCGAGCTCAACGCCGTGGCAGATGCGGGTTCCCTCGCTGCGATGGTGGTGTACGGCGTGCGTGCCGCCGCCGACGGCGATACACGCGAAGGCATCGAGTATGTGGTGGCCGCAACCCAGCGCGGGAGCATCTACGGCTATTACGGTCTTTCCGCCATCTTTCAGAACTCGCCTGAGCTGATGAACATCGTGGAAGCGGGCGCCTATCTCCGCGTCGCCTACATTCTGGGCGACGCGAAAGCGGCGACCGAACTGCAACGCCGCCTCCCCGGCCTGACGCCGGGTGAGCAGGCCATGATCGATGAGCGAGCGGCGTCGCTGTACCAGACCATGGCCGGTGCCAGGGCGCCAGCACCGCGGCCGCTCCAGGAAGAGCCTTGATACGGCGTCGTGTTCACACGTATCCGCCCTATCCCGCACTACGCTGCACTGAGCTGTGTAGACCGCCCAATTCTTCGAGGGAGCTCGTCAGTGGGGGCCAGGATCATCGCCATCGCGTTACCGATGCTGCTGGCACCCGTCGCGGCTGCAGCGCCGGACGACAGCGTGCGCATCTACCGGTGCGTGAGCAGCAATGGCGCGGTGACTCTGGCTGATACCCCGTGCGCACAGGGCCGTGAAGAGATCCGTGAGATGCAGCGGCCGCGCGATCCGCCGACACCCGCGGCCCGGCAGGCCCCCGTGCCCGCCGAGCCGCCCACGCCCGCCCCGGCACGTGAGGTGCGCTACGTGCATGTGCAGCCGCCTCAGCCGATGTACGCGTGCACCGCCGCCGACGGCACGCGCTACGTGAGCGACAGCAACGAGGGCAACCCGCGCTGGGAACCGCTGTGGGTCAATGCCTGGGTCGCACCGCCGGTGTGGCGCGGTGGCGGCGGCGGCCCACGGCCCGGTCATGGCGGCGGGCCGCGCCCACCGCGACGGCCGGCCGGCAGCGGGCATGGCCCCCGTCCGCCGCTGGCTGGCATCGGCGTTCCGGGTGGCAGCGTGCTGGTGCGCGATGCCTGCCGTCCGCTGCCGCAGCAGGAAGTGTGTTCGCGCCTGCAGGACCGCCGCTGGGAACTGGACCGCCGCTACAACAGTGCGCTGCAGAGCGAGCGCGAGGCGATCACCCGCGAACAGCGCGGCATCGACGCGCGCCTGCAGCAGGACTGTGGTTCGCGCTGAGCGCAGGCGTGCCTACAATGGCGCCATGAAGATCCTGGCTTTGCTGCTGCTTGCCGCTGTCGCCGCGCCTGCCGTCGCGCAGAACGATGTGGAGTTCCGTTGCACCGATGACCGGGGCCAGGTCAGCGTGCAGGACCGGCCCTGTCCTTCGGGAATGGCACAGGTCATCCAGCGCCGGGGCGCGGCCGCAGCGCCGACCGTGGTGACCTCGGTGGCCGACGAAGCTGTCCCGCAGGTGTTGGACAGTGCACGCCCGCCAGCGGCGGGTTTCAACGCTGATGACCCGCAGCTGCTGGACAGTAATGCGCTGCGCCAGCAACACGACCCGGGCGATGCGCAGGCGGCGGACGCCCCGCCCATGCCGCCGGTGTTCCGCTGTGTGGCGGCCAACGGCAGCCAGTACCTGCATGCCTACGAGCCGGCGCCACCGACCTGCGCGCTGCTGACCGTCACCGGGCTCGGCGGTGCTACACCGGTCAATGCGGCCAGTTGCGAGATCGTGCGCGACAGCTGTGAGGAGATCGCCGAGGCGCAGCGCTGTGGCGCCTGGCAGCAGCTGCTGCGCACCGCGCGCGGGCGTGAGCGCTTCGCCGGCGCGGAAACCCAGGCGGCTGCGCGCGCCGCGCGCGAGCAGCTGCAGGCGGTGCTGGACGCTGGACGATGCCCGGTGCCGGGTTGAGCGGCGTCGGCCGGCGCACCGTTGGCAGGTGACGAGCGTTGGTCATCACGCCTCAGCGGCGTAGGCGTGCTGTCATATTGGGTCGGCATGTCAAAGCGTGACGACCAACGGTCGTCACCTGCCAAGGGTCGTTACCTGTTACCTGCCCGCGGCGTAGCGCCAAGCGCAAGGCGCGGTGAGGCCTAGAAGCCGTTGCGCAGGAAGCCGCCGTCCACGGCGATGCATTCGCCGGTGACATAGCTGGACGCCGGCAGGCACAGGAAGGCGACGGCCGAGGCCACTTCCTGCGGTTCGCCGATGCGCCGCATCGGCGTGCGTTCGATGACCTGCTCGTAATAGTCGGGGTCGGACAACGGGCCAGAGGTCCGCCGGGTGCGGATGTACCACGGTGCAACCGCGTTGACCCGGATGCCGTCCTCGGCCCATTCGGCGGCCAGGTTGCGGGTCATCTGATGCATGCCGGCCTTGGTCATGCCGTACACCACGCCGCTGCGCACATGGGTCAGGCCGGACACGCTGCCGACATTGACGATGGCCGATGCCGCGTGCCGCGACAGCAGCGGGTAGGCGTATCGGGAAAGCTCGAATGCCGAGAACAGGTTGGTCTCGAAGATGCTCCGCCACTCGTCCTCGGTGTAATCCACGGCGGGGCGGCTGACGTTGCCACCGGCGTTGTTGACCAGCAGGTGCAGCCCTTCGCCGTGATCCTCTACCCAGTCGAGAATCTGTCGGCGGTCCTCGTCATCGCTTACATCGGCGGCGAGTGCTTTCACCTGCTGCTGCGGGTAGGTGTCGAGCAGCTCATCGCGTGCGCTTTCCAGCGCATTGATGTCGCGGCCGACGATCATCAGGTCGGCGCCCAGCGATGCCAGCTCGTGGGCAATGGCCAGGCCGATGCCCGCGCTGGCACCGGTGATCAAGGCGGTCTGTCCATCCAACCGCCAACGCTGCAGGCTCATGGGTCCTCCGGGCGTGCACGGCCCTGTCATTGCGAGCACCAAGGATACGCGTTCACGCCGCGCGGCAGGACGGTGGCAGACTGCAGGTCCGGTTCACTCCATGGAGATTGCCCATGCGTGCCCTGTTCCTCATCGCCTCGATCCTGCTGTCGAGCCTGCTGCTCACCTCATGCCAACGCCCGGCCGAACCGCCGACCGAGCATCCGCCCGCCCCACAGGCAGCAGAAACACCGTAGAGCGGGGCTCTGCCCCGCTGCACGCAGGCGCTGCCCCGCTCCCGGTCACACCGTCACAGCCCGCAGAAGCAGTACACCAGGCTCTTCACCGGGGCACCGTTGCCCTGGTCGCGGGCAGCGTTCTCGACAAAGCGCAGCTGGGTATCCACTTCAGGCATGGTCCGCGCCAGCATCAGGCGCGCCATGCCCGATTCGCCCAGCATCCACGCACCGGCGTGGCTGCCGGCGAAACCGCTCACGAACTGTGCGAACGGCGTGGTCGCCTTTTCGATGTAGCGCACGCGGTAGGCATCCTGCTTGCCGAGCTTGGCGCGGTCGGCGGCATCGGCCACGGCATCCTTCAAACCACCGAAGGCGTCAACCAGACCGCGCTCCTTGGCCTGCGCACCGCTCCACACGCGGCCCTGCGCCACCTCGTCAACGGCTTCGATCGTCTTGTTGCGTGCTTCGGCCACGCGGCCGGTGAAGTCGGCGTAGCCCTTGTCGATCACCGCCTGGATCACCTGGCCCACGGCCGGGTCCAGAGGCTTGGTTATGTCGAAGGCGCCGGCAAACCGCGTGGTGCCCACACCATCGGTGTGCACGCCGATCTTGTCCAGGCTGCGGGCCACGTTGGGCACCATGCCGAAGATGCCGATCGAGCCGGTGATGGTCGAGGGATCGGCGTAGATGCGGTCGGCATTCATGCTGATCCAGTAACCACCGGAGGCCGCCAGGTCACCCATGGAGACCACGACCGGCTTGCCGGCGGCCTGCAGGGCCACCACTTCGCGACGGATCTGCTCGGAGGCGAAGACTTCACCGCCCGGCGAATCCACGCGCAGCACCACGGCTTTGACCTTGTCGTCGTCGCGCGCTTCGCGCAGCAGGGCCGAGGTCGACTCGCCGCCGATGCGACCGGCCGGCAGGTCGCCGCCGCTGATCTCGCCCGATGCCACCACCACCGCCACCTGCGGACGGGCGTCGACCGGGTTGCGGCGCGCGTCGATGTGGGCCAGGTAGTCGCTCATGCCGATGTTGCGGAAGCCGCCATCGGCATCGTCATCGGCCACGCCACGCTCGGTCATCAGCGTGTCGAATTCCTCGCGCGTCTTCAGCGCGGTGACCAGCTTCTGCTGCAGCGCGAACCTGGCCATGTCGCCGCCCGCAGCAGCGATGCCTTCGGGCAGGGTGTCGATGCCGGCCGCGAGCTGCGCCGCGTCGAGGCCGCGCGCCTTGGCCACGTCGTCGAGGTAGCGCTGCCAGACATCGTTCATCCAGAACAGGTCGGCTTCCTTGGCCTGCGGCGAGGCAGCGTCCAGCACGTACGGCTCGGCGGCCGACTTGTACTGGCCCACCTTGAACAGATGCACGTCCACGCCAAGCTTGTCCTGCAGGCCGGTGCGGAAGTACTGGCGGTAGCGGCCCAGGCCCTCCAGCAACACCGAGCCCATCGGGTCCAGATAGATCTCGTCGGCCTGCGCCGCCAGCAGGTACTGCGACTGGCTCATGCTCTGGCTGAAGGCCACCACCTGCTTGCCCTGCGCGCGCAGGTCCTGCAGCGCGGCAGCCACTTCGCGCAGCGAGGCGAAGCCCGACGGCTGCAGCTTGTCCAGCTCCAGCACCACGCGCTCGACTTTCTTGTCATCGCGCGCCGCTTCGATCACACGGATGAAATCACGCAGCTGCACTTCGGTGCTGCCGGTGTCACCCATCGCCTTGGACAGCGCACGGCTGACCGGGTCGGCGCTGAACTGTTCCACCAGCCGTCCTTCCGGTGCCAGCACCAGGGTGGTGCGGTCCTGCAGCGTCTTGCTGCCGCCCGCGCTCATGCCGGCCACGGCCACCAGACCGGCCAGCAACAGGAACAGCAGCCCGAAGAACAGCAGGTTGAGGATCAGCCGCCGGGTGAAGTTCATCACGTCCCACAGGCCGATGAAGAAGGCAGCCACCGGGTTGCGACGCGGTAGCGGCGGCGGCAAGGGGGGCACGGTTGGGTTCATGGACTGCTCCGGTTGGCGGCGTTGCTGTGGGGTTGCCTGGTCAGCATAGCCGCTGCGGTGTGCAGCGGCATCAGACACAAGTCAGGGGGTGTCGCGCGCCGCCAGCAGCTGCTGGGCGGCACTGTGCGAACTGCGGTGCAGGCGCCAGCCCATCAGGATGGCGGCAGCGGTGAGGCCGACGATCAGGCCTATCCACATGCCCTGCGGGCCCATGCCCATGCCCAGACCCAGCCCGGCGCCCAGCGGCATGCCCAGCCCCCAGTACGCGAACATGGCGATGAACATCGGCACACGCGTGTCCTTCAGTCCACGCAGCGAGCCGGCCGACACCACCTGGATGCCATCGGGGAACTGGAATGCTGCGGCATACAGCAGCAGGATCGAGGCCAGCCCGGCGACCACCGCATCGTTGGTGTACACCCCGACGATGGCATCGTGGCCGAACAGCAGCACCAGCGCGGACATCGCCTGGGTGGCCAGGATGATCGCGTAGCCCGCCCAGACGGCGCGGCGGATGCCCAGGCTGTCACGTCGGCCTACGGCGTGGCCCACGCGCACCGTGGTGGCCTCGGCCACACCCATCGGAATCATGAAGCACAGCTGGGCGACGTTGATGGCGATCTGGTGCGCGGCCGCTTCATTGGCGCCGAGGCGGCCGATCAGCAGCGCGGTGACGATGAACAGCCCGCCCTCCATCAGCACGGTGATACCGATCGGCAGACCGGTGCGCAGCAGGTCCCAGATCGCAGGCCAGCGCGGGCCCTCGAAGCGCTCGAACAGCTTCAGGTGGGCAAAGCGCCGGGTCTTCCACAGGTAGCCGGCAAAGCACAGCGTCTGCAGCCACATCATGGTGGCCGAGGCGATGCCCAGCCCTTCGGCGCCCAGTTCGGGCATGCCGAAGCGCCCGTAAGCCAGCGCGTAGCCCAGCGGCGCCAGCACGAGCAGGCCACCGAAGCCGATCAGCATCGTCGGCAGCGTCCAGTGCATGCCTTCGCTGAGGTAGCGCATGCAGAAGTACATCGTCAGCGCTGGCGCGCCCCAGCGTACGGCATGCAGGAAGCCGGTGGCGCCGGGCACGATTTCCGGCGCGATGCCGAACGCAGGCAGGCCGGCGGGCACCAGGCTGAGGAAGGTGAACATGATCAAGCCAAGGCCCAGTGCCAGCCAGAGTGCCTGGCGGAACAGCGGGCCGATCTCGCGCTCGCGGCCGGCGCCGTGCAGCTGCGAGACCGAGGCGGTAAGCGAGATCAGGGTGCCGATCGGGATCAGCAGCGGCATCCACAGCAGCGCGGTGCCGATGGTGACGGCAGCCAGCGTCTGGGTGCTGTGGTGGCCAGCGATGACGTTGTCGATGAAGGAGATCAGGCCGGTGGAGACATGCCCGAGCACGAGCGGCAGGGCAAGCAGACCGGTGGCGCCCACTTCCTTGCTGAAGGCGGGCGTGGAGGGTGCAGTAGACATGAGGAAACGCAGAACGCGAACTTCGGTTGCGCGCGGAGGGCACAGGCACCGGGTTGCGGTGCGCCATCTTACCGGAGCACCGCGGCCATGGTCATGCTCCGCCGATACGGCGGCCAGCCCGGGTTTACTCGCCGACCTGCTGCTTCAGCCAGGCATCGCGCTGTGCCGCCGGCACGGCCAGAAACGCAGTGCGTACCGCGTCGCGCTGGGTGGGCGGTGTGCGCTGGGCGACCAGGGCCAACTGCGCCACCTGGGTCCGGCTGAGCTGTCGCAGCAGGGCCAGGGTGGGCTCACGCTGCTCGACAGGAAGGAATCCGAACAGACCCTGCAGGCGGCTGTAGTACTCGCCCAGCAGCGGCCCCAGACGCCAGCCATCGCGGAACGACTGGTCCTGCGCAGCGAACTGCTCACGCAGGCTCTGCTGTTGTGCTGGCGGCAATGCAGCGAAACGGGCGGCGGCCTGGCGTACGCGGTCGCGCTCGGCTTCGCTCAGCGCGCGCCACGCGGCATGGTCGGCACGACGCTGGCGCCGCTGCGCCTCGCTGAGCTGGCTCCACGCCGGCGCGGCCGCCGGCGCTGGTGCGCCCACCGTGGCCGGCTTGGCGGCCGGCAGCGGAATGACGTTGCGGTCGGGACTGGCCTGGGCGGTCACGGCCACGGACAGGCCGAGCATCAGCAACAGAGGCTTATTCATCGGCGGCGGAGGTTTCCAGTGCGGCGGTGGCCGGTTCGGGACGGCTGGGCTTGGGCTGCGACTCGTCCACCGGCAGGGGCCCGCCGGCAGCAAACCATGCGTGCAGATCGGCGTCGGCCACCTGCGGGAAATCGGGGTCGGCCAGCATGGCTGCGTCGTCGGCCGCCATCGGGTCGACGCCAGCGGGCGCGACATCAGGCGCCTCCTGCGACAACGGCTCGACCGCGATCTCCATCGATTCGCTGCCCTCGCCTGCGGCGCCGGCCGTGCGGCCCTGCCAGTGACGCCAACCGAGCGCAGCCACCAGCAGCACCGCCACCGTGGCCAGCAGGATCACCGGGCCCCGCCAGCGTCGCGGACCGGGCCGCCGACGCCTGGCCTTGCTGGCCGGGGCGGGCTCGCGTTCCGGCGTACGCCAGGAACCGGGGGCACTTTGCTGGATCTGGGGCGCTACCGGCTGCTGCAGTTCCTTCAGGCGCTGGGCCGGCAGCTCGCGGATGCGTTGCTGGACCTGCTCGGCCAGGTGGCGCCAGCCTTGGGCGTCGGGCATCCCCGCCGCATCACGCGGACAGGCAACTGCCAACGCGTGCTGGTAGTCCTCGGCGCTGGCGTCGAGGATGCGTGCGGCGGCGTCCTCGTCCAGCCCGGCGCCGATGCGCAGCAGCAGGGCCAACCGTACTGGCGGGGCGAGCGTGCCCAGGTGCTGCAGCGCACCTGCCCACTGCCCGTCAGGGGTCTCGCGCAGCGCCTGGCGCGCAGCGAGCAGCGCCCAGAAGCGCGGCGGCCACTGTGCCATCGGCAGGTCGCTGGCAACGGCGGCGAAGGCGCGCATCACGGCCACCAGTGCCTGTTCGGCACGCGCCGGGTTGCCGGTCTGCAGCTCGGCCACGACCAGGGCGCGTCGCTCGACGCCTCGTAGGAATGCCGACAATGCACCGGCCGCGGTTGAAGAACTTGGGGCGGACGCAGCCGTCATCGGGTACTCCTGGAATTCACGCCAGATGATAACGGCTGTCACCAAGGCGCGCGGAAGACTTGCGCTTGAACGCACTTCGTGCTGCAGGTTGTGCACAGCACCACGCAGCGCCGCGTGGAGCGCTCTGTCGGAACCAGTGCGCGCCTCTCTTCGGCGCCGCTGCATCCGTATATCATTGATTTTCATATGTTTTACCGGATGGTCATTTTTTCGCCACGAAAAGGTAGACCATGACGCAATCGGCCATCCGGCATTCCGGCACGCGCTAACACACAGACTTATCCACAAAAATTGTGGATAACCCTGAATCTTCAAGCCCCACGGATATTTAGCTCGGGTTCAAGCGGATCAAGACGCCTCATCGCATCGGTGAACAGGCGGACGAAGCTGTCATGGCGCCCGGTACACTGGCCCCATGGCTCCCCCTGTTCAGACCCTGCGCGTGGCCCTGCCGGTTCCCCTGCCGCAGGTATTCGACTATCTCCCCCCTGCAACCGGCCTGCGGCCGGACGAGGCCGTGGGCTGCCGGGTGCAGGTGCCGTTTGGTCCCCGCGAGCTGGTAGGCGTGGTGGTCGACACCGGCAGCGCCGACACAGCCGAGGGTCTTCGTCCGGCGCTCGCCTGGCTGGACACCGGGCCCCTGCTGAAGGGCGAGCTCTGGAGCAACCTGCAGTGGCTGGCGCGCTACACCCATGCGCCGCTCGGCGAAGTGCTCTCCACCGCCCTGCCCGGCCCGCTGCGCAAGGGTGAGCCGCTGCCGGACACCCATCACTGGGGCTGGCAGCTGACCGAAGCCGGCCACAGCCAGCGCGACTGCCTGCGCGCCGGCAGCCGCCCGCGCCGGCTGGCCGAGCTGTTGGGGCAGGCGGTGGTGGACGAAACCGTGATTGCCGCGCGCATGGACCAATGGCGCAGCGCGGCGCGCAGCCTGGAAAAGCGCGGGCTGGTGGAACGGGTGGCGCTGAACGTGGCGCCGCAGCAGGCCCAGCCCCTGCCCGGCCCGATGCTCAACCCCGAGCAGGCGGCGGCCGTTGCTGCCATCACCGCGCGCAGCGGCTTCCAGCCCTTCCTGCTCGATGGCGTGACCGGCAGCGGCAAGACCGAGGTGTACCTGCAGGCCATCATCGCCTGCCTGGCCCAGGGCCGTCAGGCGCTGGTGCTGGTGCCGGAAATCGGGCTGACGCCGCAGACGCTTGCACGCTTCCGCGGGCGGCTGGGCATCCCGGTGCACGCGCTGCACTCGGGGCTCAACGACAACGAGCGCGCACGCGTGTGGGCCGCCGCCGCGCGCGGCGAAGCGCGGGTGATCGTTGGCACCCGCTCGGCGGTGTTCACGCCGCTGCCTGAAGCGGGGCTGCTGATCGTCGATGAGGAACACGACACCAGCTACAAACAGCAGGATGGCATCCGCTACCACGCGCGCGACTTCGCCCTGGTGCGGGCCAAGGCACTGGGCGTTGCCGTGCTGCTGGGCAGTGCCACCCCCTCGCTGGAGACGCTGCACAATGCGCACGCAGGCCGCTACACCCACCTGCGTCTGAAGCAGCGCGCCGGCGAGGCGCGACCGCCACGCGTGCGCATTCTCGATGTGCGCAAGCGCCCGCTGCGCGACGGGCTCTCGCCTGAAGTGCTCGAGGGCATCGGCCAGCACATCGCCGCCGGCCAGCAGGTGCTGGTGTTCAAGAACCGACGCGGCTATGCGCCGGTGCTGCTGTGCCATGACTGTGGCTGGACCGCGCCCTGCCAGCGCTGTGATGCACCCATGACCGTGCACGGCGGTGGGCGTCGTCTGCAGTGCCATCACTGCGGCGCACGCCAGCCGGCGCCGCTGGCCTGTCCGGCCTGCGGCAGCCTGGCGCTGCAGCCGCAGGGCATCGGCACCGAACGGCTGGAAGAGCATCTGGTCCAGGCGTTCCCGCAGGTGCCGGTGGTGCGCATCGACCGCGGTACCACCGCGCGGCGCGATGCATTGGAAGAGCAGCTGGCCCGGCTCGGCGAACAGCCCGGCATTCTGGTCGGCACGCAGATTCTCGCCAAGGGGCACGACCTGCCCAAACTGACCCTGGTGGTGGTGGTCGGCATCGACGAAGGCCTGTTCTCGGCCGACTTCCGCGCAGGCGAGAAACTGGCCCAGCAGCTGATCCAGGTTGCCGGTCGCGCCGGCCGCGCCCGTGACCCCGGCGAGGTCTGGCTGCAGACCCATCACCCCGGCCACCCACTGCTGGAAACGCTGGTCAGCGGTGGCTACCACCCCTTCGCGCAGGTCGAGCTCAACCAGCGGCAGGCGGCGGGCTTTCCGCCGTTCGCGCATCTGGCGCTGCTACGGGCCGAAGCCCAGCAGGTCGAGCAGGCCAATGCCTTTCTGCTTGCGGCGCGCCGGCTGGTCGGCCAGCCGGAGCAGCTGGAAGTGTTCGGCCCGATGCCGGCACCGATGCCGCGCCGTGCCGGTTACCAGCGCACCCAGCTGCTGCTGTCGAGCGCGCAGCGCCCCGCCCTGCATGGTGTGCTCGGCCAGCTGGTGCCGCAGCTGTACGCGCTGCCGGAGGCCCGTCGCGTACGCTGGTCGCTGGACGTGGACCCGGTCGACCTGTACTGAACCCAGGACGTCCGGTAGGTGACGACCGTTGGTCGTCACGCTCCTGGTACGGTCACCGCTTCAGCTCATCGGCGTCATCACGCCGCGCTGGTAGGCCGGCCGCTCGCGCAGGCGTGCATACCAGGCCGCCAGGTGCGGCAGGTCCGGGCGCTGGATCGGCATTTCGAACCACGCGTAGACCAGCGAACCGAGCGGGATATCGCCCATCGCGAAGTGCTCGCCGGACAGCCACGGCTGCTGGGCCAGCGCGGCATCGGCCATCTTCAGCAGATCACCGGCCTTGACCAGCGCCGCGTTGATCCGCGCTTCGTCGCGGTCCGCCGGTGCCGTGCGCATCACCCCCCAGATCAGCTCGCTGTACAGCGGCGCCATCCGCGAGGTGCTCCAATCCATCCACTTCTCGCCCTGCACGCGCGCCACCGGGTCTTCCAGATACAGCGTGCCCAGCGCATAGCGCGCCGAGAGGTAGCGCACGATCGCATTGGACTCCCACACCGTGAGCCCATGGTCCTCGATGACCGGCACCAACCCGTTGGGGTTCATCGCCTGGTATTCCGGCGACTGGGTGCCGCCAAAACTGCCACCGACTTCAATGGACTCATACGGCAGGCCGATCTCCTCGGCGCACCATATGACCTTGCGCACGTTGCTCGAATTGCGCCGGCCCCAGATCTTCAACATGGCTCTTCCATCACCCGAAAAGCGCCGGCGACCGGCGCGGTGCCGCTACCATACGCCCATCGGCTCACGCCGGCTTGCCGCCCTTCTTCGGCAGCGGCCGCACATAGGTTGATTTGCCGTCCTTCTTCAGCTCGAACAGCCCGATGGCGGCCAACAGGTCGCTCAGCTTGCCGTAGCCATAGTTACGCGAATCAAACGAGGCCTGGTTGCCGATCTGGCTGCCCACCGGCCCCAGGTGCGACCAGCCATCGTCCGCTTCGGCCGAGGCCACCGCACGGCGCAGCATTTTCACCAGCCGGGTGTCGCTGCGCATCTCCGGCCCACTCTTGCGTGGACGCGCCTCGTCGCCGCCGTTGCCCTGCACGACAGGCTCCTGGTTCGCATCGGCCTCGGGCTCGGGCACGACCGCGTGGTTCTGCCCAAGGGCTTCGAGGTAGGTGAACTTCGAACAGGCGTTCACAAACGCCTCCGGCGTTTTCTTTTCGCCAAAGCCATACACCTTGACGCCATCGGTCAGCAGGCGCATCACCAGCGGGGTGAAATCAGCATCGCTGGAGACAATCGCAAAGCCATCGAGGTTGCGCGCGTAAAGCATGTCCATCGCATCGATGACCATCGCCATGTCCGAGGCGTTCTTGCCCCGGCTGTAGGCGAACTGCTGGATCGGACGGATCGCATATTCGTGCAGTACCGCTTCCCAGCCTTTGAGCCGTGGGCTTTTCCAGTTGCCGTAGGCGCGGCGGACGTTGGCCACGCCGTAACGGGCGACCTCGGCCAGCACTTCATCGATCTTCGAGGCCGGCGCGTTGTCGGCGTCGATCAACAAGGCAATACGTTTTTCCGGTTCGCTCATGACCACCCCACAGATGACGGAAAGCTGGCTGGCCCCATCGTCCCACACGTCATCGGCGCATGCGACATGCGATCATCGGCGGCGCCCCCACCACCCTGCAGGAGCGTGCCGATGAGCCGCGACAGCATCCCCCACCTGGTCATCGTCGGCGGCGGTTTTGCCGGTCTCTGGGCCACCCGCGCCCTGGCCGGCGAACGCATCCGCATCACCCTGGTCGACCGCCGCAACCACCACCTGTTCCAACCGCTGCTCTACCAGGTGGCTACGGCGGGCCTTTCGGCACCGGACATCGCCGCACCACTGCGGCACATCCTCGGCCACCAGCGCAATGTGGAAGTGCGCCTGGGCGAGGTGGTCTCCATCGACAAGCACGCCCGGCAGATCCAGCTGGCGGATGGCAGTGCGCTGCCCTACGACACCCTGATGCTGGCCAGCGGCGCCACCCATGCCTACTTCGGGCACGACGAATGGGCAGCCGACGCGCCGGGCCTGAAAACACTGGATGATGGCATCGCGCTGCGCCGCAAACTGCTGCTGGCCTTCGAGCGCGCCGAGGCCGAACCGGACCCGGAAAAGAAAGCGGCGTGGCTGAGTTTTGCCATCGTCGGCGGCGGCCCTACCGGTGTCGAGCTGGCCGGTACCCTGGCCGAGATTGCCAGGCACACACTGCGCAACGAGTTCCGCCACATCGACCCGGCCTCGGCCAAGGTGCGTCTGGTGGAAGCCGGCCCGCGGGTGCTTTCCAGCTTCCCCGAGGTGCTGTCGCTGAAAGCCCGCCGTCAGCTGGAAAAGCTCGGGGTTGAAGTTGTGACCGGCACGCCGGTCAGCCACATCGACGACAAGGGCTTCCAGCTGGGCGATACTTTCGTGCCGGCGCGCACGGTGGTGTGGGCCGCCGGCGTGGCCGCTTCGCCGCTGGGCCGCGCGCTCGAGGTGCCGCTGGACCGTGCCGGTCGCGTGCTGGTGGAACCTGACCTGACCATTCCCGGGCATCCGGAGATTTTCGTCGCCGGCGACCTGGCCGCACTGCAGCAGGCCGACGGACGCCCGGTGCCCGGCGTTGCACCGGCGGCCAAGCAGATGGGCAGGCATGTGGCTGACACCGTACGCGCGCGTCTGCAGGGCAAGGCCGAGCCCGGCGCGTTCACGTACGCCGACTACGGCAACCTGGCCACCATCGGCCGCATGGCCGCCATCGTGCACCTGGGCAAACTGCAGCTTTCGGGTGTGCTGGCCTGGTGGTTCTGGCTGGCGGCCCACGTGTTTTTCCTGATCGGCTTCCGCAACCGCATCGTGGTGCTGTTGAACTGGGCTGTCGCGTACTGGAGCTACCAGCGCAGCGCGCGGATCATCTTCGGCAACGACCGCGACGACCGCCGACCGTATACCTCCGGACCCGGGTGATGGTCATCCCCCCGTCGCGTAGAGCCGACTCCATGGTCGGCTGCCCTCCGGTGAGATTGCGATAACCCGCCGCGCTGCGCGCGTTGAGCCGACCGTCGGGTCGGCTCTACCCGTGACAGATCACCGGCACCCCGCCGCGCTGCGCGCTCGCCGGGCAGAGCCCGGCGCTACGGTGCCGGCCTCTGCAGCCACGCCAGCTTTCGCGCGCGGGGCTGGCGCTTGAGCTCCCACTCGGCGCGCGACGCGCTGGCACGGTCGGGATACTGGCGCGACGCCAGCACGCGCAACGGCGGCCGTGCCCGGGTGTAGCGTGCCCCCTTGCCGGCCACGTGGGCGGCAAAGCGCGCCTGCACATCGGTGCTGATGCCCGCGTAATAGCTGCCGTCCCGGCATTCAAGCAGGTACAGAAACCAGGGAGCGGACGAACGGGCCATCGGCGCATTATCCCTTTGTTGCACTGCAGCGGTTACACTGCGCGTCGAATGCAGGAGAGAGGCGCCACGCGGGCGCCCGCCGAAGGCGCAGGCTCCCATGATCGCTCAGGCCGGTGGGGTGGAACCCCATCAACCATGCATTCGACACGCCGAGCTGGAGAGAGGTCACCGGGCACGCCCGCGATGATCCGCCGAAGGGGCACGCGGCCACGCCGCTGAACTCTCAGGCAAAAGGACAGCGGGAGCGGCACCGGTCAACCCTGTTTCTCCGCTGCGCAGGCAGCGGGTGCGTGGCATGGCCGGCCTCACCGCATCCGGAGCCTGCCCATGTTGTTGTCCATCATCTACCTCATTGCCATTTCCGCCGAAGCCATGACCGGCGCGCTTGCTGCCGGCCGCCGCCGCATGGACCTGTTCGGCGTGGTGATGATTGCCTGTGTCACCGCGCTCGGCGGCGGCTCGCTGCGCGACATCCTGCTTGGCCACTATCCGCTGGGCTGGGTGCAGCATCCGGAATATCTGGGCTTCACCGTATGCGCAGCGCTCATCGCCACCTGGGTGGCGCGCTGGATGCACCACTTCCGTCGCACCTTTCTCGTGCTTGACGGACTGGGACTGATCGCCTTCACCCTGATCGGCTGCAGCATCGCCCGTGGCGCAGGCCACGCGATGCCCATCGTGCTCATCGCCGGCATGCTCACCGGGGCGTTCGGCGGCGTGCTGCGCGACATCCTCTGCAACGAGGTGCCGCTGATTTTCCAGAAAGAGCTCTACGCCATCATCTCGCTGCTCACCGGCGCGGCCTACCTGCTGCTGCTGCACTGGGGCGTGACCGATGCCACCGCCATCCTGTGCTGCCTGGGCGGCGGCTTCGCGCTGCGCCTGCTGGCCATCCATTACCGCTGGGAAATGCCCAAGTTCGTCTACCACGACGAAGTGCATTGAGGTCCATGCCGAAGCGCCCGCTCCATAAAAGAACGGCTTTCCCTTCCACCCCGGCGATGTACCTGGCGCTGGCGTGTTCGCACAGCGCCAGGCGCATCGCCGGTGTAGATGCGGTGACCTCCAACTCCGGTCACCGCCGATCGCGGCTGCGCCCCCGCAGGCTGCAAGCCGCCATCCACACCTCTGCCGCGCTCAGGCGGCTTTGTCTGCTTCCACCACCACACGCTGGGCGGTGCGACGCGCGCGCACCGCGTCGGCCAGACGCTGCAGCACCTGCTCGGTGCTGGCCCAGTCGATGCAGCCGTCGGTGATGCTCTGGCCGTGCACCAGCGGCTGGCCTGCCACCAGTTCCTGGCGCCCACCGACCAGATTGCTCTCGATCATCACCCCGACGATGCGCTGCTGCCCGTCTTCCAGCTGGCGGGCGATGTCATCGATCACCTTGGGCTGGTTTTCCGGGTTCTTCAGGCTGTTGGCGTGGCTGGCATCCACCATCAGGCGGGTTGGCAGGCCGGCCTTTGCCAGCACCTGGCAGGCGTCAGCCACGCTGCCGGCATCGTAGTTCGGCTGTTTGCCACCACGCAGAATGACATGGCAGTCCGGGTTGCCGGCGGTGGAGACGATGGCCGTGCCGCCCTGCTTGGTCACCGACAGGAAGTGATGCGGGTTCGATGCCGCACCCACCGCATCGGCGGCGATCTTGATGTTGCCATCGGTACCGTTCTTGAACCCGACCGGGCACGACAGGCCAGAGGCCAGCTCGCGGTGCACCTGGCTCTCGGTGGTGCGGGCACCGATTGCGCCCCACGCCACCAGGTCGGCGATGTACTGCGGGGAAATCACGTCGAGGAACTCGACACCTGCCGGCAACCCGAGCTTGTTGATGTCACGCAGCAGGCCGCGTGCTACGCGCAGGCCTTTGTTGATGTTGAAGCTGCCGTCCAGGTCGGGGTCGTTGATCAGCCCCTTCCAGCCCACCGTGGTGCGCGGCTTCTCGAAGTAGACGCGCATGACGATCTCCAGCTCCCCGGCCAGCGCTTCACGCAGCGGCTTGAGCTTCTGCGCGTACTCCATCGCCGCTACCGGGTCGTGGATCGAGCAGGGTCCGACCACCACCGCCAGCCGGTCGTCCTGGCCGTGGAGGATGGCGTGCAGTGCCGCGCGCGAGGCAGCCACGGTGTCCGACGCCTGCTCGTCACAGGGCAACATGGCCAGCAACTGTGCAGGCGGGGTCAGCGGTTGGATGTTGCGGATGCGAAGGTCGTCGGTGTGCGGGGCCATGGGGGTTCTCCGTTTGTGGGGGTGCCCCAGCGTGGCGACATGAAAAAAGCCGCCAGGTTCGCTGGCGGCTTTCGGGAATGCGTCTGAAACTTTCTTCAGGATGAGCGCAATCCTTCCTCCGCCAGTGGCTTCGGAAAGTAATACCAGAAGTAAAAGCTGGCGCGGTGTGCGTTCATGGGTTGTATTGATAGCACAGGGTTCTGCCAGCGCCAACAGTTTCATGCGCAACGGCAACAGCGGTCGTGAACGCATGCGTCAGAGCGCCGGCATCGGTGCCGGCTTGATCGGCACGATCAGGATGGCGCCGTAGGTCGGCACCACTTCGCGGTACAGGCTGTCGAAGTCGTAGGTGTCGCCCATCTCCAGGCTGTCCAGGCCCAGACGATTGACGCGATAGGGGGTCAGGTAGGACACGATGGCACGGCCGCGTGCATCGGTGCGCGTGGCCAGCTGGCCATCCACCGCGCTGTGGCGGAAGCCGGGCGCTTCAATGATGCCGACCGTATCGCCCAATGGCTGGCCCAGCACCACCCCGCGCGACCACGCCACAATGCTGCCTTCCAGGCTGGCATCGGCGCGCTGGCGCTCGGCGGAATGGCTGTAGCCCAGGCTCCAGCGGGCGGCGTCGGCCTGGTAGCTCACCCGCGCACTGTCGGTGTGCTGGCCGGGCGCGGTGGAGTCACGCTGCTGGCTGAGCGTGTAGTTCAGGCGGTAGTCGGCCAGCGCCGAACCCGTGATGCGGTGATCCCAGGTGGTCTTTCCTTCCTCATCGCGCTCGGCGCTGAACGCATAGCGTTGTGTGGTGCCACTGCCGCCGCCGAAAGGCACCGAGAGCGTCAGCTGTGCCGAGGTCTGCTTCAGCACGCGGCTGCGGGTGTGGTTGGCCTGCACGTCGAGGTCGAACCGTTCGCCGTACCAGGTCAGGCCCACCTGCGCGCTGCTGCGCGTGGGCGTGTCGTCAGCATAGCGCTGGTGGCCGAGCGTGGCGTACAGGCTGCCGGTATCGCCGACGTTCTGCTTGAACTCCAGCCGCAGCTGGTCGCGCGGCTTGATTTCCTTGACCCAGTCATCCGCTTCGTCGGGACCGACGAGGTCGGCCCAGAAATCGAACTGTGCATCACGCGCGAAGTTCGACTCCAGCGTGCGATAGTGCCCGCGGTCATAACGCCGGTAGTCGACGCTGATGCCGGTGCCACTGCGTGCGAACGATTTGGCATAGCGCATCCGCCATTGCCGTCCCTGGTTCTCGACGATGTTCTTGACCACCTGCGAGGTGGTGACATCCAGCGAGACGGCGCCGGCGATGTCCAGGTCCCAGCCCACGCCTGCAGCGTGAGCACGGTAGTCGCGGCTGGCCAGCAGACCGCCGAACAGGCTCACTTTGCCGGGCAGACCGTAGCCGGCAGTCGCTTGGACAAAGCCTGCGTCTGGATAGTCGTTGCCCAGCAATGGTCGATAACGCCCGGCATTGACCGCGTACTTCATGGTCCGGCTGTGGGTAAGCAGCGGCATCGCCGTGTAGGGCACGATCGAGACGTGTTCGCTGCCGTCGGCTTCCTGCACGGTGACACGGATATCGCCCGATGAGGCCGGCGGTCGCACGTCGTAGAGCACGAACAGACCGGGCGCCACGGTGGTGTGATAGAACAGCACACCGTTCTGCCGGATCAGCACCTGCGCGTTTCCCTTGGCGTAACCACGTACGACCGGGGTGAATGCTTCCAGATAATCCGGCAGCAGGCTGTCTTCGGAGGCCATCTTGGCGCCGGTGAACGGCAGGCTGTCAAACAGCAGCGCGTCGGTATAGGTCTGGCCGAGCGTCACCCGGCTGCGCAGCCGTCCGATATCGCGCGTCACGTAGCTGGTGTCGTGCCGCCAACGCGGCTCCGGACGCCCGTCCAGTCCCACGCTGCCGTCGCGGGTGTACTGCACGGTGGAGCGGGCGCGCCACGCGCCGATGTTCACGCCCGGGCTCAACGTGGCGTACACCGCGGTCTGGCGCCGACGTGAAGCCTCCCAGTCGTCGGACAAGGTCGTCTGCAACGCACTGACCTGGTAATCCAGGCGCACCGCATTGATGCCGTTGTCGTGCCGCGAGAACGGCACGTCACCGCGCGCGCGGCTCATCACTGCGTCGTCTGCGGTGATCTTCAGCTGGTGATGCTGGGCATCGAAGCGGACCCGCACCACCGGTTCGTCATCATCATCGTCATCATCCTCATCGTCGCGCTCTACCTCCTCGCTGGCCCTGTGCGCGATATCGGCCCCGGTACCTGCCACGATGCGTGGCGCAGGTCGATCCGGCACGACGCAGCGTTCGTGCCCTGCAACGTCGGAGTCGGGGACGAAGGGAGCAGTGACCGCCACACCCCATTCCAGCCACTGGGACACCAGGGCACAGGGGCGGCCATCGTCGCGGATACGCAGCCAGGAATTGCCCTTCCAATGGCCGTTGATGGTAACGCCGACGCGAACCGGCGCGACGGTCATGCCTGGAAACACGCCGGTTTCGATGGCGTCCTCCGCATCCGCTGCCGCACCGTTCTGGTCAGGTACGGCCGCAGCTGCGGCAAACACCCAGAACGGAGCCAGCAGGGAGACACCATGGACAGCATGGGCGAACGAACGACGCACGACGGGACCTGCTTGATGACAGCGGGAACGACAACGCAGAAAAAGGGGCATGGCCCCTTTTTCTGCTTCTCTCGAGTTGAAGAAGCGGCGATCAGCCCTTCAGTGCAGCCAGATCAGCCTGCGCCTGACGCAGCTTTTCCATCTTCTCGCGCAGCTTGAACTGCTTCTCGCTCAGCTTGTCCTGCGCCTTGGCGATCTTCTTGGCATCGTTGCGGCCCTGCGCCTCGCGCAGCTTGCCTTCGGCTTCACGGACGTCTTCCTGCACCTTGCGTACGTCTTCCTGGGCTTCGCGCACCTTCTGCTCGGCGCGGTTGGCCTGGCCGGCGTCGGTGCAGTGGGCCTTGGCCTGGGCCAGGGCGGTCTGCAGCCCAGCCAGCTGGCGCTGGTTGCCGTACTGCTTGGCAACTTCGATCTGCGCCTGGATCGAAGCAACCTTGGCATCGCAGCTCTGGGTGCCGGCGAAGGCGTTGCCGCCCATCAGCAGGGCAACCGGGACGATGGCGGTGAGCAGAATCTTCTTCATGGGAAATCTCTTGGTTAAGCGGGAAAGCGCGGCGGGTGTGCCGACGAGGTGTACTTTGCCGGGCCCGGCTTTCCTGCGGCATAGAACGGATTCGAGAGTGCAGACGCTGGCTTCAGCCCGCCTGCAGCCAGCGCTGCACGCGGTCGGCCAGACGGCTGTAGTTGGCAAGCACGGCCTCGCCTTGTATCGGTGAGCCGCGCTGCGCCTGCAGCTCAAGCACCAGACACGCCTGCTCCAGGTCGGCATCCGGCCGCGTGCACGCGACCACGCCGCGCAGGCGATGGGTCAGCTCGGCTACGTCCTGCCAGCGCTGCGCCTCGAAGGCCTCGTGCAGCCGTTGCATATCCTGCTGCACGCTGTGCTCAAGCCCCTCCACGTTGATCGATGGTGCGTCCGTTACCGGAAGCGTTGCCTGCGGCGCTGCAGACCCGCGCAGCCAGCGTGCCAGCACCGCACCCAGCTGCGTGATGTCCAGCGGCTTGACCAGCACATCATCCATGCCCGCCTCCACGCAGGCCTGGCGTGCTTCAGGAAGTGCATTGGCGGTGTAGCCGATCATCGGCCGGCGCGGCGTCGCACCAGCCGCCTCCCACGTGCGGGCGGCAGCGACCAGCTCCATGCCCGACATCCCGGGCATGCCACAGTCGGTCAACAGCAGCGCGATCTCAGGATCGTGGTGCAGGCAGTCCAGCGCGCGCGGCGCGCTGTTGGCCTGGACCACGTCGTAACCGAGCCACTGCAGCTGATCGGTAAGCACACGGAGGTTGATCGGATGGTCATCGACTACCAGCACGCGCTGCCGCCTGGCGGCCACCGGCAGCATGTCCTTGGCATGACCGGGATCAGCGGCGGCAACGCACGGCAGCGTGACCTCGACGGTGGTGCCCTGTCCTGGTGCGCTGTCCAGCCGGATACTGCCTCCCATCAAGCCCAGCAACCGACGTACGATGCTCAGGCCCAGTCCGGTGCCGCCCCCTGCATGGACGGCCGCATCAGCCTGGCGGAAAGGCTCGAAGACATCTGCCAGGGCCTGGCGGGCAATCCCCACGCCGGTGTCACGCACGCAGACGCGCAGCTGGTGCTCATGGCGCGTGACAGTCAGCGCGATCGAGCCTTCATCGGTGAATTTGACCGCATTGGACAGCAGGTTGGAGATCACCTGGCGCAACCGCAGCGGATCACACAGCACCCAGTCGGGAACATCAGCAGCAACGTGGTGCTGCAGCTGCACGCCCTTGCTGCGCGCTGCATGCTCGAACAGCCTGGCGGTGTCACCGATCAGTGCGCGCAACGCCACCGGCCGAACCGCGAGCTGCAGCTCACCCGCTTCAATCTTGCCGAGGTCGAGCAGATTGCCCACCAGGTCGAGCAGGCCCTTGGCCGACAGCTCAGCCAGCAGCAGCGAGTCGAGGTCGAGCTGACCGGCCTGGCCGCGCCGGGTGGCCATCTCCAGCAGGCCGATCACCGCATTCATCGGGGTACGGATCTCATGGCTCATCTCGGCGAGGAACTGCGACTTCTCCACGCTCGCGCGCTCGGCCAGGTCTTTGGCCGCACGCAGCTGCGCCTCGGCCTGGCGACGCCTGCGGATCTGGTACTGCAGCAGGCTGTTCCACAGCAGCGCCAGCGCGAGCCCGCCGACCGCCCACGGCAGCCAGCGGAACACCACCCGGCGCAGCGACTCCCATGTACTGGTTGGGTAGTTGACGTTGGCCAACCAACGCGCGGCGATGCCCGCGCGCTCGGCCGGCGACATGCCTTCCAGCGCGCGATCGAGAATGCCCAGCAGTTCCGGCGACTGGCGTCCCACACCGAAGCGCGCCATCTGCGGGCGATCAAAGGCGGTGCCCGCGATGCGCAGCTGATCGAAGTAGCGTTCGATGACGTAGCTGGCCGTGGCCATGCTCTGCAGCGCCGCATCGGCTTCTCCGCGGGCAACCCGGTCCATGGCCTCAATGGCGGTGTTGACCTTGACCAGCCGCACCTGGGGGTAGTGCTCCTGTATCCAGTCGGCCATGCCATGCCCGCGCGTCAAGGCCAGGCGCTTTCCGCGCAGGCTGTCCATGTTCTCGATGACCCCACTGCGGCGCGGCGCCACCAGTACCCAGACCACCGGCGCCACATCGCTGGTGAAGTCCAGGAAGCGCTCGCGCTCGGCGGTAGGCATGAGCATGGCTTCCATGTGCGCGCGCCCACCGCGCACATCGGCTTCCAGCCCGGCGATGGTGCTGTTGGGCACCACCTCGAAGCGCAGGCCGGTGCGCCGCCCGACCATGCGCAACAGATCCGCATAGACACCGGCGAACTCGCCTGTCGAATCAATGAAGGTGTAAGGCGCGTTGGCCGGGTCCACGGCAACCCGTACCACCGGATTGGCCTGTATCCAACGCCGCTCGGCATCGGTGAGCGCCAGGCTGCCCGTCGCCTCCATGTCCTGCGCCGCGTCGGTGGTCCAGCTGCGCAGGATGCTGGTACGCATCCATGGCCGGATCGCCTCCAGGCCGGCGTCGAGCACGCGCTTGACCTGTGGCCGGTCGGCGGCGGTCATGAACTGGAAGCGCGTGCTGGCCTGCTGCACGCCGGCCACGCGCAGGTTGAGGAACCATCCCTGCTCCACCGCGTAGGTGGCCGAGATCAGATCACCGACATAATAGTCGGCTCGTCCCAACGAGACGTCTTCCAGCGCGCGGAACGACGATCCCACGGCCACCGCAGGTCCGGCGTCGGGGTGGCGTTCCAGCAGCTTCCACGCGTCCACCTGGCTGGACTCAGCCACGCCGCGACCGGTCAACAGGCCCTCGTCCGCCATCGCTGGGCCGGCGCGTCGCACCACGGCCAGCGGCGGTTGCAGGTACGGCGCGGTGGGCTGAAGACCGGGCAGGTCATCGGGCTCGGAGAACTCGCTGACCGCCGCGATCTCATGCGCGCGCAGCGCGGCAAGCGCCTGCGCGTGCGTGGCGAACCAGCGGGCACGCACCGGTACATCCAGCGTGTTGCCGACCAGGGTCAGGTAGTCGGCCGCCAACCCCTCCATGCAGCCGGCATCGGAGCGGTACTGAATCGGCGCGACGTCGTCGCCCCAGATGCCCACCACCAGTTCGCCATGGGCGCGCAGCCACGCGCGGTCTTCGGTGCTCAGCTCCGCCTGGAAGCGGGTCGGGGCGACCTGGCTGTGCAGCTGCAGCAGCTCGACCGCCTGTGCCGCCTGTGGCAGCCACAGTACGAACAGGGCAACCAGCACGCCGCGCAGCGCGCTAGACGATGCTGGCTTCGTAGGCATAGCGGATCAGCTCGGCGTTGCTGAGCACACCCAGCTTGTCCATGGCGTTCTTCTTGTGCGTGGCCACGGTGGTCTTGGCACGGCCGAGGTTGCCGGCAATCTCATCCAGGCTGTGGCCCTGTGCGAACAGACGCACGACCTCCAGCTCGCGCTGGCTCAATGCCTGCATTGCCTGCCCTGGCCGCACCACCTGATGGCTGAGCGCCGAGCGCACGCTGGGCGAGCAGTACGGCAGGCCGACACCACTGCGCAGCGCACGCAGCGCCAGCACCACCTCCTGCATCTCATCGTTCTTGCTGACAAGGCCGCTGATACCCAGTGCCAGCAGCTGGGCAAACACGGCCGGGTTGTGCAGCATGGTGAAGACGATCAGCTGCGTCTCGGGAAACTGCCGCAGCAGCCGCTCCACCATCGCCAGTCCATCGCCGCCCTGGCTGCCAGCGTTCATTGCATAGTCGGTGACCAGCACGTCGCAGTGCTGCGCGCGCAGTGCTTCCAGCACCTGCTCGCCGGTACGCACCGCAAAATCGACGCGCAATGCATCGCTCTGCAGGCAGCGCTGCAGGGCGTCAAGGATGACAGGATGGTCATCGGCTAGTCCGATGCGAAACATGGCGCACTCCTGTGGCAGCAGTCCAGGTACCGCCCGGAAGGCAGGTACGGTTGCGCGGCACGCCCTCTCGATCGAAGGCATGCGCGACCCGCACAGGAGACGCAAAAACGCGGAGCGGAACCATCGGACCGGTCCGCATCTGAGCAATACCGGCCAAGCGCCGCAAAAGAAAAACCCCGCCTTGCGGCGGGGTTTTTCATGCAGCTGTGCTTCGTAGCAGGCCGGCCGCAGCCGGCGGCCGCATCAGAAGTCCATGCCGCCCATGCCACCCATGCCGCCCATGCCGCCGGCAGCGGCGCCAGCGCCGTCGTCCTTCTTCGGGGCTTCGGCCACCATGGCTTCGGTGGTGATCATCAGGCCGGCGATCGAAGCGGCGTTCTGCAGCGCCGAACGGGTCACCTTGGTCGGGTCCAGGATGCCCAGCTCGACCATGTCACCGAACTCGCCGGTGGCAGCGTTGTAGCCGTAGTTGCCTGCGCCTTCCTTGACCTTGTTGACGATCACGGAGGGCTCTTCGCCGGCGTTGGAGACGATCTCGCGCAGCGGGGCTTCCATCGCGCGCAGGGCGATCTGGATGCCGTGGTTCTGGTCTTCGTTGGAACCCTTCAGGCCGGTCAGTGCAGCAACCGCACGCACCAGGGCCACGCCGCCGCCCGGCACCACGCCTTCTTCCACCGCCGCACGGGTAGCGTGCAGGGCGTCGTCGACGCGGTCCTTCTTTTCCTTCATTTCGATTTCGGTCGAAGCGCCGACCTTGATCACGGCAACACCGCCGGCCAGCTTGGCCACGCGTTCCTGCAGCTTCTCACGGTCGTAGTCCGACGAGGTGTCTTCGATCTGGGTCTTGATCTGGGTGACACGCGCGTCGATGTTGGCCTTCTCGCCGGCACCGTCGATGATGGTGGTGTTTTCCTTGGAAACCTGCACCTTCTTGGCGCGGCCCAGGTCCTTGATGGTGGCCTTTTCCAGCGACAGGCCGATTTCCTCGGAAATCACGGTACCGCCGGTCAGCACGGCCATGTCTTCCAGCATCGCCTTGCGACGGTCGCCGAAGCCCGGTGCCTTGACGGCCACGACCTTGACGATGCCACGGATGGTGTTGACCACCAGGGTGGCCAGCGCTTCGCCTTCGATGTCTTCAGCGATGATCAGCAGCGGCTTGCCAGCCTTGGCAACGCCTTCCAGCACCGGCAGCAGGTCACGCACGTTGGAGATCTTCTTGTCGTGCAGCAGCACGAACGGATCGTCCAGGTCAGCGGTCTGCGACTGCTGGTTGTTGATGAAGTACGGCGACAGGTAGCCACGGTCGAACTGCATGCCTTCGACGACGTCCAGCTCGTTTTCCAGGCCCGAGCCTTCCTCGACGGTGATGACGCCTTCCTTGGTCACGCGGCGCATCGCTTCGGCGATGATGTTGCCGATCGACTCGTCGGAGTTGGCCGAGATCGTGCCGACCTGGGCAATCGCCTTGTCGTCAGCGGTCGGCTTGGAGATGTTCTTCAGCTCGGCCACAGCGGCCACGACGGCCTTGTCGATGCCGCGCTTGAGGTCCATC
>JAAIGF010170624.1_pt1 | contig 42239 bp, 39 predicted proteins | sample 6487441 | NCBI WGS metagenome assembly JAAIGF01 (sample SAMN13974129, study PRJNA590717) | phyllosphere metagenome | biome: pepper field; feature: multiple bacterial spot infested pepper fields; material: pepper leaves; isolation source: leaves from pepper fields | host: Capsicum annuum ...
ATCATCGACCTCGTCCTCGAGTCGGGCCGTGCGCTCGTCCTCGCGTTCAACAAATGGGACATGCTCGACGACGAGCGCCGCATCTATCTGGAGCGCGAGATCGAACAGGACCTGGCGCACGTCGCGTGGGCTCCGCGCGTGAACATCTCGGCGCGCACCGGTCGTCACCTCGACAAGCTCGTGCCCGCGCTCGAGACGGCGCTGGAGTCGTGGGACACCCGCATCCCCACCGGCAAGTTCAACGCGTTCCTCTCGGAGCTCGTCGCCGAGCACCCGCATCCGCTCCGCGGCGGCAAGCAGCCCCGCATCCTGTTCGGGACGCAGGCGGCGACGCGTCCGCCGACATTCGTGCTGTTCACGACCGGGTTCCTCGACCCGGGCTACCGCCGGTTCATCCAGCGGCGCCTGCGCGAGATCTACGGCTTCGAGGGCACGCCGATCGTGCTGAACATGCGTATCCGCGAGAAGCGCCAGCGCTGATCCGCGTCGAGAACGCCCCGTCTGCCCTCGCGGCAGCCGGGGCGTTTCGCGATTGTTCGTGAAACACGCACACGATTTCTCACAGAAATCTCCCAGGAATGGATACGCTGCATCAGCGGTGGGCCACGGGGTCCGTCCGCGCGCGGCACACGGCCGCGCCGATCAGGGGGAGAACCATGACCAACCTTCACGCCGAACCGGCGCTGGATCAGCCGTATTACGGGGCGACCATCGGGGTAGCCGTCCGTCGCTTCTTCAAGAAGTACGCGACCTTCACCGGTCGTGCGAGCCGCAGCGAGTACTGGTGGTGGGTGCTCGCGGGCGGAATCGTCAGCTTCGTGCTGAGCATCCTGATCCTGGCGACCGGCGCCGCCCGGATGGGCTCCGACGGGATCTGGCAGGTTCAGGGCGGCCCCGGCGTGATCTTCGTCGTCCTGACCGCGATCTGGAGCCTGGCGATCTTCATTCCGCACCTCGCCCTCCTCGTCCGTCGTCTGCACGACACCAACCGCAGCGGCTTCTGGGTCTTCATCTACTTCGTGCCGCTCGCCGGCCCGATCATCCTGTTCGTGTTCACGCTGCTGGACTCGAAGCCCGAGGGTGCGCGCTTCGACCGCTGACGTTTCTTCCTCGCGTGCCCCGACCCCGGGTGGGTCGGGGCACGCGGTGTTTCCGGGTGCGTCTGCCGGCGCGTCGCGGGGCCGTCGGGCGGGGTCGCTGGGGGACACGCCGTTGCGGATGCCGCTGGCCCGGCGTGTCGGCATCCGGATCCGCGGGACGGCTCGGGCGCGGCTCGCGCGGGATTGCGGCGCCATGAGTCGTCGGGATGACCCGCGCCCGCCGACGTGTGCCAGGCTGGACGGGATGACGATCGAGCCTCCCGCCCCGGGCGAACCGCGGCGCCCGCACGGTCCCCGCGATCCCGGGGATGCGTGGGTCGTCGCGCCGACGGGGGAGAAGTACTGGGGGCGTTTCGGCGCCGCCGGGTTGCTGGCCCTCGATGCCGAGCGAGGAGTGCTGCTGCAGCACCGCGTGTCATGGAGCCATTTCGGCGACACCTGGGCTCTGCCCGGCGGTGCGCGTCACGAGAACGAGTCGGCGCACGACGGCGCCCTGCGCGAATCCGGCGAAGAAGCGGGTGTCCCCGAGGACGCCGTGCAGGCGCGTTTCGAGAGCGTGCTCGATCTCGGCATCTGGACGTACACGACCCTCGTGGCCGACGTCACCTCCCCCTTCGAACCCGTGATCAGCGACCCCGAGAGCGTGGCACTCGAGTGGGTGCCGGTCGACGAGGTCGCCTCGCGCCCGCTGCACCCGGGCTTCGCCGCGTCGTGGCCGGCCTTGCGCTCCGCGCTTTCTGCGCGTCCCGCGGTCGTGGTCGATGTCGCGAACGTCGTGGGCTCGGTTCCCGACGGCTGGTGGAAGGACCGCGCCGGAGCCGCCGGACGCCTGCTCACCCGCCTATCGGCGTTGACGTCGTCGGGAATGGATGCCGACGCCCTCGGCCTTCCCGCCACGCGCTGGTTCCCGTCGGTCGCGGCGGTGCTGGAGGGCGAGGCACGCGCGACCGAGGTCTCGCACGAGGGCGTCTCGGTGCACCGAGCGAGCGGGTCGGGGGACGAAGAGATCGTGCGGGTGACGTCGGAGCTCGTGAAGACCTTCGATCCGGTGATCGTGGTGACGAGCGACCGGGGTCTGGCGGAGCGCGTCGAGGCGCTGGGTGCGTCGGTGCGCGGGACGCGGTGGTTGCTGGAGCAGCTGGACTGAGGCGGGTCGCGACCGAGAGGGGTTGAGCTTGTCGTGGCTGCCGGGCGCTGTGGTGTGTTCGGCGCGGGCGAGGTGGCTGAGCGTGTCGAAGCCGCCGGTCGTTCGTGTGTCAGTCGAGGTCGCGCCCGCGGAGCTTCTCGATGTCGCGGCGGTCGCGCTTGGTCGGGCGTCCCGCGCCGCGGTCGCGGACCGGGACGAACGGCATGCTCTCGCGCGGCGGGGGCGGGGGAGTGCGGTCATCGAGCGCTTCGGCGACGAGGGCGGCCCCGACGCGCTTCGCGATCGTCTTCTTCACGACGAGGATGCGGTCGAACCCCTGGATGCGGACGCGAAGCTCATCACCGGGTCGAACCGGCTGCGCGGCCTTCGCCCGCTCGCCGTTGACGCGCACGTGGCCCGCGCGGCACGCGGTGGTCGCGGCCGATCGCGTCTTGTAGACCCGGACCGCCCACAGCCAGGCGTCGACGCGCGCGGGGGTCGTGGCATCCGTCATGTCAGGTCTTTCGTCGGCGAACCTCCATCGTAAGACGGGTGGTCAGTCGCGAAGCGTGAGCGAGACCAGGGCGCGGTCGGGCTTGGGGCGATCGACGACGTCGAAGCCGGCGGCCTCGAACACCGACACGGTGCCGCGGAAGAGCTGGTTCGACGATCGTTTCGCGGCGGCCGGGTCGAGCGGGTATCCCTCGACCACCCGGGCGCCGCCGTCGCGGGCGGCGGAGACGGCGGCATCCAGGAGTCGGGCGGTGAGCCCGGTTCCCCGGTGCTCTGTGCGGACGACGAAGCACGAGACGGCCCACACGTCGTCGGCGTCGAGTGGCTCGGTGGTCGAGCCCGTGACGTCGCGCGTGCGGGCGAGGCGCGGTTGCGCGGTGCGGGGTCCGACGCGTACCCACCCCGCGGGCTCGCCGTCGACGTAGGCGATGAGCCCCGGCGGGCGACCCTCGCTGAACTCGGCGCGGAAGAGCTCGGTGCGTTCGTCGACCGATGCCTCTTTCCACGGGCCGTTGGGGAGGAGCCACCACTGGCACTGGCATTCCGGACCGTCGCCGCTGTCGAGGGCGACCTCGGCGTCGTCGAAGCGGTCACCGGTCGCGGGGAGGATCTCGATGCTCATGGGGCGACCGTAGCGAGGGGGTCCGACACCGGCAAGGGGCTGCCGAGCGGTCGGTTTCGCGCATCGCCGGGCCCTGTGCACACGCCCGCGGTGCGGTCTGCATCCCTCGTTACGGGCCCGCGCACACGCCCGGGGTGCGGCCGGTTCGCGGCACGGTCGCGGAGCGGCTAATATAGGGGAGTTGCCCGCTCGCGGGCGACGGGATGTGGCGCAGCTTGGTAGCGCACTTGACTGGGGGTCAAGGGGTCGCAGGTTCAAATCCTGTCATCCCGACGGAAAAGCCCCGACGAGAAGACATTTCTCGTCGGGGCTTTGTCGTGCCAGGCGACGGGTTTTTGGTTGGTCCCCTTCTGGTCCCCTCTCCGAGGATCCCGCGCGTCTCCCGGCGCTCCGAACGGGGGCTTCGGGCATCTGAAGGCTCCAGCCTGTGGATAAGGGGACCAGGGTCGTAGGCAAGGATGCGCTACGGCTTCTACAGCGACCGCAGCGTCATGTCACGAGGGGAACCGGTGGCCTTGGCGGAGCTGACCAGGAGACGTTCGCCTGCTCTACGGCCGAGGCGAGGTGGCGGTCGTCGGGGTGCAGGCAGCAGATCGCTGGCGTCGAAGCATCTCCCGACGCCGCTGCCGGGGAGTCGTAGTCTCGAAGCATGTAACCGCCGTGGGTGTCCAGCGACGCCACCCGCAGGGCCATGCAGGGCAACCGTGGACGTGGCACCTAGGCTGAGCTGGCCGTGCGTCGGCTCGTGCAAGCGAACGGGCTGCGCTATCGCGTGAACGCTCGTCCAGAGCCGGGCCTCTGTCGGGCGACGGACCTGCTGTTTACCCGGGTCCGCGTCGCTCTGTTCATCGACGGCTGCTACTGGCACGGCTGCCCCGAGCGCTTCTCGGTGCCAGCGACGAACCTCGAACGTTGGAGCACGAAGATCGACCGGAACCAGGCTCGTGATCTGTAGACGACGACCCTGCTTGAGGCCCGCGGGTGGCTCGTGCTGCGGTGCTGGGAGCATGAGCCGCCGGTCACTGTCGCTGAGCCGGTGCGGGCGCGCCGCGCGGGCGTCAGCGCCCGATCGCCGGGAGGCTGCCGATTCAGTCGTCGGTGACGGTCTGGGTCGGGAGCGTGTGGGATCGGATCGTTGGCTGTTCGCCACGCCGCGTCCCGCCGTGTGGTGCCGCCCGGACGGGTATCGCGTGTGCACAGGCCGGGCCACAGTCGACGATGCCGACGGGGCGGATGTGCAGTTCGGGGGACGCTCCGCCCACAGCTGCTGCTCCGATTGGCCAGCGCTTCCGCGTGGGGCGCGAGCGCAGAGCACACGGTGACGGGACACTTCGACCGCGCGCACGAGGAAGCTGGTCGCTGCCATTGTTTGATCGCTTCATACGTGGAGGCGCGCCCGGCGCTGGCGTGGAGCGCACGCACCGCCCAGACCAGAAAGTAGGCTTAGACCCGAACGCTCTGAGCCTCGGTGCGATGTGCCAGATGACCCACTGCGAACACCCCTTGGAGGAAGCTAGAGATGATGGCTGAGGACTCGCCACGCGCATGGCGTGCTGCCGAGTTCTTCGCCGGTATCGGTCTCGCCCGGCTAGGGATGTCCAAAGCCGGGATCGACGTCGTGTGGTCTAACGACATAGCGCCCACGAAGCATGCCATGTTCAAGCGAAACTTCGGAACCTCCGAAGACCATACGTTCCTCGTTGAGGATCTGGGCAAGGTGGCTCGTGAGAAACTTCCAGAAAACACCGACATCGCCTGGGCGTCGTTCCCCTGCACAGACCTTTCGGTCGCCGGCGGGCGTGCTGGACTTCACCGTGGAATCGCAAGCTCCACTTTCTGGCACTTCATCAAGGCGTTAAGCAAACTAGGTTCCGCACGTCCACCGGTCATAGCGTTGGAGAACGTTACAGCATTCGCGACGAGCCACTCGGGGCAGGACATCGCGAGCGCAATCCGATCGCTCAACGGCCTTGGGTACTCGGTGGATGTCCTAAGCATCGACGCCCGCCGTTTCGTCCCTCAATCGCGGCCGCGACTGTTCCTCATCGGCACCAGTGTGCCCGTCGCGACTGTGACTGAACCAAGTCCGTTGCGTCCGGACTGGTTGGCCCCGATCTTCGATGACCCCGCTCTCGTGACCCACAAGATGCGCGTGCCGGAGCCGCCGCCGCTCCTCGCAGACGGGCTCGTCGCATACCTGGAGACACTGAGCGAGGACGACCCGCGTTGGTGGTCGACCGAGCGTGTCGACGCCTTTGTCGGCTCGTTGTCTGACCTGCAGTCCGAGAGGTTCAATGCGCTTCGGGACGGGAAGACGGATACCGCGCGCACCGCATACCGTCGAATGCGCCAAGGAACGCCACGCTGGGAACTGCGCTCCGACGGCATTGCCGGTTGTCTGCGCACGTCTAGCGGCGGCTCGTCGAAGCAGGCAGTCGTCTTCCTCGGGCGCGGTGACGTCCGTATCCGGTGGATGACTCCACGCGAGTACGCATCACTTATGGGCGCCCCGGAATACCTGATCGACGGCGTGAAAGAACATCACGCATACTCCGGTTTCGGAGATGCGGTCTGCGCGCCTGTCGTGGAGTGGCTTTCGGCAAACTATTTCGTTCCGTTGCTAGCCAGCATGGAAGTGGACGTGATTCCTGACGAAACTCGGCAACTCGAGTCCGTCGCCAGCTAGTTTTAGTGGCTGGCGGACCCGGCGCTCAGGGAGCCCGTTGATTCTCTAGTAGCGCGCGCAGCTGAGTGTTCTCGACCTCGAGCTCCTTTATCCGCTTTGCTTCATTCGACGGTGCGAAGTACTGCTCCAGATAGCCGGCGAGCTCTCCCTGGACTACTGCGTCCCAATGCTCAACGATGGTGGGATCGTAGTAGTCCTGCGGCGTCGTGCTTTCTTTAGCCATCTCCACGGCGTTGGGGAATTCCGCGCTAGTGAAAGAGGGGATGGACTGCTCGCCTGCGATGTCTCGCCCGCGATTAAGATGGGCGATCATTGGGTTGAGAATTCCGTCGACTAGGTAGTTGTGAACCTCCGGCGTCAACTCGATCGTGTTGTTCGCGCCGAGGAGAACCGCCTCACCCCTCCCGTTGGTCAGCCATCCTGGGATGGTGCCATACTCGACGTTCAGCTTCAAATACTCGCTGACGGACCGGGTCGCCCATCCCGCTCCTCCTTCGAAAAGACAGAACTGGCTCGCGAGAAAGTTCTTGCTCGTCATATAGAAGATCAGTGTGTTGTCATCTGTGATGTTGCGCTTTACCACTTCGCTCAACGCCTGTGCGTCGAGCAACACATCTGTCGCCCCTGTCCGAGAAGTGAAGAAGATCTCCTCCTGCTTCGCGCCGCGTGCCCGCAGGAGCTCATCGATGAACACAGTGAACGCCCGATCCGTCCTGGCATGGGAAATGAACACCCGGTACGACTGCTTCGGTGTCACGTCGCCCTGGATCTTGTTCGTGATCACCATCTGTAGTTCGTCTCTGGTGCTCTGCGTTATCTCCTCGTGCTGCTGCAGATCCGCATGAAGCTGTTCGGCGAAGTGCCGCTTGCTCGCCGTCTCTCGGCGTTCCTTCTCTCTGCCGACTTCAGTGGATATCAGGCTCGCCAGCTTGTTGCGTTCCTGGATCAAGTAGCGAACCAGCGGCCGAACGAGTGCCCGCAGCAACGTTACGCGCTTGTCTGTCTCGTCGAAGTCCTGCCGATTTGACGTAGCGATGTCAGGAAGAGAATCCTCGTCAAGGAGATCGAACGTAATCTCGCCTTCGATGTAGTTGACGTAGGTTCCGGTTAGCCCGAGCTGGGAGAGCAGGTGATCGCTTGCCAGCTTTCCGCGCACGTAGACACGGAGCTGGGCCGGGTTGTAGTACCTGTTCTTCGTAAAGCGCGCGTCGTTGGCCTGGGCGGGATTGTTGTCGATAGTCGCATGAACACCGATCCAGCCGGTGAGTCTGTAGTGAATGCCGAGGTAGGTGCGATTTTCGGCATCGACCTCGTCCGCGATTTCGGCCCAGGCCTCGTCCTGTTCCGGCGCTGCGCGCATAAAAGAACGCCGAGGCGTGTGCGTATAGACGTCGCCGGGCAATCCCTTCGCGGGGATCTGTAAATCCTGCGCCGAGGACGCAAGTTCCACTGGCTGTAGAGAGGAGTCGGGAAAGTTCATCACGACCTCGGCGAGATTGCCGAACGCGACGCTCTTCTCAACTGGCTCGTACGCGGGCTCAGACTGAGCGCTGGACGTCTGGACCCAGAGCAATATTCGGGGCGTCGCGCTCACTGGCAGAAGGAACTGATTTGCGAGGCGAGTCCCGAGCGCGTTGATAGCCTGGGTTCCATACCCAGTGAGATCAACACTGAGCATCGTGAGTCGTGTACCGGTATCGAGTCCGGCCCACATCGTGTCGTTTGGGGTCGAGCGCGTCGCATCTACGGCTACAAGGCTGGGGTGCGCGTCGAGGTCTACCTCGGCCTCACGTGCGTCCAGCTCCCACGACGAGGCTCCTTCCACATGCCTCGTTGACAGATAGAAGTGCGGTGAGAGAAATAGGGCGGCAAGCTTGCCGATCCCCTTGCGGCCCTTGGGGGTGGCATCGGCAATATTGTTGTGGCTCTCGGCCTTGCGCTTGTCGTAGCCGACCTTCACATACGTGTCGATGTCATGGCGGGACATCCCGCCGCCGTTGTCGATGACCTCTACAACGGCGTTCGACTTGTCTCGGGCATCCACGTAGACATAGACCTCAGTGGCGCCCGCGTCGAGCCCATTTGCGACGAGCTCTGACAGTGCGCTCCACGGGTTTGAGTACAGACCCCGCCCGAGCAGCTTCAAAGCGAGCCAGCTGAACGTGAACGACGCTTCGTCATTGACTGCCGCCACCTGGCATCCTCCTCACGGTCTAATGGGCGCGGATCGCCCGCGTTCCCAAGGTACACGCGCCCTGGGCGGGAGCTGAGGTGAGTCGGCGGCAATGAGTGCCGGGCGAGTTGCTTCGCCCCGCAGCACCTTGACACGGTCAAGTGGAACAAGGCCCCGTGTCACGTGACCAGTTGGCCTGCATGTTCCCGCGGCGGTCGACGCCCGCGACTCGCTGGCACTCATCATCCTCAAGGGCACTCAGGTCTTCCCCGGGGTGCCGGCATAGCCGGTGCCCCGGGTCCTCACTAGGAGGTAGGTTTCGGTACCACGATCGTCGCGTGGGCCGACGTTGACCAGCGCAAAGTCTCCTCCATCTACATTGCCAGCGACAGTCGCATCACCTGGGGCGAGTCACACCTCTGGAACCAAGGACGTAAGACGTTCGCGGCTCCAGGAACGCCGCGCATCTTCGGATATTGGGGAGACGTGCTATTCCCGGCGCTCGCGCTACCGACCGTCATGGACGAACATGCCGTAAGCACCATCCGGCCTCGCCGGGCGGCCTTCGGCGGTATCGCGAGCAGCATCCGGCGCCTCTGGATGGACTACCCGGGGCAAGAGCAGCGGGACTTCGGAATCGTGATGGCAACACGGAGACGAGAGGGAATGGACTCGGTCTTCGAACTTGCCATCTCGACCTTCGAGGCTGCTACCGCCACGTGGGACTTGAGAGAGGTCGAGATGCCGCGCGCCTCGGCACGACTCCATGTCGCAGGGAGCGGCGCTCACGAAGTCCGCAACGCAGAACGCCTATGGGACGCAACTCAGAACGCCTATGGGAGGAGAGCCTTCAGGGCGGAACTAGCAGAGCCATCTACAGTGCCTTCACCGAGGGCCTGGGACAGGGTGCGGACCCATACTCAGGCGGCGGGCCGCAACTAGTTGGATTGCATCGCATCGGTCCTGGCATCCGCTTCGGCACCATTTACGGCGGTAAGCGGTACCTTGCTGGCGCTTGTGTAACTCAGGCGGCCGCACGTACCGAAAACGTGAAGTGGTTTAACGAGTCGAACGGGCTGACGGTGCCCGTGGTCGACGCCTGCCACAAGCTCAGCGTCATACCGCTCGTTGACCTGAGCGCCCTGATCCATCTGTAGAAAATGCTGCTTGCTACGCACACCTTCACGTTCATGGCGAGTCGAATGGCAGGCACTGGGGGACCAGAATCATGCAAACCATGCATCTCATGACGTCCTCTGCGTTATCGAAGTCCCGGAATCGTGCGGATTTCGGCTCTGGCGGGACATCTGGACGCCTGGGGGTCAAGGGGGCACAGGTTCAAATCCTGTCATCCCGAAAATCCCACACCTGCTGAGGTTTACTGCGACCCCTTGAGCCGCAAGGGCTGCCGAGGGCTATCTTTCTTTACCCAATGACGATGCGGGTGCGGTGGTCGCCGAAGTGGAGGGTTTGACCGGGGTGGATGTGGATGTGGGTGCGGATGCCGGGGGTGAATTCTTGGTCGTCGAGGTAGGTGCCGTTGGTGGATTAGACGGTGCTAATCCAGGGGGTGTGTTCGGGGGTGAGGCCAAAGGCGAGGTGGTTTCGGGAGAGCATGCGTGCGGAGTCATCGAGGGTGATGACTTCGAGTGCTCGTCCGGTGCGGTCGCCGCCTTCTTCACATCTGAGGCCAAACGCGCCTTACAAGAGGCAGGTCGCATCAGGCTTTGCGCACGCCTCCGGTAGTCGACAGTATTGGCGCATGGGAGCTAGCGCAGAGTTGAGGAGCGACTATGGCCTCGTCGCAGAGATACTGGATTACCAGTACAAGACGAGCCAGTTCTCCATCGATTCGTGGCGTGTCGAAGCGCAGCTGGAGGCGATCGATCGTGCGCTCGGAAGCGCAGGATCCGCTCACGGACTGCAGAAGAGGGTCGGTGACCGGAAGTTCGTTGCCATTGGGCTGGCAGGAACCATGGCTTTGAGTATCGTCGGCGGGCTCCTCGTACATCCCGGTGCGTACCTTGCGCCAGCGTGGAAACTAACGAGGATGTTGCGCTGGGATCGCGGGTGGAGACCCACAGTCATTCGCCTTTACGAGCGCTTGGAAGGCGTCGAGGGCGACGTGTTTGAGGCCGTTCACCACCTCGAGTCCGCCGCGGTTGTCACCAACTTTGACGCGCTTGCGGCACGAGATTTCGAGAACGCCTACGGAACCGTCGCGCCGACCGCTCGAGATGTGGCCGACCTCCTGCCTCATGTCGCACGGGACGATGTCCACGATTCTTTAGCGGCGTTGTACGCACGGCAGGTACTGCGGAGCGATGGAAAAACGTTCTGGATTGCCTTTTAGTCCTGGTGCGCTGGCGCATCTCGGCCATGGGGCACTTGGGAAGCTCGCCATAGATGTTCGCGCACAAGCGAGCGTGCGGAACGACCGCGCGAAGATCGGCCTAACATCCTCAGCACTGCATCACGAGGAGAGCCATCGAAGGGCGCTCCTGCAGACACCTTGGGGTTTGACTCAATACTTCGTTGCGTGTGCCACGACCGGGGGCGCGGTACCCGCGGTGCTCGCGGACTGTGACTTGCTTCAGTGCGGAGATGCGCTATTCGCTGCCAGCCAGCTCGCGCATGAGGGTTACGCGCTGGCGATGGAGGTGTACGAGGCGCCCGTACTGGGCATCGTTGCCGAAGTCGAGCCTCGAGGGTTGGATCGGGAGGCGCTGGAGCTTTACGGATCCGTCATTGAGTGTGTCCCTGCGGATCGGCCGTATTTCCGGATCATGCTGGCAGCTGCGTTGCTCTCAGTGTGCATGGAGTCGACGTTGACTGAACTTGACCTGAAGAACGGCGTAAATGCAGACCTGCTGGCGCGCCTTAGCGCCGACGCCTCCGAATCACCAGACGAGCGGCTCGTCTACATCTCCACGGTTTGGCAGCGCGACGGTGCGCCCCATCAGTTGATGCCTGTGCTAGAGGAAGCGCTCCACGCAACCTTCCCTGGAGCTGAAGGCAACGATGAGCGGCTTCACTCTGCTTTGGGCAAGAATTGGACAGACGTTCGCGACGATGACTTGAGTGTGCGTGTGCACTCAGAGTTCGGGCGTCGGCTACGACGACTGATCCGCGAGTCTCTAAGACCGTTCGCAGTGCCCGAGGATGAGGACGACCATCGGCTGAATGCTTACTCCATCGCAAGCGTAGAGAGCCTGCGGAGCGCCGGCATCGATGTCAATGGGCATCTCATCGCATCGACGGCGGCAGAGCGTGAGGCAATTCCCTGGCTTGATCGGCTCGCAAGCTTCGACGCACACTACATCGTCGAGACTCCGATAAACACAATGGAGGCCCCTCTCGATTGGCTCACTCTTGAAGAAGCCACGGTCGCCTTCGCTGATCTCCTGCTGAACTCGGATGAGCTGGCTTCCTTTGTGCTCTGGCCCTCGTCCGAGTTCACCTGCGTCATCGCAATAGATATCGACGAGTCGGTCATGCGCCCACACACGCGCGTCGTGACACATCGACCCCTAGACCCACTGCAGCTCGTGACACGGCTTGGTGATCGATGTCTGGGCGTCGTCACAGTGGACACGCTCCGAGATGAAGGAAAGGACTGGTCTCTCGGGGGCGTGATCGCGCATGCGTTTCCAGAGAAACATGTGACCGTTGTTGTACAGAGTCCTGGTCATGTCGAAAGCGGACTCCACCTGGAGATGCATCACGCGACCGGACCGGTGCCGTGGCGCCTGGTGTCGGAGTCCAAGCAATTGGCGTACTTCGGCACGACCTACTTCGGGGTGGCGCTAGTCGTTGAGGTGCCGACGGCGCTCATCGGCATAACGAATGTTCACAACCCAGGCTTGTCTGAGTGGCTTAAACGAAGCCTCGATCTCGATGTGGCGAGCGGCACGGCTGCGCTGACCCCTGCGCAGATCTGGGAGTACAACGTCGCTCTCTTCCAACGCGACGGGCTCCTCAACCCTCCGCTGCCGGAGTACGGTCGTTACCTCGTCATGGGCAGCCGAGCTGATCGATCTGACGCGGAAACCGGCCAAAGTATGGCTCCTCCACTACTTACACGGCGGCGCTTGCCGAGCCACGTTGAACGGCGACGCGTATGACGGGCTCGCCTTGGAGAAGGCTCACGAGGGAGCAGGCATAGCCTTCCAGACCGGATGGGGCGATGGCATGTACCCGGCGTACGCTGAGAAGCAGGACGGCCGCATCGTGAGGGTGTACGTCAACGTCGGCTAATCGACACCGCTCTAGCTAAGTGTGCGACGCCACGTCTGGCGTTCGTGAGCGTCGGGAAAGCGCCAGGACACGATGATCGTTGTTGACGCGGGACTCGCCAGCGTCTTGGAGCAGTGGAAGAAGACCGACTCGCCCGGATGTAACTGAGGAACGGGAACATCTGTAAATGGTGTGACGTCCTGCTGATCCGATGCCTCGTCTAGACCCACGCCCCAAAGAGTCTCAGCGCTATCGTTCCGAAGCTCGTACTTGTTCTTGGTGTGCTGAATCAACTTCCATGGATCGCGAGGAAGCGACTGCCGTGCAATCTCGTTAGCCTCCTCCAGCGCGGCTGCCGATCGGCCAGCCTCGGCTGCGGACTTCTGCGCGGCAGTAAGCGCTGCGCGCTCGTGCTCGGCGGCGGAGTTGCTCGATGCCTGCGCGTCGTTGCGAGCCGCCCGTGCCTCCTTCGCTTGATAGATCGCCACGAAGACGCCGATGGCAGTGACAAAGAGCAGCCCAAGATTGATGATATTCGACGCAGCCACACCCGAAGAATAGCTCCGTCTCCACGGCCGTCTCCTTTCGGACCAGGCCGACCCCACCCACCGTTTTTCAGACAGTCCCGTCCGCCCCCGAGTTCATCGGTGTATTGAGACTCTAGACGGCTCGTAGCGCGCGCCGCGCCGGAGCGAAGGGCGTTGTGTTTCCGTCGCGGGAGCCGATCAGTTTCTGGATCTCCTGCAGGGACAGGCCTGATTGGTTGAGTTGTCGTCCGACGGATGCGGCGAGTTCGGGTGTCTCTGGGGGGAGGAGGTCGCTGCCGGGTTCGCGGGTCTTCCAGCCTCGACTGTTGAGTTGTCGGTAGAACCGTTGACGTTCCTCTGTGGTGACTTTGTTCATCCGGTAGGCGCGTTCGAAGATCGCCTGCATAGACACCCCCCATTCGGCTTTGAGGTCGGACAGTTTGCCGAGGGTGAGGTTGGTCAGCTGTGAGCCGATCACGTGGGCGGGCATGAGGAACTCCGCCGCGAACTGGTTCGCTTGGTCTTCCACATCGGCGTCGACGTAGCGACTGTGCAGGACGAGGTGTCCGAGTTCGTGAGCGATGGTGAGGCGCTTCCGGTCGGTGGGGAGCGCACTGTTGATGACGACAACGGCGTGCTCGCCTGCCCACTGGGACATGCCGTCGATGCGATGTGTGCCGAAGTCTTCTTCGACGACGATGATTCCTGCGGACTCGACCCATCGAGTCAGGTTTCGCACTGGACCGATCGGCATGCGCCACGCGGCTCGGAGGGTTCCCGCAGCCTGGTCGGGAGTGTGGTCGTCGGGATCGACTTGGATGACATGGTTCTGCGGACGGAGTGGCACTCGCTCAAGGAGGTAGGAGGAGTGCATGCGGAGCGCGTTCAAGCGGGCTTCGACGCGCTTCCATTCCGATGGTTTGGTGGTCTTCTGTCGGCGCATGTGTGCGTCGGCGGCGATCGCACCGTGCATGCGGAACTCATGGCGAAGGAACTCGATCGTGACGCCGAGAGCATCTCCGAGTTTTTCGAGCATGTCCTCGTCGGGCTCGCGGAGGTCGTTCTCGTATCGGGAAAGAGCTGCTTGAGTGATTCCGAGGTGAGTGGCGAGTTCTTCTTGCGTGATGTCTGCCGCGCGCCGGAGAACGAGGATGACGTCGCCGACGGTGCGGCTCATGACCCGGACTCCTCCTCGGCCTCGCGGATCACGCCACTGAGGTCGATTTCCGGCAGGTCCGGAGCCACGGGTGTCCACGAGAACCCGGCGGCATTGCCGGTATCCCGGTGAAGCTGGATGGCCCAGATCGGGTTGTCTTTGCCATCCCGGAACGACAGGATTGCATCCCCGACGGAGCGCAATTCAGCGTCCCAGTAGTAGCCGAGCGCAAGACTGAACGACTCGAGTCCCTCAAGTGCGACGACGCTGTTAGACCAGAATGCGCTGGAGGCTTCCGTCGGGTACGCGGAGATCCGGTCGCCGGGGTGATGGCGTTTAATGCGGATCAGGTAAGTGGTTCCGCTCCGCAGCTCTCGAATGGGCTCGCGATCCTTGATATGAATGCCGTCCATCCCGTCGACCACGCGCACCAACCGATCCCAGATGCGTTCATGCAGGAAGTTCGCGGTGAAGCGTGAGGTGAAGCTGGGGAACCATCCTGGTTGCCACTGCTTGAAGGCTGTGAAGTCATCCCGCGCTCCGTCGACGGCATCGATGAAGGCCTGCACGAACGGAGTGCCCAGATCGGCGAGGACTCGATCGCTGTCCGGGTGCGCGGATGAAATCATGCCAGAAAATATACCACCTCCGATTTGGATGGCCTACCTGCCCGCATGGGATGGCTGAGCCCCTACGCCAACGAGGCTGGGCGCGAAGTTGCCCTCGCAGATGCCAGTACCCGCCTGATCGTCGACTCGCTCGTACCGTAGCGCGCCATCAGCTCGCGCCGCGTGGTTCACGTGGCGAACGCCTCCCGCGCCTCGAGCTTCTGCACTTCTGCCATTGCAGCGGGAAACGCTCTGGCTGAGATGTCGAACCCTGCGCGGCGGAGCGTGTCGCGGACGGTGTTGCGTCGCACGTTATATCGCTCGGCGAGCTCGTATGTCGACGCTCCGGTCTCGTAGTCCTCGATCATGAGCTTCACGACCGAGCGATGCAGGCCGTTCTGCTGGGGGAGCGTACGGTCGCCCGGCTTCCGAGTCGATGTGCGCGCAGTCGCGAGGAGATGAGTCAGTTCGGCTGTCCTCCGTGCTTGCTGGTAGCAATTTTGCAGCATCCCGACTGGAGAGGGAGGACAACGGGGATATTCAAACCCGTTGCCCTCCTCCTGTCTCCGATCGTGCACTTTCGCCTCGCCGTTCGCCGTCGCTATCCGGAACTACTGGGTCCACTCACTTATTGCCGTAGTGGCCAGTGCTCTCGACCGCCGAGATCACACAGCGGTCAAGCAATGGCCGAGGCGGCAAGCGCTGAATGTCCGGTCCAGTACAGAGACCTCGTGGAATATCCCAACCCGCTGAGGCGGCGAGGTTGGCGTCTGGTGTAGCGGTCGAGAGACCGCGCCAAGCGCCGCGCGGTCGTAGACCACGCTCAGTGCTAGCCCCCGCGTCATCGAATCGCGGGGCTCAACTCGGTGAGATCGGTTGGAGCCAGAACTAGGCCGAGCCGCGGGGCGGGGTACGTCGCGACGCGGGTCACGTGAACTTAACAAGCCGTCTGGGCGAAATCGTGGAGTTCGAGTTCGTCGGTCCGATAGCTTCTCGTCGTTGCGTACGGGATGCGTCGCCGTGGGCCGAGGGCGGCCATCTGGGAGAACACGTGCGTTATCTTTCCGCGACGTCGGCGTTGGTCGGCCTGTTTCAATTTCAAGGTCGAGTACCTATCGGACGGTTATGCAGAGCAGCGTGACTCGGAAGAGGCGCTCTATAACCGATAACGCTGGAGCGCAGCTTGCGAACGGTGGATTCAACACATCACTGTCTATTGTCAAGCTGCGACGGATGACCTTGACCGGTTGGGTGTTGGCTGTGGCGTATCTATCGGCTTGAGCATGTCGGGCCGGGTCGTTACGTGGATCGTGTCAAGTTGGAAGAGCTGAACTGTTCCGATGGGGGATGTTCGATTGACTGTGTTCAGTGGAAGGAGCAGCTTCTTTTCCTTGGAGGAGGGCGGGCGCAGCACTGGTCCGCCCAGCGGCCGTCGATACTGGGCGACCGCCGCGAAGATGCTCGGCGATGACGCCCGACGGCCGGAAAACTGACCACGGAGTGGTGGTCAATTCAGCGTTATCTTGGATTTTTCTCAATCGAGCATGAGTTGGGAGCGTGCATCCATTAAGGCGCTCGGTCCAGAGGCTCCCGAGGCTGTAGTGCTCCGACCTGGTGCGGAGCTTGCGATTCTGGAGGGGCCAAGGCAAGTCGCGTAATTCATCGTGGATGATGAATAACGACGCAGTGCACATTCGGCAATACACATCGTCCCGCCGCGGCGAATCACCTTTAATGGTGGGGTGGTGGCTGATGCCACTCCGTGTGTCGAGCAGTAGTACTGAGGAAGTATGAGCGGACCCCGCATGTTCCAGCCTTTTCGCGCCGTGTACGCGCCGCTTCGGGAGGTCGTCCCGCCGGGGCCGACGTGGCGGCACGAGCGGCTCACCGGCGTCGAGGGCTACGTCGACTTCGCCGCGGAGTTCGCGGGAGCGACCTTCAACGGTGGCCTCTACCGGTTCCACGACGCCGCGTCGGGCGCACAGGCGTTGGCGCTGATCGCGGAGGCGTTTCCCGAGTACGCATCTCGCGTCTGCCCGTTCGGCTACGACTGGCTCGGGCGACAGTTCGCTGTTGACTCCGGTCGCAAGGTCGGCGGCCAGCCGCAGGTGCTCCTCCTCGAGCCGGGAACGGGCGAGGCTCTGGAGGTCCCCGCGTCGTTCGTCGCGTTCCACGAGGAAATACTCCTCGACTACGCCGACGCGGCGTTGGCAACCACGTTCTTCGACTCGTGGTCAGCCGTCAATGGAGACTCTTTGCCGCTCCGACGCGACGAATGCGTGGGCTATCGAGTCCCTCTGTTCCTCGGCGGCCAAGACGGCATCGAGAGCGTTGAGGTCAGCGACCTGAACGTCTGCTGGACGATCTGCGGCCAGCTGCGAAGCGCGGCGCTCAGGCTACCCCCAGGAACCTCTATCAACGAGGTGACGAAGCGTTAGCAGGCGTTCTGATCCACGAATCACTCAGATGTACTTGGCTCAGGTTGGCTCGAGAAAAACGACCCCGGCATTGAGGATCGCTACTCGCATCGTCTCTTGGTTCGCGCTGGTCCACCCTCACCCGCACCGCGCCACCCCCACCCACAGAATCGTCACTGTCGTCACGCTGCGCGAGTCCGAGCTCGTCGCGCCCCACGTCGGTGTGAGGTTGGTGCGGATGCGGACGATGGAGGTCTTGCCGAAGGAGAACGGGGTGTTCGGTCGCAGTTTGATGCTGCGGGAGTCGGGGCCGAGGTTCGCGACGGAGCCGTAGCCGTCGACGAGGACCTCGAAGCTGTCGGGCGACTCGGCGTCGTAGGTCCAGCCGATGGTGACGGAGCCGTCGAAGTTGTTCTGGCAGATCAGGTCCGACGGTGCCTGGGGGATCGCCGCCCGCAGGGACCCCGAGGTCTGCGTGTGCGCGGAGAAGGATGCCGCGTGCGCCGGCGACGCCGCTGCCACGGTGGCGATCGTGAACGCCGCGATGAAGGCGGCTGTGCGGGATCGGCGACGGGGGGTCTCGGCATCCGGTGAACGATCCCCGGCGGCGGGAGCGGGACGCGGCCTCGGTGGATCGTCCTCGTCGCGCGCGGTCGGGGGAGCGAGGGCCATCGCGACGACGGCGGCGAGCCCGAGGATCGTCGCGGCGAGAGCGACGGCGTCGCCGTCGCGGGCCAGCTGGATGGGGATGCCGATCCAGGGGACGCGGAGGGCTCCGACCCCGAGGACGTCGGACCGGGGCACGGGCGACGAGTCGGCCTCGGGGTTGGCGTCCCCCTTGGTGACCAGTTCGGAGCCGTCGACGGTGTGGAGGCGGTGCAGGCGCAGGCGTCCGGGATGGTCCGGGTCGCGGACGAGGACGACCTGACCGGGGCGCAGCTCGGCCGTGTCGATGGGGCGACTGACGACGAGGTCGCCCGTCTGGATGGCCGGTTCCATCGATCCGGTCATGACCGTGGTCGTCTGCCATCCGATCGCGAGCGGTGCGACCGCCCAGAACGTCATGCCGAAGACGACGGCCAGGGCGGCTCTCGCGGCGATGACCGCGCAGAACCGGAGCCAAGCCCACAGCGGGCGGGCGGGATCCGTCGAGGAAGACCCGCCCGCGCCGCTGGTGGAGCGACTCCTCACCTCACTGATTTTGCGCTTCCCAGGTGAAGTTGACGTCGGCGGTGGCGCCCATGATGGACGACGGGGCGTTCGCCGAGACGGCGTACGTGATCTGGAACGTGCGCGTCTCGGGGGAGTCGCCGCCCGCGGGGGCCCAGCTGCCCACGCCGCTGTTGTAGTCCGTGGCGCCGTTGACGAACGACGTCAGCGAGTCGTCGAAGACGGACGCGCCGGAAGAGATGGGCGAGAAGCCGTTGCAGCTTCCGTTTCCGCCGCCGGTGCCCTGGGTCACCGTCAGGTTCAGCCAGTCGCCGATGCCCTGGGTCTGGGATGCGTTCGTCGCGTAGAGCTTGACCGCGGACGGCAGCGTGCCTGTGGAGGTGACGGCGACACAGGTGGTGCCCGTCGAGCCCGGCTTCAGGTTCGTCGCGTCGAACGCCGCGCTGTTGGGGGAGCTGTTGGTGAGCCCGACCGAACCCGCCGACCAGTTGTTGGAGGGGTTCGAGGTCGTCGCCGAGAAGGCGGAGTACGACGCCGTGGAGACCAGGGCACCGGCGGCGATCAGTGAGAGCGGGATCACGGCGATGGTCGCGATCTTGCCGAGGCGGCGCGACGGGGCGGGGGCGGATGTGCGCATGAGGATGACTCCTTGAACGGGAAGGGCGAGCGGGAGAAAAGTGCCTAGCTGAACGATAAGTAAGGCAAACTAGTAACTCAAAATATGAGACATGCGATGGACATATCCTTGTTCCATGCGGTATGAGACGAATCCCGCGAGGGAATCGTTCCCCTCCGCGAGTGCACAAGCCCTGGTCGATTCCTGGTACCGCATGCAGGTGCAGAATGCGCACCTTCTCCAGCGGCTCGCGGTCGAGCACGAGCTCAATCCGATCGATCTGCGCGCGTTGAAGTTCCTCGGCGTGGATCCGGCGCCGCAGACGCCGACGGATCTCGCGCGATTCCTCCAAGCCGGCAGCAGCCTCGTCAGCGCGGTCATCGAACGCCTGGAGGCGCGGAAGTTCATCCGTCGCGCGCCCAACCCGCGGGACCGCCGCAGCACGCTGTTGCATCTCGAGCCAGACGGCATCCGTGTGATCGACCAGCTTCGCGGCTTGTACGGCCGGGCCCTGTCGGGGCTGTTCGGTCACCCGGATCAGGAAGCGATCCTCGTCGCGACGAAGGGGATCGAAGAGGGGCTCCGCGAAGCGGCCTCGTTCTGACGGGGAGGCCCCGTCGACGGGTCAGCTGTAGGACCGCACCAACACCAGCGCCCGCTCCGCGACCCCCGCCTCGCGGACCGCGAGCGCGTCGATCACCGAGCCCATCCGCTCCACGCGCTGACGCCACTCCGGCCCGCGCTGCGCGCGCCGCGGCAGGGCCTCGAGCGCTTCCACCTCGCGCCAGGCGGTGAACAGGACGGTCTCGTACAGCTGCTGGTCCGCCTCGGCCGCCCGGCCACGGTGACCGTCGGCCGTTCCGAGGACGGCGACGGCATCCAGTCTCGACAGGTCCAGTCCGAGGGCCAGGGCGTTCAGCTTGTCGCGGAGTGCCCGGAGCTGCGCGCGCGTCCGCCGCGATCCGGCGTCGCGGAGCAGCAGCTGGGCCAGCGACCACACGACCATCGCGAGGGTCTGGACGCCGGTCCAGGTCGCGAGGGCGACGACCCAGAAGAGCGTGGCCGGGGTGAGGGAGGAGACCCTGAGGTCGTTGTACTCCAGCTGACGGCCGAGCTTGATCATCTCGGACGCGACGATCCAGCCCGCGGGATTCGCCCAGTCTTCGCCCGGTTTGTTCGTGAAGCGGGGCTCCGTCGCGAGGAAGTCGTAGGCTCCGAGCCGGCTCTCCGTGCCCGTGCTGAGCGTTCCCGTCAGAGGGAGACCGGCCCCGTACGAGCCGTCGTCCTGGATCCAGAGGGGAAGGATCGCGTGTCCGGCACGCACGTCGCCCGTCGCCGGGTCGAGCGTCCCCGGCACCTCGGCCTCGACTTCCGCCTTGATGCGGGCGTAGGCCTGCAGGACCTCGAAGTAGTCGAGCTTCACGCCGTCCTCGACCTCTTCGTTCGGACGTACCGTGACGTAGTCGCCGATCCGGAGCAGGGGTACGACCAGATCGATCTTCTCCGGAAGGAGTGCGTCGTCGTCGCTGCGCTGCGCCGTGCGCTCCATGGCATCCCGAACGAAGTCCAGCGACAGCGTGTCGATGTTGGGGTCTTCGCGCTCGGCGTCCTCCGCGTTGTTGTAGGTCGGTAGGAGAGCGGGATCGCCGACGATCCGAAGGCTCGCGAGCGGGACGTCGCCGGTGAGCTCGCGACCGTAGGTGGCATCGCTGCGCTCCATGGCGGACGTCGCCGTGAAGCCCGCGATCAGGGCCGCCACGAGCGGGATCCCGACGACCGCGAGCGGGATGAAGTCTGGTGCGAGCCTGTCGACGGGGATGCCGGATCCCGGCCGCCGCGGGGGAGTGGCGCCCTGTCTCGCGGCGTCGATCGCGTCGGCGATGAGGAGGATCCGTTCCGCGTGGTGGGCCGGGGGAAGGCCCTTACGAGGGGTGAGGTCGAGCGCGGAGCGGAGTTCGTCCACCGTCTCCGCCGCACCTCCGGTGGCGATGCGTGCCCGCTCCTGGAGGCGTCGATCCAGCGCGCCCGCGGCGATGTGCGACGTCGTGCCGCGGGGGAGCTTCTTCTCGAGGCGGTGCTCGATCCGCGTGAGGGTGACCGCGAGGCGGCGTTCGGCCTCTCGCCATCTCGTCATCAGGTCCACGTGGCGGACGACGACCTCGGGTCCGTTGTCGTCGCCGAAGGTGGTGTCGGCCTCGCGGACGAGAGCGAGGAGGTCGCCCCGCTGGCGGCCGAGCGTCTCGATCTCCTTCTCCGAGAGGGGCTCCGACCGGGCGAGCACATCGTCGACGGCGAGGGTCGCGGTCAGGGCGATCTGACCCAGGATCGTGCCGCCCGCGGCATGCCCGACACGCAGTGACGAGGCGGTCACGAGCGCGTCGGCGCGACGGCGGAGCGCGGCGGTGCGCTTCGCGAACGTCGCAAGATCCAGCGGTTTCTCGGGGGCACCGCGCTCGTGCACGCGGGTCGACGGGTCGAGGAGCTCGCGCGTGAGCACCTGCTCCTCGTGCGCGAGCTTGAGGCTCTCCTTGCGGATCGTCGACCAGTCCTTGTGCAGCCTCCCTTTCACGTCTTTCGCGACGCTCCGCGCGCGGCCCGTGGCCCTCCGGTCGAGCTCGGCCCCGGCGATGTCGACATGCGCCTCGAGGATGTCGAGCTCGAGGACGACGCGGGCGAGCTCGAGCCGGGCGCGGGAGAAGGTGCGTCGACGGGTGCGTTCTCGCGCGAGATAACGCGCCCAGAGCACCATCAGGAACAGCCCGACGAGCAGGGGCAGGGCCGCGAGGGAAACCCACAGAACGGGGGAACGGGGGCCCCCGTCGAACGCCCGCGACGCCGCCGTCAGCGCCGCGCCGACGACGGCGCCAGGCCCCTGACCCTGCGTCACGTTGTTGAGGAAGGCCTCGCGGATGTCGACGGCCGCCGAGTAGTTCGGGTTCCAGCCGTCTCCGTCGAGACGCTTCGCCACAGAGGCGCGAGACGCCTCGGGGAGGACCAGATCGGGATCGTCGGGGTCGATGCCCACCGACACCATGACGTCGGCGCCGCGCGGGAGCTCTCCGTTCTCGTACTCGTCCCAGGTGAGCTCCCGCTCCACGACCAGGACCGTGAACGGCTCGTAGCTCAGGGCTCGGCCCCGGGCTGCGGCATCCACGGTCTCCTGGGTGATGCCGTAGGGGAGGTCACCCTCGACGACGAAGGTGATCGGCTGATCGGGCTGGGCGAGGATGTGCGCCTGCGCCACCTGGGCCAGCCCCGCGGAGAGCGCCGCGAGGGCGATCGCGACGACGGGCACCAGCCATTTCGAGCGGTACAGCACGTTCTTGCCTCGACCTGTGTCCCCCATATGTCGATGCTATGCGCCGCCTCCGTTGCCGACCGGTGGGCGGCTTGCTGCCCCTGAGCCGTGAGCCGGCGCCGTCGACGACGGTCATCGTGACCCGACCGCCTCTCGGGCCACCGCCACCGCATTCGCGGCGCGGACCACGGCGTTCACCGTGGCGGCGAGGACGGAGTCGTCGCGCCCGGCCGCCCACGCGGGGCCGTGCGGGCCGCGGTACTCGAGCAGCGTGAGGGCCTCGGCATCCGCTCCCGCCCGCAGCGAGCTCTGGTGCAGCGCCAGGATCTCGAGCTCCAGCCCCGCCTCGGCGAGGGCGCGGACCAGCGCGTCGACGGGGCCCGTCTCCGAGGCGCCGTGATGCTCGGCGCCGTCGACCGTGAGCGTCACCTCGGCGCGTCCGTCGACCCGGACGGACGACACCCGCACGACCTCGTCAGGCCCCGCGAGGTAGGCCGCGACGAAGATCGCCCAGATGTCGTCGGCCGCGACCTCGTCTCCGGTGCGGTCGGTGTGCCGCTGCACCTGGTGGGACAGATCGATCTGGAGGCGGCGGGGGAGCTCGAGGCCGTACTCCGTCTCGAGCAGGTACGCGATGCCGCCCTTGCCCGACTGGGAGTTGACGCGGATGACCGCGTCGTAGGTGCGCCCGATGTCGGCCGGGTCGATCGGCAGATACGGCACGCGCCACGCGATCTCCCGCTCATCGCGGCCCTCGGCGGCGGCGCGGGCGCGGTGCTCGGCGAAGCCTTTGCGGATGGCGTCCTGGTGCGTCCCGCTGAAGGCCGTGTGCACGAGGTCGCCGACATAGGGATGCCGAGCGGGGACGTCGAGACGATTGCAGTGCTCCACGGTCCGGCGGATCCCGTCGATGTCCGAGAAGTCGATCATCGGATCCACGCCCTGGGCGTGCAGGTTCAGGGCCAGGGTGACGAGATCGACGTTGCCGGTGCGCTCTCCGTTGCCGAAGAGGCAGCCCTCCACCCGCTGCGCTCCGGCGAGAACGGCCAGCTCGGCGCAGGCGATGCCCGTGCCGCGGTCGTTGTGCGGGTGCACGGAGAGGATGACGGCATCCCGCCGGGCGAGGTGGGTGTGCATGTACTCGATCTGGTCGGCGTACACGTTCGGGGTGGCGACCTCGACCGTCGCCGGCAGGTTCAGGATGACGGGGCGATCGGGCGTGGCCTCCCACAGCTCCGTCATCGCGTCGCAGACCTCGAGGACGTAGTCGGGTTCGGTCAGATTGAACACCTCGGGGGAGAACTCGAACCGCACGTTCGGGAGGTGCCCCGCGAGCTCCCGGACGTCGCGGCCCCCGGCGAGGATGAGCTCGCGCAGCTCGTCGCGATCCTTGCCGAGCACGGTGTCGCGCCAGGTGGGAGCCGTCGCGGTGTACAGGTGGATGACGACCTCGTTTCGGATGCCGCGGATCGAGGCGACCGTGCGTTCGATGAGGTCGCGGCGCGCCGGGGTGAAGACGACGATCGTGACGTCGTCGGGCGCGATGTCGCTCTCGGCGATGAGCCGGACGAAATCGAAGTCGGTCTGCGAGGCCGAGGGGTAGCCGACCTCGATCTCGGTGTAGCCCATCCGCACCATGAGGTCGAAGAAGAGGCGCTTGCGCGCCGGGTCCATGGGTTCGGAGAGGGCCTGGTTGCCGTCGCGCAGGTCGACGGGGACCCAGAGCGGGGCCGCGGTGATCCGGTGCGTCGGCCACCGGCGTTCGGTGTCGGCCAACGGGACGTCGACCCGCGAGTAGACGTCGGTGTAGCGGTGCGAGGGCATGCCGGAGGGGCGCTGCTTGTTCCAAGCGGGGGTGGTCATTTCGGGGTTCCTTCGTGGGTCGGGGAAGACCGGCGCAGCGTTCGACTCCACGACGGGGAGCCGGTCTGGTCAGGCCCCGTCGTGGCGACGAAGAAGAAGGAATCCGCGGGAGGACATGGGAGAGACGGTAGCATAAGTCCTCAGACAAGTTGAGGAGTCAGGATGCCGGATCTCAGACGTGTACCCCTCGCCGACCAGGCGGCCGACGTGCTGCTCGGGCGCATCCGCGCGGGGGAGTGGACGCTCGGCGCCAAGCTCCCGGGGGAGACGACGCTCGCGCCGCAGCTGGGGGTGGGGCGCTCCACCGTGCGCGAGGCGATCCGCCAGCTGGCCGGTCGCGGCGTGCTGGACGCCCGACAGGGTTCGGGGGTCTACGTGACCGCACTCGACGCCCCCGAGGACTGGGACCGGGTGCTGCGCCGCGCCGACATCGTCACCGTGCTCGAGGCGCGCACCGCGATCGAGGTGGAGGCCGCCGCCCTCGCCGCCGCGCGGCGGACCCCGGCCGACATCCGCGCCATGAAGCGCGCCCTGGCGCAGCGCACCGCGCCGGGGCAGGGCATCGAGGAGCACGTGGATGCCGACACGGTGCTGCACCGCGCGATCGTCGTCGCCGCGCACAACGAGGTGCTCACCGAGATGTTCGACGGCTTCGTCCCCCGCGTGCGCCGCGCGATGGTCGACATGCTGCGTCTGCGCCCCGCGGCGGATGAGTCCGCCGACCAGGACGCCCACGCGGACGTCGTCGCCGCGATCGTGGGGCGCCGGGCCGACCTCGCCGCCACCGCGACCCGGGCGCACCTGGGGGCGTTGAAGGCGGGGTTCGCCTGAGCCCCTCCTCTCCGACCGTGAGGAGGTGCGGGACGGGTACGGCGTCGGTTCGGAAGAGGCGTCGGAGCCGGTCGTCTGCGAGCATGGAACGAACGTGAGGGAAGACGTGACGGGAGGTCGCGACATGCGTCTGCGACGTTCGCCCGTCGTGGCGCGAGAGCCCGCACGGTGGCATCGCGAGCGTGTGATCCTCGCCGCGGGGGTGCTCGTCTTCCTCACCGTCGGTGTCGTTCTCACCTGGGTCGCCCTGGCGGCCCGTGACCCCGCTCCCTCGGGCGAATGCCCGCCGGGCGCCACGGCGCGACCGAGCGATTCGGAGGGGTTGCGCGCTGCGCTGACGACGGCCCGACCCGGCGATGTCATCCGTCTCGACGAAAAGGGGGTCTACTCCGGCCCCTTCGAGATCGAGGTCGAGGCGACGGAGGACGAGCCCGTGTGGCTCTGCGGCCAGGGGAGTGTCCTCGTGGGCGAGAGCATCACGTCCGGAAACGTGCTCACCGTCCGTCGCTCCGCCTGGGTCCATGTGACGGGCGTGTTCGTGGAGTCGGGGACGCGGGGCGTCGTCGTCGACAGGTCGGATCACGTGAGTTTCACCGACGGCGGCGTCCGGGGCACCGGTCAGGAGGCGGTGCACCTCCTCCGGGGCACGACGGACTCGCTGATCGCTCGCAACATCATCGAGGACACCGGTCTACGCCGTCCCCAATGGGGCGAGGGGGTGTACGTCGGAACATCGCCGCCGAACGAGGAGCGCATGAACGCCGGCGAATCCGATCGTTCCGACGGGAATCGCATTGCGGACAACGAGTTCCGGCGGACATCCGCGGAGTGCGTGGATGCGAAGACCGGCACGCGCGGCGGCGTCATCGAGGGCAACGTCTGCGACCTCTCGGAGATCGGGCGATTCGACACCGGGCAGTACACGACGCGGAACGGATTCGTGATCCGCGGCAACGACTGGCGCGTCACGGGCAATGCGCTGACGTGGCCGGGGCCGGGCGCCGCGGACGGATTCATCACCGACGGTATCCGCGTTCACGTCGGGGAGGGGCGGGGCGAGGGCAACGTCATCGAGGGCAACCGCCTGGGCGGGACGGACGTCCGGGCCGACCCGTCGTTCGGGAACAGGGTCAACGGCAATGCGCCGTGAACTTGGCGGACCTCGTCCCCTACTCTCGATGAGATGACCGCCCCGCCGCCTCTCGCCGTCGCCGACCTCCCGGGCTTCTCGCCCGTGGAGGGCCGCGAGCACCGGTACGTCGAGGTCACTCCCGAGGTCGGGTCCGGTCGTGGGTGGCTCGCGCGGTTCCTTCAGGCCGACGCGCCGCTCCCGGGCGGAGGAGGATGCGTCGAAGAGGGCGTCCTGCTCCGAACCTCGGAGGGCGTCGCGTTCCTCGGCCTCTCTTACCGCGGCGACATTCCCGGGTGGAGACGGTACGTCGCCGCGGCCGCGCAGCAGTGGGGCGGACGGGTGGCCCGGATCGACGGCGTCGAGCTGGTCGACGATCAGGGTCGCCGGATTGCGCTGGACGACTGCGACCGTCGGCGCACCTGACCTGCCCGCCCCCTGAAACCTTTCCGCCCGAAAGAGGAGACGTCGTGCTCGGAGAGTTCGCGCGAAGCTCCGCCCTGCCGCACATCGAGGCGCGACGGTCGTGCCGAGAGATCTCGTGTTACCGACCGCACACCCATGCGGCGTTCTCGGTCGGGGCGGTCGAGAGCGGGACGTCGGTGTTCTCCGGGCTTCTCGGCGGCGCCGTGCGGCTTCACCCGGGTGATGTGATCCTCATCGGTGCCGACCAGGTGCACGCCTGCAACCCCGACGCCGGAGCGTGGGAGTACCGCATGATCCACGCCGATCCGGAGTGGGCGGCGACCGTAGCCGCGAGCGTCGGCGCCGAAACGCTGCTCTCGGGGGTGACTCTCGTTCGCGACGGTGGTCTGTTCGAGCGCTGCGTGCGCTGGAGCGACGCGATCTTCGCGGACGCGGATGCCGCAACCCTCGCCGCCGCATTCGGGGAGGCGCTCTCGGCCGCGCTCCAGGCGTCGCCCGAGCACACCGTCGACGGTGCCGGCGATCCCGACCTCCTCGAACGTCTCGGGCCGGTGCTGGATCGCCTGCGCGACGACGAGCGGACCCCGCGCCTGGCGGAGCTCGGCGGGATGCTCGGCCTCTCGCCTTTCCAGCTCACGCGCGCCGTCACCCGCGCGACCGGGCTCTCGCCGGTGGCCTGGCGGCACAACGCGCGCATCCAGCGCGCGCGTCTGCTCCTGCGGGAGGGGCGTTCGATCGCCGACACCGCGCACGAGACGGGCTTCGCGGACCAGAGTCACTTCCATCGTGTCTTCCGCGCGCACGTGGCGGCGACGCCGCGCGCGTATCGCCGACTCGCCTGAACTGCGCCACGGATTCTTCGTCCCGGAGCCTTCGTCCCGGAACCTCCGCGCCACAGAACCTCCACGCCGGGAACCTCCGCGCCTGAATCCCGGCGCCGGCACCTCCCCGCCGTGACCGACTGCAAGAACGTTCAAGACGGCGCGTCCCGTGTCGCGGATGCTGATGCGATCGATCGGCTCGACGCGGGGAGCGGCATGGAACAGTTCGTTGCGGTGGCCACCGCGCACTTCGTGGCCCTGCTCATCCCCGGGGTCGACTTCTTCCTGATCTCGCGCACGGCCCTGGTCAGCGGCCGCCGCAGCGCCGTCGGGGTGTGCGCCGGGATCGCCGCTGCCAACGGGATCTTCATCGCCGCGGCCTTCGGGGGGCTGTCCCTCATCTCGCACCCGACCGTGCTCCTCGGCGTCCAACTGGCGGGCGGAGTCTTCCTGGCGTACATCGGCGTCGCCTTCCTCCGCTCGTCGGCGCACATGTCGCTGACCACGGGAACGCGAGCAGCTCCGACGAGCGGAGCGAGAAGCCTCGCGCTCGGGTTGGCTTCGGGCCTCATGAATCCGAAGAACGCGCTGTTCTACGTCAGCCTCGCGTCCGTCGTCGCCGGAGCCGCACCCCTCGTCCTCGTCGGCTACGGCGTGTGGATGGTGGCCGTGGTCTTCGTGTGGGACGTCCTCGTCGCCGTGGCGCTGGGCTCGCGACGCGTTCTGCTCCGGGTCGGCCCGGCGGTGCCGTGGCTTGCGCGCGCCGCGGGAGTGTTCCTGGTGATCTTCGGCGTCGTGATACTCGTCGCGTCAGTGCGAGCGCTGGTCGGGGGCGGCTGAAACGTTCCCCGATCCCTCGCCGCGGAGGGACGCGACGAAATCGAGCTTGTCGAGCACGGGATCCGGGAGGAGGAAGGGGTAGAGGTCGTCCTTGCCCATCGACCGGTTGACCATGTTGAGGGCGCTCGCGAGCGGCATCCAGACGTCCGTCACCAGAGTGCGGAAAGGGACGGATGCCGCCATGTCGACGTGCGAGAGACCGGTGACGGCGGCCGTCTCGACGGTGTCGGTGATGTGCAGGTAGTGCGCCCAGGTCTCGGCGAAGTCCTCGTAGGGGTGCATGGTCGCGTAGGTGGAGATGTAGCGCTCCGGCCAGTCGGCGGGCGGTCCCTCGGAGTAGTGGCGGTCGATCTCGGCCTGGTAGTCGGCCGTCTCGTCGCCGAAGAGGGCGCGGGCCTCATCGAGGCGGTCGGTTCCCTCGACGAGGATCCACTCGAAGTAGTGCCCGACCTCGTGGCGGAAGTGACCGAGCATGGTGCGGTACGGCTCGCCCAACTGCTTCTGCACCCGGACGCGGTAGGCGTCGTCGCTCTCGGCGAGGTCGATCGTGATCACGCCGTCCGCGTGACCGATCGTGACGTCCTCGGCGACGCTCGAGAGCAGGTCGAAGCACAGGCCCCGCTCGGCATCCTCCGCTTTGCCGACGACGGGGAATCCGAGACGGTCGAGCTCCACGAGCAGCCAGCGCTTCGCGCGTTCGGCGACGGGGTACTGCGAAAGTCCCTTCGCGTCGGCGTCGTTCGGGCGGACGCGCGTCAGATCGCAGGCCGAGCACTGGCCTCCCTGGACGGGCGCGAGCCACGTGCAGCCGGACAGGTTCAGGTTGCGGCAGACGTGCCAGGTTCGTTCCTCCGCGTCGACGTACCGGCCGCTCCCGTCGACCGGGACGATCTCGGCCTCGTCGCGCGAGAAGCCGAGAGGGGTGTGGCACGAGACGCAGACCGAGTTCTCGAACGTGAGCGCGTTCCCGCACACGCGGCATTGGAAGGATTTCACCCCTCGAGCCTGACACGGGCGCCCCGCCCTGCGGGATGGGGTTGCGCGGTCTTCCTAGAATCGTGAGGTCGCCCACCGGAAGGACTCCCGTGACCCCCACTCCGGCCGGATCCCTCGCGCGACGGGTGCTGTGGCATCCGTTCCCGTGGGCGGTCGTCTGCTTCGCGGGGGCAGTGGTGCTGTTCGGCCTCGGTCAGGAGTTCGGGGGCTTCCTGCTCTCTCTCGTTGCGGGATGGGCGCTGGCGCAGACGCTTCTGTACGCGCTCGCGTTCCTGCGGACGCGTGCGGTGTCGGTGGCGGTGCATCTCGCGCTGGGGATCGCCGCCGGGTTCGCGGTCTTCCTGGTCGTGCAGCCGGGGGACTGGCCCGTGGCGGTACCGCCGACCGTGCGCTCGACCCTCTCGTTCGCGATGGCGCCCTTCGCGGGTTGGATCTGGCTCTCGTTGGTCGGACGAGTGACCGCGGCCGTCCAGGCGACCTCGGACAAGCGGGCCGCTCAGCTCGTCGAGCCCGAATGGGAGCGCGCGGGCGGCGAGTGGACGCTCCGGCTCCCCGTCGTGCCGCTCCGACGCTCGACGTACCTCGCGGTCGGCGCGGTGCTCGGCGTGTCGGCGGCCGGAGCGATGGCGACGTTCGTGCTCGTCTTCGCCGACCTCGCGCAGAGGCTCGGCCCGATGGCGATGCTCCTCCTGCTCGGATGGGCGGTGGGGTTGCCCGTGTACCTGGTGGTCGGCGCTCTCGCGCGAGCGCGCACGACCACGGTGGAGCTGTGCCTCAGCGCGGAGCGCGTGCGGGTGCGGACCATCGACGGCGTCACGTTGATGGATGCCGGGACCGATGGCATCCGGAGCCTGACCGTGTCGTCGCGCAACCCGCCGACGCGGATCGTCGTGCGCCCGGTCGAGGGGCCGGGACTCGTGCTGCTGGTCGGCATGGCGCGCCGGCCGAAGGGGACGGCGGCGACGGTACCCGAGCTCCCGCGACGGCTGCGCCACGCGCTCGAGGGGGCGGGGCTGACGGTGGTGGAGGGCAAGCGAGCGCGCGCGGGCGAGGTGACGCTGGAGCGCTCACCCGGATAATGGCGGGATGACCACCGCCCGGATCGTCATCCTCTTCGCCGTCGCCGCCCTGGCTGAGATCGGTGGGGCGTGGCTCATCTGGCAGGCCGTGCGCGAGAACCGCGGATGGTGGTTCGCGCTGCTGGGCATCGTCGCTCTCGGCGCGTACGGGTTCTTCGCGGCCCTGCAGCCGGAGGCGAACTTCGGCCGCGTGCTCGCCGCCTACGGCGGCGTGTTCATCGCGGGATCGCTCGCGTGGGGGATCGTCGTCGACGGGTTCCGTCCCACGACCTGGGATTATGTCGGCTCGACGATCGCCCTGGTCGGTGCCGCGATCATCATGTTCGCGCCGGGACAGGCGACCGCGGGGGAGGTCTCGTGACGGATGCCGCGCCTCGGCGGTCCGGAGCGCGTCGCCGGCGGTGACCGAGGGGCGGGCGACGGGCCGCGCCGGGTCGCCCGCGGAGATCGGCGGGGCGGCAGACCCAGACCCCCGCCGCCCCGCCCCGCCGTCACTCGTAGCGCAGCGACTCCACGGGGTCGGCCCGCGCGGCCCGTGCCGCCGGGAGCGTCCCCGCGAGGAACGCGATGCCCATCACCGCGACGGTGGTCACGAGGATCGACACCGGGTCGAACGCGATCAGCTGCAGCCCGGGCAGGTCGCTGAACAGGCTCGCCGCGAGCTGCGCGCTCACCGCCGTGCCGACGCCGATCGCGACGATCGCGCCGAGCGCGCTGCCGAGGAATCCGATGAAGATCGCCTCGAGGCTGAACAGCGAGAAGACACGCCCGCTGCCCATGCCCATCGCCTTCATGAGACCGATCTCGCGGGTGCGCTCCTGCACCGACATGAGCAGGGTGTTCACGATGCCGAAGCTCGCCGCCAGCAGCGCGATGATCGCGAACGCGTTCAGCACGAGGACGATGCCGTTGATCACCGACTCGAACGTGCCGAGCTGGTCCGCGACCGTCGTCCCGGTGTACCCCGCGGCGGTCAGGGCCGTCTTGACCTCGTCGATCTGGGCGGAGGTCGCCGTCGACGACACCGTCGCGCTCGCCGCCGCGTAACGGTCGAGCTGGTCGGCGGGCACCCCCGTGTTCTGCAGCGTGAACAGGGTCTTCTCGAGCGCGGAGTTCGTCGTGAGCGAGGTCGTCCCGCCGAACGCGTCCTCGGTCACCCCGCTGACGGTCGCCTCGACGAGGTGCGGCGTGCGCACCGGATCGGTCACCGAGATCGTCACGGTCGCGCCCACCGCATCCGCCGCATCGGCGAAGCCGAGGGGCGTGACCAGCGCCGACGGGAGCGCGACCTGCAGCGCGTCGGAGCCGTCGTCGGGCGCCGACCCGGCGGCGATCTGGGGAGTCTGCCCGGCGACCAGGCTCCCCACCTGGGCCACGTACGGGTCCCCACCGGCGGCCTGCACGTAGTCGATGGGCACCGAGGTCACCGGGACGACCTTCTCCACCCCCGCGATCCCCGCGATGTCGGCGATGTCCTGATCGGTGAGCGCGGTCACTTCCGCCGTGGCACCGGGGCGGCCCCCGGCCTGCGACGCCGAGGCGACGGCATCCGGATCGTACTTCTGCGGCCCGGTCGGGGCGGCCGCGGTGGTCTTCGTCACCGTCAGCACGTCGGAGGCCCCCATCGCGGAGACGGTGCTGTCGATGAACGCGTTGATGCCGGTGCCGAGGCCGTTCGTGATCGTGAGGGTGAAGGCGCCGACGAAGATCGCGAGCACGGTGAGGATCGTGCGGGTCTTCGAGCGGAAGGTGTTCGCGACGGCGGTGGAGACGAGGTCGACGGTCCTCATGCGGCGCTCCGTTCGTCGGCGACGATGAGGCCGTCGCGGATCTGCACGCGCCGATCGCAGCGCGCGGCGAGCTCCTCGTCATGGGTGACGACGATGAGGGTGATGCCGTGCTCGCGATGGAGGCGGAAGAGGATGTCCTCGACCACGGCGCCGGTCGCCGTGTCGAGGTTGCCGGTGGGCTCATCGGCGAAGATCACCTGCGGATCGTTCACCAGGGCTCGCGCGATCACCGCACGCTGCTTCTGCCCGCCCGAGAGGGCGGTGGCCTTGTTGCGGGCCTTGTCCGCCATGTCGAGTTCGGCGAGCGCCGCCTTCCCGCGCCGGGCGCGCTCGGCGCGGCCCACGCCCGCGATCTTCAGCGGCAGCACGACGTTGTCGAACACCGAGGCGCTGGGGGTGAGGAAGAACTGCTGGAACACGAACCCGAACGTCTGGTTGCGCGTGCGGTTCAGCCGACGACCGCGGAGGGTCGTGGCATCCACTCCGTCCAGGCGCACGGTGCCCCGGGTCGGGGCGTCCATGAGGGCGAGCAGGTGCATGAGGGTCGATTTGCCCGATCCGCTCTTGCCGACGATCGCGATGCTCTCGCCGCGGCGGATGTCGAGGGTCACCCCGCGCAGGGCGTCGAAGCGCGCGGAGCCCCGTCCGTACGACTTGTGCAGATCGGTGACCGAGAGGAGCGGGGGAGGAGGGTCGGATGCCATGCCCCCCACCCTCGCGTCGAGAGGCGGTGCCGCGCGTCCCGCCGGTGGGGCAACCGCCTCCCCCGGGTGGGGTATGCGCGACCGCCCCCGTCGGGCGATGGCCGGGGGCGGCCGGACGCGCGAGACTGGAGGGGTGAGGCCCGACGAGACGAGCGATGGTGCGCCGCGCTGGCCGTGGGCCGGTCGCCCGTGGGTGATCGACGCCTTCGTCGTGTTCCTCGTCGCCGGTCCCGCCTTCGCACCGATTCCTTTCGCCGAGATGCGCCCCTCGAGCCCCCTCGCGTTCGCTCTGGTGGTCCTGCCCGCGCTCGCCCTGCCGTTCCGGCGTCGCGCGCCGCGGGTGGTGCTCACCGTCTGCGTGGCCGCGTGGGCCGCGGCGCTGGCGCTCGGCACGCTCTCTCCGGGCGGGGCGGTGGCCATGGTCGTCGCGACCTACGGCGTGGCGCACCGCACCCCGCGGCGGTCCTCGATCATCGCGACCGCCGCCGCCGTGCTCGTGGTCCTGTCGACGGGCGTGATCGTCTCCCTCGTGACGGGCATGGACACCCGCGTGCTCCAGGTGGCCCTCTCGCTCTCGCTCGCCGGGGCCCTCGGCGATGCGGCCCGCTCGCGCCGCGCCTACGTCGAAGCCGTCGTCGAGCGCGCCCGCCGCGCGGAGGAGACGCGCGAGTCCGAGGCGCGCCGCCGGGTCACCGAGGAACGGCTGCGCATCGCGCGCGACCTGCACGACGCCGTCGCGCATCGCATCTCGGTGATCAGCCTGAACGCGGGGGTCGCGACCTCGATGCTCGAGACGCGTCCCGACCGCGCGCGTGACGCCCTGGCGACGATCCGCACCGCCTCGCGCGACGTGCTCGGCGAGATCGGCACGATGATGAGCGTGCTGCGCGCCCCCGACGACGCTCCGGTCCTCATGCAGCCGGGGCTCGCGCGTGTGCCCGAGATCGTCGAGTCGGTGCGTGTCGCCGGCTGGGACGTCGTGGTGCGCGACGAGATCGGAACGGATGCCGAGGCCGCCGGCATCCCGCTCGGGGTCGACATCGTGGCCTACCGCGTCGTGCAGGAGGGGCTCACGAACGCGCTCAAGCACGGCACCACCCGCCGCGCACACGTGTTGCTGCGCCGGGACGGCGAGGATCTGGAGGTGGTCGTGACGAATCCGATCGAGCGGGTGCCCGAGGCGACGGACGAGGGTCTTCCCCCGTCGGGCTTCGGCCTGGTCGGATTGAGCGAGCGCGTCGACGCGGTGCGGGGCACCCTCGACGCGGGTCTCGCCCCGGGCGGTTACCGCCTCGCCGCGCGCCTGCCTCTGCCCACGCGCGCGGCGGCGACGCCGCCCGCGCTCTCGGGGGAGCGACCCTCATGACGACCGTCGTCGTCGTGGACGACCAAGCGCTCATCCGGACGGCCGTGCGCGACCTCCTGGATGCGGCCGAGGGCATCTCGGTCGTCGGCGAGGCGGTCGACGGCGAGGCGGGGGTCGAGCTCGCGCGGCGGCTCCGCCCCGACGTCGTGGTCTCGGACATCCGGATGCCGCGCCGAGACGGCATCGAGCTCACCGCACTCATCTGCGCCGACCCCGCGCTCGCCGAGACCCGGGTGCTGATCCTGACGACCTTCGAGGAGGACGACTACGTCGTCTCCGCCCTCCGCGCCGGCGCGAGCGGCTTCATCGGCAAGGGTGCCGAACCCGACGACATCGTGCGGGCCGTCGCCTCGGTGCACGAGGGCGGCGCGCTGCTCTCACCCGCCGCGACCCGGGCGTTGATCGAGAAGTACGTGCGGACGACCGACGCCGCGCAGACGCCGCGCCCGATCGCGCTCGACGCCCTCACCGACCGCGAGCGAGAGGTGCTCCTGCACGTCGGGCGGGGACGCTCGAACGACGAGATCGCCGCGCACCTCTACATCTCGCCGCACACCGCGAAGACGCACGTGAAGAACACGATGCTCAAGCTCGGCGCGCACGACCGGGCGCAGCTCGTGATCGCGGCCTACGAGAGCGGGTTGCTCACGCCGGGGCGCTGACGGCTATGCCCTCGGGGTGAGGGCTCGGCGAGCTGACCCACGTCAGGCGTGGAACCGCGCCCCCTTCGCGATCCGGTCGACCGCGTTCCGCGGCCCGCGCAGCGCGATACCCACCAGGTCGAGGTCCGCGGCCGCGACGGCGGCGACCGCGGCGCGATTCGCCGCGTCGTGCGAGGTGGTGAACAGCTCCCGTGTGTAGAGCGCGAGGGCGACGTCGTCGCGCGACGCGGCCTTCGCCCGAGCGCGGGCGAGGGTCTCGGCATCCGCGGTCATCACCATGACGGGCTGGCGGAGCATCGGGAGGTACGTCGTGCCGTCCGCGTCGCGGTAGGGCTCACCGACGAGGTCGGGGGCGCTGGTGGCGATGCCGCTCATCACGAAGGCCGTGGCGTTGAGTTCCTGCCAAGGGGCGAGGTCGTCGGAGAGCAGCACGACCACCTTGGTGTCGAAGAGGGGAACGGGAGAGGCGTCGGTCATGGCTCCAGCCTCGCCGCCGGGGTCGGGGGTGTCTTGTACGTTTCTTGCATGGACGATCGGGTGCGCGCGTGGCATCCGGATGTCCCGATGCTGCGCGAGGTCTACCACGCGAGCTTCGCGCACAGCTATCCGCCGCACACGCACGACGACTGGGCCGTGATGCTCGTCGACCGCGGTGCCGTGACCTACGCCCTCGATCGCGCCGAGCACCAGGCGACGCCGACCGCGGTGACGCTGCTGCCGCCCGGGATCGCGCATGACGGTCGGCCGGCGGTCGAAGGCTCGGGCTATCGCAAGCAGGTGCTGTACCTCCGCGGTGACTGGCTCGATGCGGGAATCGCGGCACGGATCGCGGATCGGCCGACGCTGACGAACGCTCCGGCGCAGACCGCGGCGCAGCGCGTGCACGCGGCCCTCGCCCACCCCGGCGACGAGATGGCCGCGGAGCACTGGCTGCTCGCCGTTCGCGAGGCGGTGCTCGCGCACGCGGGTTCGTCCGCCCCCGCTCGTCGCGATGCGCCGCTCGCCCGACGGCTCCGCGCGATGCTCGAGGACCGCTACACCGAGTCGCTCACGATCGCCGAGGCCGCCGCCGTGCTCGGGGCTCACCCCGATCACCTCGTCCGCGTGTTCTCTCAGACGTACGGGATCGCGCCGCACCGGTACCTCGTGGGCCGTCGGGTCGATGCCGCGCGGCGCCTGCTGGGGGAGGGATGCCGGCCGGCCGACGTCGCCGCGCGAACCGGCTTCCACGATCAGGCGCACCTCGCGCGACACTTCCGCCGCGTGTGGGGTGTGACGCCGGGCGCGATCCGCGCGGCCTAGGTCCGCTGCGCGTCGGCGGCCGTCGACAGACCCGTCATCCAGTCCTCCATGCGGTCCTGGGCCGCGCTCGTGTCGAGCTCGTCGCGCAGCTCCGGGTGCTCCGTCCAGAACCGGAGTGCGGCGTAGACGAGCCAGGCGTGCGACTCGAGAGAGTCGACGGGGATGCGATGCTCCTCGACCCCGTCGCCCCCGCCGGAGACTCGGAGCTTCAGATCGGCGAGGCCGTTCCCGGTCCGCGCGTCGACGATCGCGGACGGCACGATGTCGACGATCGCGTCCCACGACCACGCGCGGTCGAGATCTCCGCGATCGAACGAGCACAGCGTGACACCGGAGCGGCCCACCACCAGTCCACGCGGACGGCGGGCGAACCACCGCGCGCGCCAGCGCACCGCGAGCGAATTGGCCCCGGCGAGAGCGACGATCGCCGCGGCCAGGGTCAGCGGGATCAGGTAGATGAGGATGAGCAGGGCCTGCCCGCCCTCCTGGACGCAGCGGATGATCAGGATGCCGCACGCCGTCGTCGTCGCGGATCCCCCGATCAGCAGCCACAGGCACGACCACAGTGTGGGAGCCCGTTGACGGAAGAAGGACACCCACGAGTCGGCCGGTCGCGTCTCGGCGCGCGTGAGCGCGAGCGCGTTGATGAACTCGGGCAGTGCGCGTTCCGCGCCCGCGCGCTCGCCCCCGACCGCGACCACGGCGATGAACCCGAGCAGTAAGAGAGCGACGGCCATCGCGAGAAGGGTCTGTGCGCCGACGACGGCGCCCCACAGGGCGGCCGCGAGCACGAGAGTGCCCCCGACGAGCAGGCTGGTCGTGAGCCGTGAGCGGGGCCGCGGTGGGCGGAGATTCCAACCGGACGGCAACGGGTACGGGGCCAGGGAGGCGCTCATGGGTCGATCTCAGCACCGATCGCCCCCGGGATGCCCGTGCCCCGCCGAGGCGCCCCGGCGCACGCGCGCCCAGCCGGGCCCTGCGGGGACCCGCCTGCCCGCGCCGAAGCGGGCGTAGCGTGAGGGGGGCGACCGACATGATCGTCGCCTCCGGACGCTCGCCTACCGCTCGCCGAAAGGACCCCTCGTGACCACCGTCGCTGAGAACATCGTCGCCCTCCTCCGCCGCCAGAACATCGAGCGGGTCTACGGCCTCCCCGGTGATTCGCTGAACGGCTTCACGGATGCCATCCGTCGAGACGGTGTGATCCGATGGCAGCACGTGCGGCACGAGGAGGGAGCGGCGTTCGCGGCCGCCGCCGAGGCCGAGCTGACGGGCGAGCTGACGGTCTGCGCGGGAAGCTGCGGACCGGGCAACCTGCACCTCATCAACGGCCTCTACGACGCCAACCGCTCACGGGTCCCGGTCCTGGCGATCGCCGCGCACATCCCGACGACCGAGATCGGCACGAACTACTTCCAGGAGACGCACCCGCAGGAGCTGTTCCGCGAGTGCTCCGTCTACGTCGAGTACGTCGCCGACCCGGTGCAGATGCCGCGCCTGCTCGAGATCGCGATGCGCGAGGCGATCGAGAAGCGCGGGGTCGCGGTGCTCGTCATCCCGGGCGACGTGCTGCTGGCGAAGGCCAAGAACGAGCGCGTCGTCGCGATCGAGCGCGCGGCCCCGCGCATCCTCCCCTCAGAGGACGAGCTGCGGCGCACGGCCGACGCGCTCAACGCCGCGCAGAAGGTCACGATCCTGGCGGGTGCCGGGGTCGCCGGGGCGCACGACGAGGTCGTCGCGCTCGCGGAGCGTCTGCAGGCCCCCGTGGTGCATGCGCTCCGCGGCAAGGAGCACATCGAGTGGGAGAACCCCTACGACGTGGGGATGACCGGACTCCTCGGCTTCTCGTCGGGCTATCGCGCGATGGAGGACGCCGACGTCGTGCTGATGCTCGGCACCGACTTCCCGTACCCGCAGTTCTACCCGCCGCACGCCACGCACATCCAGGTCGACATCCGTGGCGCGCAGCTCGGGCGCCGGCATCCGGTCGACATCGGTCTGGTCGGCTCGGTCCGGGACACCGTGCAGGCTCTGCTCCCGCTGCTCAGCGAGGGGAAGCCCTCTCGGCACGCCGACGAGGCGCGCGAGCACTACCGCAAGACGCGCGCGAAGCTCGACGAGCTCGCGGTACCGACGAAACGGGGCAAGCCCCTGCATCCGCAGTTCGTCGCGCGGACGCTCGACCGCCTCGCCGACGAGGACGCCGTCTTCATCCCCGACGTCGGATCGCCCGTGGTGTGGGCGGCGCGCTACCTCACGATGACGCGCGAACGTCGTCTGATCGGGTCTTTCTCGCACGGCACGATGGCCAATGCCGTGTCGCACGCGATCGGGGCCCAGTCGGCGTTCCCCGACCGCCAGGTCATCGCCCTCGCGGGTGACGGCGGACTCGCGATGCTGCTCGGTGAACTCATCACGATCGTGCAGAACGAGCTGCCGGTGAAGGTCGTCGTCTTCGACAACTCCTCGCTGAACTTCGTCGAGCTCGAGATGAAGGCCGCGGGCTTCGTCACCTTCGGCACCGATCTGAAGAACCCCGACTTCGCCGCGGTCGCCGAGGCGATCGGGCTGAAGGGCTTCCGCGTCGACGATGCCGACGACCTCGAGCCGGCGCTGGCGGCCGCCCTCGCGCACGAGGGTCCGGCGCTCGTCTCGGTGAAGACCGCGCGGCAGGAGCTGTCGATGCCGCCGTCCGTCACGCTCGAGCAGGCCAAGGGCTTCACGCTGTACGCGATCCGCACGGTGCTCTCGGGCCGCGGGGACGAGCTGATCGATCTGGCGGCGACGAACGTCCGGCAGCTGTTCTGAGCGGCGCCGCCGTCACGAGAACAGGGGAACGCACGAGAACAGGTCGATACGGCGCGCATCGGCCTGTTGCCGTGCCGCGTCCTGTTCTCGTCGACGGGTGCGGGTGCCCGCTCGCGGTCTCCCCGGCGCACGCCACGGCGTCAGTCGACCAGCGCCCCGCCCTCGCGCCAGTACCCGAGGAAGGCGACGCGCTCGCGCGGAACGCCGAGCTCGCGCACGAGCACGCGCCGCGAGGCGGTGACCACGCCGGACTCCCCGGCGAGCCACGCGACGTCGACGTCGGGCGAGGCCCACGCGCGCACCGCGTCCTCGGTCTCGCCGCGCGCCACGACACGGACGTCGACGCGGGGGCCGAGGTCGGCCACGGTGACGTCGTCGGCCTGGTCGCCGATCTCGACGATCGCGATCCCGCACGCGGTGGGCGGCAGTGAGAGCGCGATGTTGCGGACGGCGGGGATCGCCGTCTCATCCGCGACGAGGAGGAACGACGCATACTGCTCGGGCGGTTGCCAATGGATGCCGTACCCCGTCCACCCGTTTCGGACGTCGGGGCCCGTGATCACGAGCGTTTCCCCCACGCGCGCGGCGCGCGCCCAGCGCGAGGCGGGTCCGTCGGGGGAGTGCAGGTAGATGTCGACGTCGATCTCGCCGGCCTCGGGGCGGATCGCGGCGGGCGTGTAGGTGCGCAGCACGTTGCGCTCCGCGGGCGGCAGCGCCTTCCAGCGCGTGTACCAGTCGGAGGGGTGCGGGGTGGGGTCGTCGAGGAGGCCGAACTCGGCGAGCCCGCCGTCCGCCAGCGGTAGCACGAGCTTGATGCGCTGATCCACGCCCCAGGGGGCGAAGTGCCGCAGGGCGTCACCGCGGAACGTGAGACGAAGGAAGTTCGGCGAGATGATCTCGCGTCGGGCAACGGTGACGGGGAACGCGCTGTACTCCCACGGACGGGGAGCAGCGGATGCCGCGTCGTCGGGGCCCGTGGAAGCCGCGGGGACCCCTCTCGTCCCGGCGCCCGACGGCATCCGGTCGCCCCTCGCCGACGTGGGCGCGGCCTCCGCCTCGGCGCCGCCGCCCGGCATCCCGTTCCCGCTCATGCCTCGAGCCCCGTCGCCGCCGCGGCGGCTCGCTCGGCGAACGCTCCGCCGCGCAGGGGAACGACCAGCGGCCCGCCCGTCACCGGGTCGTCGATCACGACGTTCGGCAGGCCGTAGACGGCTTCGACCCGTTCGCTCGTGATGACGTCGCGTGGAGCGCCTTCGGCGACAATGCGGCCGTCCCGCATCGCGATGATGTGACTGGCGTAGCGGGCGGCGTGGTTGAGGTCGTGCAGCACCGCGACGACGGTGCGTCCGCGCGCGTTGAGCTCGGCGAACAGCTCCATCAGCTCGACCTGGTGCGCGACGTCGAGGTAGGTCGTCGGTTCGTCCAGCAGCAGCAGGTCGGTCTGCTGCGCGAGCACCATCGCGACCCAGACGCGCTGGCGCTGCCCGCCCGAGAGGGCGTCGACGGGGCGGGCCGACAGCTCCGCCGTGCCCGTGGCGTCCAGGGCCTCGTGCACCGCGATCTCGTCGGCGCTCGACCACTGCCGCAGGAGCGAGGTGTGCGGGTAGCGGCCGCGGCCGACGAGGTCGGCGACCGTGATGCCGTCGGGAGCGAGGGCGCTCTGCGGCAGGAGTCCGAGGCGGCGCGCGACCTCTTTCGCGGGGTAGCTCGAGATCTCGCGGCCGTCGAGCACCACGGAGCCCGCGGCGGGCGCGAGCAGGCGCGAGAGCCCGCGCAACAGCGTCGACTTTCCGCACGCGTTGGGCCCGATGATGACCGTGAACGACCCGGGGGGAACGGCGACGCTCAACTCGGGCACGATCGTGGTGCCGTCGTACGCGAGCGAGACGGAGCGGGCTTCGAGGCGGGAGGGGTCAGACACGGCGGCGGATCTCCGTAACGATCATGACGATGAGGTAGGCGCCGCCGACCGATACGGTCACGACGCCGACGGGAAGGGTCACCGGCAGCACATGCTGCGCGATGGCGTCCGAGCCCAGCAGCAGCAGGGCGCCGACGAGGGCCGACAGCGTGAGCGACAGCGACGGCGCGCGCGCGAGCCGCCGCGCGATCTGCGGGGCGGCGAGGGCGACGAAGGCGATGGGCCCGGCGACCGCGGTCGCGGCCGCCACCAGCACCACCCCGGTGAGCAGCGCGAGGGTGCGCACGAGGTGCGGGCGCACGCCGGACGCGGCCGCCATGTCGTCACCGAGCTCGAGCTGGCGCAGCGCCGGCACGAGGGCGAACGCGGCGACGGCGAAGGGAGCGGCGCACAGCAGCACGCCGCCGAGGGCCTCGCCGGTCACGCCGTTGAGCGTCCCGTGGCCCCAGGCGGAGGCGAACATCGCGGTCTCGAGCTCGATGCGCAGAAGCATCCACGTGTTCAGCGAGGCGAGCATCGCCGAGACGCCGATGCCGACCACGATGAGTCGGAAGCCCTGGACACCCCCGCGGTACGAGAGGAACCAGATGAGGACGGATGCCACGAGGCATCCGATCAGCGCCCCCACCGCCCGCGCCGGCCACGACGTCGACACGAGCACGAGGGTCAGCAGCATGCCGGTGAAAGCGCCGTTGGACAGCCCCAGGATGTCGGGGCTCGCGAGCGGGTTGCGCGTGACCGTCTGGAACAGGGCACCAGCGATCGCCAGCAGCGCCCCCAGGGTGACGGCGGCGAGGACGCGGGGGAGGCGCCAGCCGACGACCACGGTGGTGTCGAGGGCGTCGCCCGCGCCGAGGAGCGTACGGATCACGGCATCCGGAGCCACCGGATACGTGCCCCAGCCGAGCGAGAGGACCGCGAGAACGACGACCCCCGCGAGCACCGCGGCCCCGGCCACGATGCTGCGCGTGCGCACGGGGAGAGCCCCGAGCATGACCCGGCGGTACCCGACGTCGACGGCGGTCACAGCGCGCTCGCCTTCCGTCGACGCGCGAGCGCGATGAGCACGGGCGCCCCGACGAACGCCGTGACGATCCCGGCGGGGACCTCGGCCGGGGCGATGATCACGCGCCCGAGCACGTCGGCGAGCAGAACGACGATCGGGGCGGCGAGGGCGCTGAGCGGCAGGATCCGGCGCTGGTCGGGGCCGACGATCCATCGCACGACGTGCGGAACCATGAGCCCGACGAACGACAGGGGGCCGACGAGCGCGGTCGCCGCTCCCGCGAGGACGGTGATGACGGCGATGGATGCCACCCGCACGGCGCCGACGGGAATGCCCTGCGCGCGGGCGAGGTCGTCGCCGAGCGCGAGGGCGTTGAGGGCGCGGCCGAGCACGAACGCCCCCGCGAGCCCGGCGAGGATGAACGGCACGACGGGGAGGATGACGTCG
>JAAIGF010024980.1_pt1 | contig 42153 bp, 36 predicted proteins | sample 6487441 | NCBI WGS metagenome assembly JAAIGF01 (sample SAMN13974129, study PRJNA590717) | phyllosphere metagenome | biome: pepper field; feature: multiple bacterial spot infested pepper fields; material: pepper leaves; isolation source: leaves from pepper fields | host: Capsicum annuum ...
CGCCGAACAGCGAGATGATCACTTTCGCGCCCCAGAACGACATCTGCCCCCAGGGCAGCACGTAGCCCATGAAGGCTTCGGCCATCAGCACCAGGTAGATCAGCATGCCGAGGATCCAGACCAGTTCGCGCGGCTTCTGGTAACTGCCGTAGAGCAGGCCGCGGAACATGTGCAGGTACACCACGATGAAGAACAGCGAGGCGCCGGTGGAGTGCATGTAGCGGATCAGCCAGCCCCACTCCACGTCCCGCATGATGTATTCGATGGACGCGAACGCTTCGGCGGCGTTGGTCTTGTAATGCATCGTGAGGAAGATGCCGGTCACGATCTGGTTGACCAGGATCAGCAGTGCCAGCGAGCCGAAGTAGTACCAGATGTTGAAATTCTTTGGCGCGTAATACTCGCTCACGTGCTTGCGGTAGACCGGCATCAGGCCGGGTGCGCGCGCATTGACCCAGTCGGCGACGCCGCTGGCGGTACGTACCAGGATGTTGGCCATCAGGCTGCCCCCTCCGGATCCACGCCGATGATGATGGTGTTGTCGTCCTGGTAATGGTGCGGCGGCACCAGCAGGTTGATCGGCGCCGGCACATCCTTGAACACGCGCCCGGCCATGTCGAAACGCGACTTGTGGCACGGGCAGAAATAGCCCCCCTTCCACTGTGAGTCATAGGGTTCGGGGCGGATTTCGGCGACCATTTCCGGCGAGCAGCCCAGGTGAGTGCACAGGCCGACCAGTACCGAGACATCGGCCTTGATCGAACGCAGCTCCGGATTGTCCTTCAACACGTAATCCGGCTGCTGGTCCTTGACGCCCGATTCGGGATCCTTGAGGCGGTCATCCAGCCCCGGCAACGCCTCCAGCACGGCCTTGGAGCGCTTGACGATCCAGATGGGCTGACCACGCCATTCCAGGATGAGCCGCTGGCCTTCCTGCAATGCACTGATATCCGCGGAGATGGGCGCGCCGGCCAGTTTGGCGCGGGCACTGGGATTCCAGGACTTGATGAAGGGAACTGCGGTAAAACCGACGCCTACCGCACCGACCACGGCGGTAGTGGCGGAAAGAAAACGGCGACGTCCATGGTTGACTGGATCGTATACCCCATCGTTGGCCATCCGGCACTCCGATATTGATTAGGTAGCTTTACGGCTGCCAGCAACCTGGTGGGGGCCAGGCTGCGTTGAATCTGAAGCGAGTGTAACGGAACCGCCGCAGCGGTCAACGGTCGCGCCAGTACAGGCATGGCGAGATGTCTGCCTGCAATGAAGCACCGTGCGCGGGGCAACTGGCCCGCCGTGCCGGGTAGCAGACGCCATTACGGCGCGCCTGCCACCGTCGCCAGCGGCGCCGATGCACCGCGGTAGCGCTCGGCCAGCTGGGCGACGCGCTGCACGTAGTAACGTGTTTCGCTGTAGGGCGGCACGCCACCGTGGCGATCCACCGCACCTTCGCCGGCGTTGTAGCCGGCGGCCGCCAGGGTAAGGTCGCCATTGAAACGCTTCAGCAGCCAGGCCAGGTACTGCACGCCACCCCGGATGTTCTGCGCGGCATCATAGGAGTCGGTCACGCCGAACCGCTTCGCGGTTGGCGGCATCAGCTGCATCAGCCCCTGCGCGCCGGCACGGCTCAGCGCCATCGGGTTGTAGGCCGATTCGGCGTGGATGATGGCGCGCACGATCGCCTCCTCCACGCCGTACTGCCGCGCGGCCGCGGCGATCTCGGGCTGGAACGCCGTGGTGTTCAGGCGTACCGAACCGAAGTTGACGCCGGGATTGGCCCCGCAGGCGAAGCAGCGTTCGATGAAACTGTAGCGGATGGTCCGCACCTGGCCCAGGCTGGCCACCTGCGCGGGGCGCGTGCTGGAGTAATGGCGTACGCCATCCTTCATGTATGCATAGACCTGGCCGCTGACCAGCTTGCCGGTCTTGTTCGCCGTGGGCGGCGCCGCGGCGGGCACGATGGCGGTGGTGTTGGCCGCTGCCGTTCCGGTGGTGGACGATGCCGGGACAGGCGCGGCGCTGGCCACCGACGTGGATGCCGGGGCTTCCAGGGTGCGGGCGGAGGGAGCCGGAACCGGCGCGCGCGCCGGCGCTACGGATGCGGAGGGACGAGGGCGTGCTGTTTCGCGGCGGTAGCTGATGCCGCTGCACTGTGCACCGGCCACCCGCTTGCTCACGTAACTGGGAATGCCATCGGCGCCGACGCACTTGTACAGGGTACCGGCACTGGCCGGCACAGCCGACAGCGCAGCGATGATGATCGCCGTGATCCCCAGTATCCCCTTCATGGGCGCGAGTGTCCCAGCTTCATCGGGGCTTGCCAAGCAGGGGCCGACCAACGGTCGCCCTCCACGGCGGCAAGCGATGGACCCGGCCCTGGTGGCGCCCGGCCGTTGGCCGTGGCGCCGGCGCACCGCGACATGCCATTCGCGCGGTGCCGGGATCATCCCGCCCTGGGCTCCCGACCCAGTACATCGGCCAATGCCTTGGCACAGGTCGCGAGTTCTTCGCGCAACGCAGGTGGCCAGGTGACCACCTGCTCTGGCAGCAGGCCGATGCCGAGGATCTGCCCGGCCAGCATGGCCGGGGTCTCCGCGCCCAGCCGCAGCCAGCAGTGCGCGGGGCCATCGGCTTCCAGCACACCGCACCATGGCGGGATGGATTGCTGCAGATCCTGCAGGCGCCCCTGCAGACGCAAAGTCGCCTGCAGCGCGAACGGCGCCTGGCTGACCGCTTGCTGCACCATCTGTTCGGCCGGCGCCGGCAAGGGCCGGTGCGTCCCTCCCCCGCCCTCGGCGCGCACGCTTTCGATGCGGTCCACGCGCAGCGTGCGCCAGTCCGCGCGCCCCAGGTCCCAGGCCAGCAGGTACCAGCGGTGGCCGTAGTTCACCAGATGCTGGGCTTCCACCTGCCGCTGCGATGCCCTGCCGTCACGGGCACGATAGTCCAGCGCCAGGCGTTGCCACTGCCGGCAGGCACGCGCCAACGTGCCAAGCAGGCGCGCATCGGCTTCCGGCGCGCTCGACAAGGTGGCCGTAACCGCATGGACCTCTCCGGCCTGCTGGCGTCGCCTGGCGGGAACCAGCGGATCGAGCTTGGCCAGCACCGCACGCGCCGTATCCTCGATACCCGCCATGCTGGCTGCCGCCGCGCGCAGCGCGATCGCGATGGTGGTCGCTTCCTCTTCGTCCAGCAGCAGGGGCAGCACCGGCGCACCGGCGCCAAGCCGATAGCCGCCCCCCACGCCGGACGAGGCCTGCACGGGGTAGCCGAGTTCGCGCAGGCGCTCGATATCACGACGGATGCTGCGCCGGTCCACGCCCATGCGTTCGGACAGCTCCGCACCCGACCAATGGCGGCGCGCCTGCAACAGGGCGATCAGTCGCAGCAGGCGCTGGGCGGTATGGCGCACGGAGCGGCTCCTGTGCGGGTTGAAGGGACAGGAAGACTGGCACGCGATACGTCGTCGATCGAGGACAGTTTCCGTCCGCGATGCTGCGCCACCATGGCATCACTTTCCACTTCCGGGATTCATCATGAGCCGCCATGTCACGCTGCATCACGCCTCTCCCTCGCGCTCCACTGGCACGCTGGACCTGCTTGAAGCGCTGGGCGCGGAGTACACGCTGGAGCGCTTGGACCTGAAGGCCGGCGACAACCTGTCACCGGCCTTCCTGGCGCTGAATCCGATGGGCAAGGTTCCGGCGATCGTCCACGACGGCGTGCTGGTCACCGAGCAGGTGGCCATCCACCAGTATCTGGCCGAGCTGTATCCCGAGGCTGGCCTGGCGCCGGCGATCGGCAGCCCGCTGCGGGGCCCGTTCCTGCGCTGGCTGGCCTTCCATGGGTCCTGTTTCGAGCCGGCGATGATCGACCGGGCCATGAAGCGCGAGCCGGCACCACGCAGCATATCGCCATACGTGGATGCTGAAACAGTGCTGGCGGTAGTCGAAGCGCAGTTGGCCCGGAACGATTACTTCCTGGGCGCGGAGCCCAGCGCGGTCGACTTCCTCTGGGGCAGTGCGCTGGGCTGGATGACCGGCTTCGGCGTGGTGCAGCCAGGCCCGGCGACCGCCGCCTACATCGCGCGGATGGCCGCGCACCCGGCAGTGATGCGCGCACGGCAGATCGACGCGGCGAGCGCCGACGTGGCCTCGTCCTGATCCGGCCCTGCCCTGGGGCATTCAAACGGTGTCGCGGGCGGCTACCGATGCTGCGGCGGCTGGGGGTAGACTAGGCGGCTTTCCCGCCACCCGCCTGGAATAATCGCCATGACCGGGACGCCAGACGTCTTCCCCCCCGTCGCCCAGGGCGACACCCGTATCGTTCCGCTGCCCGCCGGCCCGCGCCGACCCGACCAGGTGCGCGGCAAGCTCTACATCAAGACCCACGGTTGCCAGATGAACGAGTACGACTCGGCGCGCATGGCCGACGTGCTCGCTGCCAGCGAGGGGCTGGAGCTGACCGACAACCCTGAAGACGCCGATGTGGTGCTGGTCAATACCTGCTCCATCCGCGAAAAGGCCCAGGAGAAGGTCTTCAGCCAGCTGGGCCGCTGGAAGGCGCTGAAGAACAACGGCCGCGACGTCATCATCGGCGTGGGCGGCTGCGTGGCTTCGCAGGAAGGCGAAGCGATCGTCAAACGCGCACCGTATGTGGATCTGGTGTTCGGCCCGCAGACCCTGCACCGCCTGCCGGAGCTGATCCGCGCCCGACGCGAGCAGAACCGTCCGCAGGTGGATATCAGTTTCCCGGAAATTGAAAAGTTCGACAGCATGCCCGAGCCGCGCGCGGAAGGTGCCTCGGCGTTCGTGTCGATCATGGAAGGCTGCTCGAAATACTGCTCGTTCTGCGTGGTGCCCTATACGCGCGGCACCGAGGTCAGCCGTCCGTTCGAGGATGTGCTGGTGGAAGTGGCGCAGCTGGCGGCCCAGGGAGTGCGCGAAATCAACCTGCTCGGCCAGAACGTCAATGCCTACCGCGGACCCTATGGCGACGGCGAGCATGCAGATCTGGGCCTGCTCATCCGCACCATCGCCGAGATCGACGGTATCGGCCGGATCCGTTTCACCACCTCGCATCCGCTGGAGTTCAGCGATTCGCTGGTGGATGCCTACCGCGATGTGCCTCAGCTGGCCAACTTCCTGCACCTTCCGGTGCAGGCGGGCAGCGACCGCATCCTGTCGGCCATGAAGCGTGGCTACACCGCACTGGAGTTCAAGGCGAAGATCCGCAAGCTGCGGGCGGTACGTCCGGATATTTCGATCAGCTCGGATTTCATCGTCGGCTTTCCCGGCGAGACCGATGCCGACTTCGAGAAGACCATGAAGCTGATCGAGGACGTTGGCTTCGACCAGAGCTTCTCCTTCATCTATTCGCGTCGTCCCGGCACCCCGGCGGCCGATCTGGAAGACACCACCACCGACGCCGAGAAGCACGCGCGGCTGTCGCGCCTGCAGGCGCGTATCAACCAGCACGCGGCGGAGATTTCCGAGCGCATGGTGGGCACCGTGCAGACGGTGCTGGTGGAAGGGCCTTCGCGCCGGAATGCAAACGAGCTGACCGGCAAGACCGAGAACATGCGTTCGGTGAACTTCCCGGCGCCGCCGCGATTGATCGGCCAGTTCGTGGACGTGGTGATAACCGAAGCACTGAGCAATTCGCTGCGCGGACGCGTTGTGGAGCGTTGACCGGTCCGCCGTGACCTCTGCCCGGGGCTGAAACTCCGCCACCCAGGAAACGTAGAGCCGGGCTCTGCCCGGCTGGGGCTTACCGCGAAGCGGGGCAGAGCCCCGCTCTACCCGGCTGTACCGCCTGCCTGGCACATTTTTCACCACAGCATCAGGACCCTTGTGGCACAAGTGCCGGCGGGCATTATCCACAGGCTTTGCGCGGGACCACCCACACCCTGTGTGGAGAACGCAGCGTCTGCGCAGCCAGCGCTGGTCGGGCGGGCCGCGCGCGCGCTAACCTTGTGGTCCCTAGAGCCGTAACGGGCAGGCACTGCTGCCCCTTCTGCAACCATGAAGAGCATCGAACACCGGGATTTCAGCCTGTCGCCGGAAAACAACGAACAGCTGGCCAACCTGAGTGGCCCGTTCGACGGGCACCTGCGGCAGATTGAACTCAAACTCGGCGTGGAGATCGCCAACCGCGGGCACGTGTTCCGCGTCAGCGGCCCCGCCGAAGCCGCGCTGGAAGCGCAGAAGCTGCTGGAGGCGCTGTATGCCGAAGCGGCGGAGACCCCCTTCGACAGCCACGCCATCCATCTGCGGCTGAACCAGGCCAACGTGGAACATATCGCCGAACGTTCCTACCAGGTGCAGGAAGTGGCCATCAAGGTCAAGCGTGGCACGGTGCGCGGTCGTGGCGCGAACCAAGCGCGCTACCTGCACCAGATCGCCACCCACGACATTAATTTCGGCATCGGCCCGGCCGGTACCGGCAAGACCTTCCTGGCGGTTGCAAGCGCCGTGGAAGCGCTGAACGAATCACGCGTGCAGCGGCTCATCCTGGTGCGCCCGGCGGTGGAAGCGGGCGAGAAACTCGGCTTCCTGCCCGGCGACCTGACCCAGAAGGTGGACCCTTACCTGCGGCCGCTGTACGACGCGCTGTACGAAATGCTGGGCGTTGAGAAAGTGGTGAAGCTGCTGGAGAAGAATGTCATCGAGATCGCGCCGCTGGCCTACATGCGTGGACGCACCCTCAACGATGCATTCGTGATCCTGGATGAGGCGCAGAACACCACCATCGAGCAGATGAAGATGTTCCTGACGCGCCTGGGCTATGGTTCCACCGCCGTGGTCACCGGCGACCTGACGCAGACCGACCTCCCCAAGCACGTGAAATCCGGCCTGCGCGATGCCATCGATGTGCTGCGCGACGTGGAAGGCGTGAGCTTCACCTTCCTGGAAGCGCGCGACGTGGTCCGCCATCCGCTGGTGGCACGCATCGTCACCGCTTACGACCGCCGCGATCTGCATGAGATCCAGCCGGGAGCCACGTCATGACCAAGGGTCCGGTCCGTCTCGATGTCGGCGTCAGTTATGCCCTGCCACGTGCAGGCCTGCCATCTGCGGTGAGCTTCCGGCGCTGGGTGGCGGCCGCGCTGAAGGGCCGCATCCGCGAGGCTGATCTGGCCATCCGCCTGGTGGACGCCAAGGAAGGGCAATCGCTGAACCGCCATTACCGTGGCAAGGACTACGCCACCAACGTGCTGAGTTTCCCGGCGGACCTGCCCGAGGGCCTGCCGAAGGGCGTCACGTTTCCGCTGCTTGGCGATCTGGTGATCTGTGCGCCGGTGGTTGCGCGCGAGGCCGCCGAACAGGGCAAGATCCTCAATGCGCACTACGCGCACCTGACGGTGCACGGCACCCTGCACCTGCTGGGCTGGGACCACGAGGACGACAAGGAAGCCGAAGCGATGGAGCAGCTGGAACGCGACATCCTTGCCGAACTGGGTATCGCCGATCCGTACGCAGGCGAGCGCTGAGCAGAGCCGGGGCTCTGCCCCGGTGCGCGGCAAGGCCTCGGCCGGGCAGAGCCCGGCTCTACATGTCATGCCGCCCGGAACCGGGCGCGAGCCGGCGTACGGCGTACGGCGTACGGCGTCAGCTGGGTATCATGGCCGGCATGCCCTTTCATCGTTGACCGCCCATGCTGCTGCGCTCTGCCCTGCCCCTGCTGATGCTTGTCGCTGCTCCGGCCGCCCGCGGAGCCCCGGTGGACCTCGCTGCGCTGGTTGAATGCCGCCAGGATGTGGCCGCACATGCGGCATTCACTGCGCTGGTGGCCGATCCACTGAAGGCCGTAGCCGCTGGCCTGCAGCCGCTGCCGCAGACCAACGCGTTCATGAGCGAATTCCGCCTGGCCCAGCCGCTGACCGTGTTCGGCCACCGTACCGAACACATCGCCCTGGCCGGCGCCAGTGTCATGGCGATACTGGACCTGGCCGACCCCCGCCCGCTTGCCCGGGAACTGTCGCTGGAAACGGCCTACGACGCCGACGGCAAGTTCATGGCCGGGCGGGAGCTGGTCAGCCGCGACATCACCGATGCAGCCAGCGGCGAAGCGCAGATCGAATCGATCATTCTCAGCGTGTCCACGGTGCAGAGCCACCCCGGCAGGACGCTGGCCGGCTGCACCTACAGCCTGGACCTGCCCGCCGCAGACGAGCAGCACGCGGCGCCCGCACCGTCCGCCGGCGACGGCTGAACCGGCGGCTACACCGGCTTCCCGGCTTGCCGCCCGGCGGTGCATGACAGCTCCCGACATCCTGCTAGACTGCACCCAACGCCCGGCCTGCCGGGTGCCTTTTTTCCAGAGATGTCAGAAGACGACAGTACAAGCTCCCTGCAGGAGCACAGCGAGAAGAGACGCAGCTGGCTTGAACGCCTGAGCGCTGCGTTTTCCGGCGAACCCCATACCCGCGACGAGCTGGTGGCGCTGCTGCGCACCGCGCAGGATGACGGACTCATCGCCGCCGATACCCTGAAGATGATGGAAGGCGCCATCTCGGTTGCCGAGCTGACCGTGGGCGACGTGATGATCTCGCGCTCGCAGATGGTCTCGCTGCCGGTGGAATCGCCCTTCCTGGACCTCATGCACCAGGTCGTGGAATCCGGCCATTCGCGGTTTCCGGTGCATGGCGACAACAAGGATGACATCCTCGGCATCCTGCTGGCCAAGGACCTGCTGCGCGGCGTGGTGGCCGACAACGGGCCGGGCAATGTCCGCGAACTGCTGCGGCCGGCGGTGCTGATTCCGGAATCGAAGAAGCTCAACGTGCTGCTGAAGGAATTCCGGCTGTCGCGCAACCACATGGCCATCGTGGTCGACGAGTACGGCGGTGTCGCCGGCCTGGTCACCATCGAGGACGTGCTGGAGCAGATCGTCGGCGAGATCGACGACGAACACGATGAAGCGGAGGATCCGGCGGCCGGCATCGCCATCCAGGCCGACGGTCGCTACGTGGTGGACGCGTTGACCGCCATCGAGGATTTCAACGAGCGCTTCGGCGCCAGCTTCCCGGACGATGACTACGACACCATCGGCGGCCTGGTAACCGAAGCGGTGGGCCACTTGCCGGAAGTGGGCGACGAGCTTGCGCTGGACCGCTTCATGTTCCGCGTGGCACGCGCCGACGCCCGCCGCGTGCAGGCCTTCCATGTCACGGTGCTGCCGCCGGACGAGCAGGAACCGGCTTGAAGCGTCGCCCCGGAACGATGCTGACAGTGTGGCTGGCCGTGCTGATGCTGGCCAGCCTGCTGGGGTCGCCTGCCTTTGCGCAGGCCTCTCCGGGCAGCAGCGGAGCCGCCGCGCAGGCGGACGGCGAACCTGCCGATGTCAACGTACCGCGCATCGGCGTGGTGACGATGCAGCCCGGAACCATCTTCTTTGAACGCTTCGGCCATGACGCCATCGTGGTCGAAGATCCGGAGACCGGCGCGGCCACGTCCTACAACTTCGGTTATTTCGATCCGGGCGAGCCGGATTTCGTCAGCCGCTTCGCGCGCGGCGAGATGATGTATTACCTGGTGGCGTTACCGCTGCAGCAGGACCTTGCCTACTACGACGAAAGCGGCCGCGGCGCGAGCGTGCAGTGGCTGGACCTGCCTGCCGCGCAGGCACAGGCCATCGCCGCCGACCTGAGGGAACGCTCGCGGCCGGAAAACGCGCGCTACCGCTACGATTACTACACCGCCAACTGCGCCACGATGGTCCGCGACACCCTGGACAAGGCGATGGGCGGCGGCCTGCATGCGCAGCTTTCCGGACGCTCGCGCGGCAATACCTACCGCAGCGAGTCCGTGCGCCTGGCCTCGCCGGCGCCGTGGATGTGGCTGGGCTTCGATCTCGGCCTGGGCCCCTTCGCGGACCAGCCGTTGTCGCGCTGGCAGGAAGCCTTCGTGCCGATGCGCCTGGCCGACGCGCTGCGCCATGCAAAGAACAGCGAGGGACGTCCGCTGGTGCAGTCCGAGCAGCCGTTGCTTGCCCACCGTATCGCCGCCGAGCCGAAGGAACAGGCGCGGCAATGGTGGCCCTGGCTGCTGGTCGGGCTGGTGCTGGGAGCCGGGGTGATGTCGCTGCGCACCCGACCGCGCCTGCTGGCCGCGCTGGCCACGCCCTTCTGGGCGCTGTGCGGCATCGTCGGCTGCGTGCTGGTGTTCCTGTGGGGGTTCAGCGACCACCACGCCGCGTGGGCAAACCGCAATCTGATGCAGCTTTCGCCGCTCTGCCTGTTGTTGTTGGCCGGGGCGTTGCAGCTGCTGCGCCGCCGCGCGCCGGGGCGCTGGTTCGGCGCGATGCTGTGGCTGGTGGCCGGGCTGTCGCTGGCCGGGCTGGTCCTGCACTGGCTGAGCCTGCAGGCGCAGTTCAACCTGCAGTGGATCGTGCTGCTGCTGCCGGTGCATGCGGCGCTGGCATGGACCCTGGGCCGCACGCCGCGCGTGCCGGCGCAGGGCCGTTGACGCGCGGTTCCAGCCATGTCGAATCCCGCCAACGGCAACCCCGCTTCGGTCATCAACTGCGTCCACTATGACGATGCGGGCAGACGGAATGATGTCAGCCTGGATGCGATCAGCGAGGTCATCGCCAGCGGCGATGGTTTCATATGGGTCGGCCTGTACGATCCGTCCGACGAGGTACTGCTGAAGCTGCAGCAGGAGTTCTGCCTGCACGACCTGGCCATCGAGGACGCGCGCAATGCGCACCAGCGTCCCAAGGTGGAAACGTATGGCAATTCGCTGTTCGTGGTGGTCACCACGGCGCAGATGATCGACGAGCACATCCAGTACGGGGAAACGCACGCCTTCGTTGGCCCGCGGTTCCTGGTAACCGTTCGGCACGGCGCATCGCTTTCCTACGCACCGGTGCGCACGCGGGTGGAGCGTGAGCCCCAGCTGCTGCGGATGGGACCGTCGTACTGCCTGTACGCTGTGCTGGATTTCGTGGTCGACAACTACCTGCCTATCACCAACCGCTTCCGCGACACGCTGGATCTGCTGGAGAAGGATATTTTCGCGGAGAACTACAAGCGCACCACGGTGGTTCGCCTGTACGAGCTCAAGCGCGAGCTCAACAAGATGCGCATGGCGGTAGCGCCGCTGCAGGACGTGCTGGCGCAGCTGCGGCGCTACCCGACGGAAAGCGCGCTGATACCCGATGAAGTGAAGCTCTACATCCGCGATGTGCACGACCATGCCGTGCGCATCAGCGATGTGATCGACACGCTGCGGGAGATGCTGGGCACCGCGCTGAGCGTGAATCTATCGCTGGTGACGCTGGCGCAGGGTGAAACCGTGAAGCGGCTCGGTGCGTGGGCAGCGCTGCTGGCGGCACCGACGCTGATCACCAGCTGGTATGGCATGAACTTCACCCACATGCCGGAGCTGGACCGCCCCTGGGCCTACCCGTTGGTGATCGTCGGTGTGGCGGCGGTGTGCGTGGGCCTGTACCGCCTGTTCAAACGCGTGAAGTGGTTGTAACCAACGGTCGATACCCACCGCTCTTTCAAGCCACCTGTATCGACCAACAGTCGATACCCACCGCTCAGCTCCGGTGGGCCACGACCGTTGGTCATGGCACCGGATGGCCCGTCAGGCGACGTAGACGGACTTGATGTTCATGAACTCATGGATGCCATGTTCTGCCAGCTCGCGACCGAAACCGGATTCCTTGGTGCCTCCGAACGGCAAACGCGCGTCGCTCTTGACGATGGCATTGACGAACGCTGCGCCGCATTCCATGCGCTGGGCAAAGGCTTCGCCACGCCGTGCATCGGCCGTCCACACGCTGCCGCCCAGGCCGAACCGGGTATCGTTGGCCACGCGCAGTGCATCCTCTTCGTCGCGTACGCGGATCACCGCCGCTACCGGTCCAAACAGTTCCTGGTCATAGGCCGGCATGCCCGGCCCCACCTGGTCCAGCACCGTCGCCGCATAACCGGCGTGGCTGCCCTGGACAGGTTCGCCACCGACCAGCACGCGTGCGCCCTTGCCGACACTTTCCTGCACCTGCTTGTGCAGCTCGTCGCGCAGGTCGGCACGGGCCATCGGCGCCAGGGTCGTGCTGGCGTCCTGGGGATCGCCATACCTGCGTTCTCCTGCGGCCTGTACGAATCGCCGCGTGAACTCATCGGCCACCGCATCCACCACGATGAAACGCTTGGCCGCGATGCAGGTCTGCCCGCTGTTGTCGAAGCGGGACTTCACCGCCGCGGCCACGGTCCTGTCCAGGTCGGCATCGTCCAGCACCACGAAGGCATCACTGCCACCGAGTTCCATGACACATTTCTTCAGCTGCTCACCGGCGTTGCCAGCGATGGAGCGACCTGCACGTTCGCTGCCGGTCAGTGTCACCGCCTTCACCCTGCGGTCGCGCAGTACTTCCGCCGCCTGGTCGTTGTCGATGTGCAGCACGTCGAAGACACCGGCAGGCAGGCCGGCATCTCGTACCACCTCGAAGATCAGGTCCGCACATTGCGGTACGTTGCTGGCGTGCTTTAGCAGGGCAACGTTGCCTGCCATGAACGCAGGCGCGAGAAAGCGGAATACCTGCCAGATGGGGAAATTCCAGGGCATCACCGCGAAAACACAGCCGATAGGTTCGTAGCGCACATAACTGCGCTGCGCCTCGGTGGCGATGGACTGCGGCTGCAGATACTCCGCGGCGTGGCCGGCATAGAACTCGCAGGCGTCGGCGCACTTGTCCACTTCGGCCAGCGCCTCGACCTTCAGCTTGCCCATCTCGCGGGTCATCGTCTGCTGCAGGTCGTGGCGACGGTGGCGCAACTGTGTGGCGATGGCCGTCAGCAGCGAGGCGCGGTCCTCCAGCGAAAGGCCTGCCCAGGTGGGAAACGCATCGGCCGACGCCTGCAGGCGGCTTTCAACGCCGGCGCTGTCCAGCAGTTCATGACGGTACTCCACCTTGCCGGTGGTCGGGTTGACGATTTCGACAGTCATCGGATGGCTCCTTGAAACAGGCCACTATTGTGCGCCTGCGTTCGTGAGTCCGATGTTGCGTGGCCGGGCGGTATGCCCGCCTTCGCCGCGACCGGTTGTCGCAGGGATGGCGCCCGGCAGGCCGCCTCATCCCTTGTCCTGGCGGGCCAGCTGCAGATCGCGCTGGCGGCGTTTGTCGGCCCGTGCGGTGACGTACCAGCCGATCACCGCAGCCACTGCCACCGCCGACACCATCAGCGTGGCAAGCGCGTTGATCTTCGGGCTGATGCCCATGCGCACGGAGGCGAACACCTTCATCGGCAGCGTGGTGGAGCTGGGGCCGGCAACGAAGCTGGCGATCACCACGTCATCCAGCGACAGCGTGAACGCCAGCAACCAGCCGGCCAGCAGCGCCGGCGCGATGATCGGCAGGGTGATCTTCAGGAACACCGTCAGGCGGCTGGCGCCCAGGTCCATCGCCGCTTCCTCAAGCGATATGTCCAGCTCCTGCAGGCGCGAAGACACCACCACGGTCACGAAGGCCAAGGTAAAGGTGACGTGGGCGATCCAGATGGTCGCCGCACCGCGCGCGGGAAACCCCGGGACGCCGCCCATCGACACCAGCAGGGTCATCAGCGAGAACCCGAGAATGACATCGGGCATCACCAGTGGCGCGGTGATCAGCGCGCTGAAGGCGGATTTTCCGCGGAAACGCCTGAAGCGGGTCATCACCATGGCCGCCATGGTTCCCAATACGGTGGCAGCGCAGGCGGTCCAGAAGGCGACCTTCAGACTCATCCACAGCGCGTCCATCAGCGCGCGATCGTTGAACAGCTCGCCGTACCATCGGGTGGAGAACCCCGCCCACACCGTGGCCAGCCGCGAACTGTTGAAGGAGAACAGCACCAGCAGCAGGATCGGCAGGTACAGGAACGCAAATCCCAATGCCAGCGCGCCCCACCCCATCCAGCGATAACCGCGCAGGGTGCTCATGCCTGCCGCCCTTCCAGCAATCGCTGCTGGGACCGGTTGAACAGGAAGATCGGCACCAGCAGCAGCAACAGCATCACCACCGCCACCGCCGAGGCGACCGGCCAGTTGCGGTTGTTGAAGAACTCGCCCCACAGCACCCGTCCGATCATCAGCGTGTCCGGGCCGCCAAGCATTTCCGGTATGACGAATTCGCCCACCGCCGGGATCATCACCAGCATGCAGCCGGCGATGATGCCAGCCTTCGACAGCGGCAGGGTGATGCGCAGGAAGGCCTGCCACGGACGCGCGCCGAGGTCGTAGGCGGCCTCGAGCAGCCGCTGGTCGTGCTTGACCAGATTCGCGTACAGCGGCAGCACCATGAACGGCAGATAGCAGTACACAATGCCGATGTAGGCGGCCGTGGGCGTGTACAGGATGCGCAGCGGCTGTTCGATCAGCCCGATCTTCAGCAGCAGCTGGTTGAGCAGGCCGTTGCGGTCCAGGATGCCGATCCACGCATACACACGGATCAGGAAGGACGTCCACGACGGCAGCACCACCAGCATCATCATGATGTTGCGCGAGGACGGCGACATCCTGGCGATGGCATACGCCATCGGGTAGCCGATGAGCAGCGTAAGCACGGTGGAGATCGCCGCGATCCGGAAAGAGCTCAGGTAGGCCAGCAGGTACTGCTGGTCACGCGCCAGCTGCAGGTAGTTTTCCAGGTTGAGCCGGAGCGAGAACGCGCCATCCACGTACTGCAGCAGCCAGGTATAGGGCGGCGTGCCGACCTGGGTATGCGCGAATGAGATCATCAGGATGATCGCGAACGGCACCGCGAAGAACAGCAGCAACCACAGGTAGGGCACACCGATGACGGTGGCGCGCAGGCCCGGCAGCCAGCGCTTCAGGCCGGTCGTGCTCATGAGGTAAGCACCACGCCGTCGTTGTCGCGCCAGTGCACCCACACCGCATCACCCCAGGTCAGGCCATCGCTGGCCCAGCGCTGCGAGTTGGCGAAGTTGGCCAGCACCTTGGCGCCACTGGGCAGCCGTACGTGATAGACCGAGTGGCTGCCGAAGTAAGCGATGTCTTCGATGACGCCCTGTGCCTTGTTGGTATCCCCCTCGGGCTCTTCCTTGCCGATCATGACCTTCTCCGGGCGCAGCGCGAACGCGACCGGCTGCCCTTCGTAGCAGGTAATGCCGTGGGCGATGTAGATCGGCGCCGGAAACATCGGCGTACGCACGGTGACATATTCCGGCAGGTCTTCGTCGATCACGCCATCGAAGGTGTTCACCGAGCCGATGAAACCGGCAACGAAACGGTTGGCCGGCTGCTCGTACACTTCATCCGGCTTGCCGACCTGCTGGATCCAGCCGGCATCCATCACTGCGATGCGGGTGGCCATGGTCATCGCTTCTTCCTGGTCGTGGGTGACCATCACGCAGGTGACGCCGGAAGTCTCGATGATGTTGACCAGCTCCAGCTGCATCTGCGAGCGAAGTTTCTTGTCCAGCGCGCCCATCGGCTCGTCGAGCAGCAGCAGCTTCGGGCCCTTGGCCAGCGACCGCGCAAGCGCCACGCGCTGCTGCTGGCCACCGGACAACTGATGGGGCCTGCGACTGGCCAGCTGTGTCATGTGCACCAGCTCCAGCATCTCGCCCACGCGGCGCTGGATGGCATCGGCCGCCAGGCCATCCTGCCGGAGCCCGAAGGCGATGTTCTGTTCCACGGTCATGTGCGGGAACAGGGCGTAGGACTGGAACATCATGTTGACCGGACGCTTGTACGGCGGAAGTGCGTCCAGGCGCTGGCCATCGAGCACGATGCTGCCTTTCGTCGGCGTTTCGAAGCCGCCCAGGCAGCGCAGCAGCGTGGACTTGCCACTGCCCGACCCGCCCAGCAGCGCAAAGATCTCGCCCTTGCGCACATCCAGGTTGACATCGTCCACGGCGACGAAGCCATCAAACTCCTTGCGCAGGTCACGGATGGACAGGTAACCGGGCTCCTCCGCCAGCGCGACGGCGGTGGCTTCCGGCTGGGCTTCGACGGACATGGCAGGCTCCGGGAACAGGCAGTGGACAGCGGCACACATTTTAACGGCAGCCGGTGACGGTCGCGCAGCGGCCGTAGAGCCGGGCTCTGCCCGGCTGATGGACCTATCGCGCAGCGGGGCAGAGCCCCGCTCTACAGAGGTGCGGGGGCTTCTTCCCAGCCCAGCCCAAGGCTCTTCTGCAGCGCCACGTAACGCACCAGCAACTGCAGGCGCGCCTGTGCCAGCCCATCCTGGGCATCCAGGCGCTGCCGCTGCACGTCCAGCAGATCGATCTGCGAGGCCGCGCCCGCCTGCCTGCGCTGCGCCATCAGCGCCGCCGCACGCGAGGCCGACGCCTCGGCACGCACGGTCGCCTGCAGCTGCTGCCGCGCCGCGCCGAAGCGCGCCAGGGCCGTGTTGGCATCCTGAAGTGCTGCCAGTACCGTGCCCTCATAGGCCGCCAGCCGCGCCTGGTTGCCAGCGCGCGCCTGCGCCACGCGGGCCTTGTTTACCCCGAAATCGAACAACGACCAGCGCAGGAAAGGCGCGACGATGCTGGCCGCCGAATCCCGGCCCAGGTCTGAAAGCGACCCGGCACCGGCGCCGATGGTGCCCAGCAGGGTCACCTGCGGGAAATATGCCGACAATGCCTGGCCGATCTGCGCCGAAGATGCCGCCAGCTCGCGCTCGGCCTTGCGGATATCCGGGCGACGTCGGATCAGTGCAGCGGCGTCGTCTACCACGACAGCGGCGGGCAGCTGCGGCAACGGCCTGTCCGTGGCCAGGCGCGCATCCAGTGCGCCCGGCTCGCGGCCCACCATCAACGCAAGCACATCACGCGCCTCGTCGGCCTGCGCCTGCAACGGCGCAATCAACGCCTGCTGCTGTTCGCGCTGCGCCTGCGCGCGCTCCACCTGCAGATCCGAATCGGCACCGCGTTCACGACGCTGGCGTGACAGCAGCAGCGCATCGTCCGCGGCGCGCAGGTTGTCTTCGGCCAGGACAATGCGCTCGCGCGTGCTGCGGTAACCCAGGTAGACCTGGGCCAGTTCCGCCGCCAGCTGGACCTGCGCATCGGCCAACGCCGCCGCGTTGGCCTCGGCTTCGGCGGCGGCCTGTTCGGTCGCGCGGCGGCGCCGCCCGAACAGGTCCAGTTCCCAACTTGCATCGAAACCGGCCACATACAGTTCCGTGTCCAGGTTGACGTCGGCAAACTGCTGGCGCACCTGCGCGGCTTCCTGCGGCCGACCATTGGCCTCGGCCACCTGCGCCACCCGTTCTCCCAGCCCACGCACACTGTCATTGATGGAATCCGGAGCGTGGATGTCCGCATACCCCGCCACGGCACCGACACTCGGCAACTGCTCGGCCCTGCGCTGGTTCTGCAGCGCGCGCGATGCCACCACCTTGGCCTGCGCTGCACGCAGGTTCGGGCTGCTGCGCAGCGCCTGGTCGACCAGTTCATCCAGCAGCGGATCCTGCAGCGCGCGCCACCACTGGCTGGGCGGAACCGCCTGCACCACCCCGGCCTGGCCAGCGCGCGGCAGTTGCGCCTGCCCGCTGGCCTGCTGCGCGACATCCGGCCGCACGTAATCCGGCCCGAGCATGCAGCCGGCAAGCAACAGGGGCAGCACCGCCGGCAGCAACCGGCGCGGGGCAGGCCGTCGGCGCGGCAAGGACGGATGTGGAATTCGGATAGGGGTCATCAGTGCATCGCCAATGGAACGCCCTTGGGCAAGGGCTTGAGCAGGAACACCAGCGGCAGCGTCGCCACAACGATCAGGCCGAAGATCCAGAACAGGTCGTTGTAGGCCATCACCATCGCCTGTTGCTGGACCATCTGACTCAGCACCGCCATGCTCTGCATGGGATCGCCGAGCTGCCGGCCATACCCCTGCAACGCCTCCTGCGCGATCTGGGAATTGGCGGTGATGCTGCTGCCGATGGAATCCACGTGCAGCGTGGCGCGCCGTTCCTGGAACGTGGAAATGATGGCCAGGCCGATGGAGCCGCCCAGGTTGCGGGCGGCGTTGAACAGCCCGGACGCATCGCTGGTGTACTCGCGCGCCACTGAGGTGATGGCTGCCTGGTTGAGCGCCATCATCGCCAGCGCCAGGCCGCAGCCCTGCAGCAGCTGGCCGATGACGAAGTGCGGACCGATGCTGTCCGGGGTCAGGCCAAGGTTGACGAAGCACGCGGCAGCAAAGCACAGCATGCCGCCGAACACCATGATGCGCACATCCACCGTTTCCAGCATCTTCGGCATCAGCGGCATCAGCAGGATGGTCGGCAGGCCGGCCAGCAGCAGCACGTAGCCGGCCTGTTCGGTGTTGTAGCCGGCGATGATGGCGAGGAACTGCGGGATCATGTACATCACCCCGAACAGGATCATGCCCACCGCCATCACCATCACGAACACCGCGCCGAAACTGCGCTGGAACAGGATCCTGAGGCGGATCACCGGCTCCTTGCTGGTGAACTGGGACAACGCCAGCAACGCGAAGCCGGCCACCGATACCAGGCTCAGGATGATGATCAGGGTGGATTCGAACCAGCGTTCGCGCTGACCATCTTCCAGCACCACGGTAAGCGCTGACAGGCCGGCAGTCATGCCGAGGATGCCCAGCCAGTCCGCGCGCAGCAGCCCGCCCCAGTTGGATTTCTCATGCGGCAACCCAAGCAGCAGCAGGGCCACCAGCCCGGCACAGATCGGCACGTTGATGAAGAAGGCATAGTGCCAGCTGACGTTCTCGGTGAGCCAGCCGCCCAGCAACGGGCCGACCACCGGCCCCAGGATCACGGTCATGCCAAACAGCGCGGTGCCCAGCGGCTGCTGCTTCGGCGGCAGGCGGGTACCGACGATGGTCAGCGCGGTGGGAATCAACGCCCCCCCGGCGAAGCCCTGCCCGATGCGGCCGGCGATCATCATCGGCAGTGTGTCGGCAAGCCCGCAGACCACCGAAAAGGCGGTGAACAGCGTGGCGCAGATCAGCAGGAAGGTCCGCAGGCCCAGCGTGCGCACGAACCAGCCGGTGAGCGGAATCATGACGATTTCCGATACCAGGAACGCGGTGGATATCCACGTCCCTTCCGTGCCGCTGGCGCCCACTTCACCCTGGATGGTCGGCAACGCGGCGTTGACGATGGAAATATCCAGGGTGGCCATGAACGAGCCGATGGTGCCGGCCGCCACCGCCAGCCACGCACCCGCATCCGCCTTTTCCGGCGTAGCGCTGGCCGCCGTCGCGCTCATCGCTGGCTGCGCGCCTCGGCTTCGTCCTTGGTGCGCTCACGCGCATCGCGGGCACCACGGGTATCCACCGTGACATCCACCGACATGCCTGGCACCAGAACCTGGCGCGCCTCCTTGCCGGCATCCACCTTGATGCGCACCGGCACGCGCTGCACCACCTTGGTGAAGTTGCCGGTGGCGTTCTGTGGCGGCAGCAGCGCGAACTGTGAGCCGGTACCGGGGGAAATGCTTTCCACCGTTCCGTGCAGCTTCACCCCCGGCAACGCATCCACCTCGATCTCCGCCGGCTGGCCCGGACGCATCAGCCCCACCTGGGTTTCCTTGAAATTGGCCGCGATGTAGAGCGATTCGACCGGGACCACCGTCATGGTGCGGGTCCCGGCTGCGACGAACTGGCCTACCTGCACGGTCTTGTTGCCGATGCGCCCGTCGATGCGCGCACGCAGTTCGGTGTCCTCGAAGGCAACCGCCGCCTGCGCGGCATCGGCCTGGGCCTGCTTCAGGCCAGCCTGGGCCTGTTCCAGCTGGGCCTGGCTGGCCTCGATCTGGCTCTGCGCACCAGTGATCTGCGCCTGTGCGGCATCGTACTGCGCCTGCGCACGGTCGCGGTCGTGGCGCAGGCTCTCCACGTGCTCATGGGTATCGGCACCACTGGCGGCCAGCGGCGTGAAACGTGCCACTTCAGCGTTGGCGAAGCGCAGCGATGCGGCCGCGGCTTTCAGCTGGGTGCGCGCCTGCACCAGCGTGGACTGCTGGCCCTGGACACCGGCGGTGGCTGCGGCGATGTCTGCTTCGCGCACGGCGATCACTGCTTCGGCCTGGTCCAGGGTCGCGCGGTAGGTGCGCGGGTCGATGCGCAGCAGCGGTTCGCCGGCCTTCACCCACTGGTTGTCGTCCACCAGCACTTCAGTGACATAACCGTTGATCCGCGGCGCGACGGCCACCGCGTCTGCCTGCAGGTAGGCGTTGTTGGTGTCCTGCATGTAGCGGCCCACCAGCAGGTGGTACACCAGCCAGATGATCAGCACGACCAGCACCAGCACGCCGATGATGATCAGCGTCCAGCGTACTTTCGGGTTCTTCAGGGGCGAGGGTTTGTCCTCGGCAGGCGTCTGCTTCTGTTCCGCAGGTGCATCCGGATGGTCGGCATCATGCCGGCTGGGCTGTTCGCTCATCGTGTCGTCGTGGCGTTCATCGGGGAAAGTAACCGCTCCGGGCGGCCCATACGCGACAGTAGGGGATGCGATGCGGACGAACCGTGAAGACAGGGGAATGATCCACCGAGCCGCCGCTGAGGTGGGTGACGACCGTTGGTCGTCACCGCTGCGGCAAATGGTGGGTGACGACCGTTGGTCGTCACCCTGCCAGGTTCAGCGACCGGTCTTGATCTCCGTCCACAGCCGCGTATAGAGCTTGTCCGTCTCCGGGGTGTTGATCGAATAGGTGAACATCTTCGCTGCCACGTCGGCCGGCGGGTAGATGGTCGGATCATTGCGGATCGCTTCATCCACCAGCGGCGTGGCATCGCTCACCGGATTGGCGTAATGGATGAAGTTGGTATTGGCCGCGGCGACCTTCGGTTCCAGCAGGTAGTTGATGAAGCGATAGGCCTCTTCCGGGTGCTTGGCATCTTTCGGAATGGCCAGCATGTCGTACCACTGTGGCGCACCCTCGCGCGGGATCGAATAGGCCACGTGCACGCCGTTGGCCGCTTCCTCGGCACGGTCGCGGGCCTGGATGATGTCGCCCGACCAGCCGACCACCAGGCAGGTGCCGCCGTTGGCCAGCGAGCCCACATACTGCGAGGAGTGGAAGTTCTGCACATACGGGCGGATCGATTTCAGCAGCGCGGCGGCCTTCTGGATGTCGGCCGGATCGTTGCTGTGCGGGTCCAGCCCCAGATAATGCATCGCCACCGGGATCATGTCCGCCGGGGTATCCAGCAGGGTCACGCCGCAGTCCTTCATCTTCGCGATGTTCTCCGGCTTGAACACCAGGTCCCAGCTGTTGGCGATGTCGGTACTGCCACCGAAACGCTCCTTCAGCATGTCCACGTTGTAGCCGATGCCGGTGGTGCCGATCATGTACGGCACGCCATACCTGTTGCCTGGATCCTGGGTGGCGATCCGCTCCATCACCTTCGGGTCAAGCCGCGCCAGGTTTGGAATCTTCGATTTGTCCAGCGGCAGGAACACGCCGGCCTGGATCTGGCGGCCGAAGAAATTCAGCGTCGGCACCACCACGTCGTAACCGCTGTTGCCGGCCAGCAGCTTGGTCTCCACCATCTCATCGCTGTCGAACACATCGTAGGTCACCCGGATCCCGGTTTCCTTCTCGAACGCGGGGATGGTGTCCTCGGCGATGTAGTCGCTGTAGTTGTAGACGTTCAGGACCTTGCTGTCCTGTGAGGAACCATTGCCATCGCCACCACAGGCAGCCAGCAGGGCGGCCGCCAGGCCGATCGAAAGTGTACGCAGCTTCATCGGGAAAGGCTCCAGATCCGGGTAGACAGGCCGGCGTGGGCCGGCGACGGGGCCAGCCTAACGCCCACTGCCGCAATCATCCAGTGGACGCCACACGCTGCCGGCCAGCGAACGGCGGCCCAATGCCACACTCTTCGGGCATCACACGTTGAGCAGCAGGAACTCGCGTTCCCAGGAGCTGATCACCCGGAAGAAAGTCTCGTACTCCTTGCGCTTGACCGCGATATAGGCACGGCAGAAACGTTCGCCCAGCAAGGCCTGCAGCTCGCTGCAGCGCTCCAGCCCGTCCAGTGCCTCGCCCAGCGAACGCGGCAGGTCATAGCCCAGCTCCTTGGCGCTGCCGGTGACGGGTGCATCCGGTGCCAGCTGCCCGCGGATGCCGAGCAGGCCGCATGCCAGGGTCGCCGCCATGGCCAGGTAGGGGTTGGCATCGGAACCGGCGAAGCGGCTTTCCACCCGCATGTTGGCCGGCGTATCCATGGGCACGCGCAGGCCACAGGTGCGGTTGTCGAAACCCCAGTGAACGTTGCTCGGCGACACCTCGCCAAACACCAGACGGCGGTAGGAATTGACGTTCGGCGCGAAGAACGCCATGGCCGGAGGCGCATACGCCTGCAGACCGCCCAGGTAGTGGCCGAACACCGGACTGAACTCGCCCTCCCCTTCGCCTTCGCCGGTGAACACATTGCCGCCATCGGCGGTATTCACCAGGCTCTGGTGGATGTGCATGGCGCTGCCGGGTTCGTTTTCCATCGGCTTGGCCAGGAAAGTGGCATACACACCGTGGCGCATCGCCGCTTCGCGCATGGTGCGCTTGAACAGGAACACCTGGTCGGCCAGATCCATGGCATCGGAGTGGCTGAAATTGACCTCCAGCTGCGCCGCGCCGGACTCATGGATCAGCGTATCCACGTCCAGTTTCATGGCATCGGCATAGTCGTACATGAGATCCAGGATGGGGTCGAATTCGTTGACCGCATCGATGGAATACGATTGCCGCGCGGTTTCCGGGCGGCCCGAGCGCCCGGCCGGCGGCAGCAGCGGGAAATCCGGGTCGGTGTTCTTCTGCACCAGGAAGAACTCCAGCTCCGGCGCCACCACCGGGCGCAGGCCAAGCTCGGCATAGGCATCGAGCACGCGGCGCAGAACATTGCGTGGCGCCAGTTCGTGCGGCTGGCCATTCTTGGTGTAGCAGTCGTGGATGATCTGCGCGGTGGGATCGGTCGCCCACGGCACCATCCGCACCGTCCGCGGATCCGGGCGCAGGATCATGTCCGAATCCGATGGCGAGGTCAGTTCGTAGTAATCATCGGGATAATCCCCGGTCACCGTGGTGGCGAAGATGCCTTCGGGCAGGCGCGTGCCGTAATCGTGCGAAAACTTGTCGGCCGGAATGATCTTGCCGCGCGCGATGCCGGTGATGTCCGGCACCAGGCATTCCACTTCGGTGATGCGACGTTCCTTCAACCAATGCAGCAGGCTGCTTTCCTGCGCCTCCGCCACGGTGGGCGGCTTGCGGGGGCGGGTGCGGGGTTGCGGACTCATGGGATTCCTGTCCAGTTGGTTGTCACACGGGACGGCTGGCCGCCCTGCCCGCCCACCTGCACGGCGGATGACCCAGGCACAGCCGCAGACACCGGCGCTGAGGACACGGTAGCGCCCGGCCGGGGCAGCGGCAACCGCCGTGCGGTCACACCATTGCCCCGCGGACTGCGCCAGACTGGCACCATGGAGCCGACTTCCCCCGCATGGCAGGACCCCACCCTGCCCCCCAGCTGGTACGCCGCCAGCGCGTCGCCGCGCCCTTCGCTGCCGGCGCTGGATGGCGATGCACATGTCGACGTGGCGATCCTGGGCGGTGGCTATACCGGGCTTTCAGCGGCACTGGAGCTGGCCAGCCGGGGGCTGCGGGTGACGGTGCTGGAGGCCTGCCAGGTCGGCTGGGGCGCGTCGGGCCGCAACGGTGGGCAGGTGCTGTCCGGCTATGGCTGCGAAGTGGATGCGCTGGAACGGCTCGTCGGCGCGCAGGACGCGCGCACGTTGTTCGATCTTTCCCGCGAAGGCGTGGCGCTGGTGCGCGAGCGCATCGTCCGCCATGGCATCGATTGTCACTGGGTGGCCGGCCATGCCAGCGTGCCGATCCGCCCCCGCCAGGCCCGTGCGCTCCGCGCAACGATGGACACGCTGGTGCAGCGCTATGACTACCCCATGCAATGGTGGGACCAGGCGACGCTCCGCTCGCAGCTGGACAGCCCGCGCTACCTGGGTGCGATGTTCGATCCGTTCAGCGGGCACCTGCACCCCTTGGCCTACGCACAGGGACTGGCCGATGCCGCGCTGGCGGCGGGCGCCGTCATTCACGAAGGCACCCCGGTGCTGCAGCTGCAGCGCCATCCGCACCCTGCACTGCGGACCGCCACCGGAACCGTACATGCCGCCCAGGTGCTGCTTGCCGGCAACGCCTGGCTGCAAGGCATCGCCCCCGAACTGGAACGACACATCATGCCGGTAGGCACCTACATCGGCGCCACGCCGGTACTGGGCGCCGCGCTTGCGCGGTCGCTGATCCGCAACGACATGGCGGTGTCCGATACCGAATGGGTGCTGGATTACTTCCGCCTCAGCCATGATCACCGCGTCCTGTTCGGCGGCGGCGCCAGCTACTCGTCGCGGCCACCACCGGGACTGGCGGCGGTGATGCAGCACCGGCTGTGGCAGGTATTCCCGCAGCTGCAGGGCATGCCGCTGGAATATCTATGGGGTGGATATGTGGACATCACCACCCACCGCGCACCGCACTGGGGTCGGCTGACGCCGGACATCTACTTCGCGCAGGGCTATTCCGGCCATGGCGTGGCGGCCGCCAACCTGGCCGGACAGGTGATCGCCGAGGCCATCGCCGGCCAGGCCGGGCGCCTGGATGTCTTCGAACGCCTGCCGCAGCATGCCTTCCCGGGCGGCAGGCTGCTGCGCACGCCGCTGCTGGTGGCGACCATGGGCCTGATCCGGCTGCGCAACCTGATTTGGTGACGCAGTTCAAGTTTCGATCGTCCAGGCCGATAGTGCTTGCGACCCAGTCCGCCCTGAGCGCATGCCTCATGTCCGCTTTGCTGCCAGACGCTTTCGACAGCGCCCCCGAAGTTGAACGCCTGCCCCAGCGCGTCCTGCTGGTGGAAAACTCGCGCACATTCACCTCGATGCTGCGTGAAGCCATCGAACAGCGCCTGGAGCTGCCGGTGACGGTAGCTTCCACGCTGGCCGAGGCCGCCACCCTGCTCCGGGATCCACAGGAATGGTTCCTGGTGCTGACCGGGCTGGTGCTGGCCGACGGTGACCGCGAGGAAGTGGTGGAGTTCTTCATATCCCGCGGCCTGCAGACGGTGGTGGTCAGCGGCGTGTACGACGAAGACGTGCGCCGGCGCGTGCTGGAACAGAAGGTCATCGATTACGTGCTGAAGAACACCCCGGGCAGCGTGGATTACCTGGTGTGGCTGGTGCAGCGCCTGGAGCGCAACCGCCGCATCGATGCGCTGGTGGTGGACGATTCACCTTCCGCACGCGGTTATGCCGCCGCGCTGCTGCGCATGTACGGGCACCAGGTGCATGAAGCCGCCGACGGTGAAGCCGGGCTGCTGGCCATCCAGGCCCATCCGGCCATCCGCCTGGCGGTGGTGGACCAGGAAATGCCCGGCATGCAAGGGGTGGAGTTCACCCGCCGCCTGCGCATGCTGCGTTCGCGCGACAAGGTGGCGGTGATCGGCCTGTCCGGCAATACCGATGCGTCCTTGATCCCGCGCTTCCTGAAGAACGGCGCCAACGATTTCCTGCGCAAGCCGTTTTCCCGCGAGGAGTTCTTCTGCCGCGTCTCGCAGAACGTGGACCAGCTTGAGCTGATCGGTACCCTGCAGGACCTGGCCACACGCGATTTCCTCACCGGCCTGCCAAACCGGCGCTTCTTCCTGGACCACAGCCAGCGGCAACTGAACGCCGTGCAGCAGGACGAGGAATGGATTGCCGTGGCGATGGTGGACATCGACCATTTCAAGCACATCAACGACACCTGGGGACACGACGGCGGCGACCATGCGTTGCGCGCATGTGCGGCAGTCGTCGGCAGCCACGCGCGCGCGGGCGATCTGGTGGCGCGGTTCGGCGGCGAGGAATTCTGCCTGCTGGTACCAGGCCTGGAGCCTCAGGCGGCACATGCCTATTTCGAAGAACTGCGCCGATCGGTAGCTGCACTGCGCGTTGCCATGGGTGGGCAGGCCCTGCGGATGACGGTGAGCATCGGCGTGTGCTGCCTGCGTGCCGGTCGCGACAGCCTGCATGCGCTGATCAGCGAAGCCGACCGCCAGCTGTACCTGGCCAAGGCCGACGGCCGCGATAACGTGCGCATGGTCGCCACCGCCGCAATGTCAAAAATGGGGACGGAGGTAGTTAATCCCATTTAACTGCCCCCGTCCCCATATTTGATCGAGATCAGTGTCGCTTCCGGCGGGGCCGAGCAGAATCGCCGCCACCGTCACACGGAGCGCGGGCATGGCACTGCGGGTCTGGCAGGAAGACCTCAACATCGGCATCGACGTCATCGATTATCAGCACATGCGGATCGGGGAAATGCTCAACCACCTGCATGTGGCGCAACAGGGACTGCAGCGGCTCGCGGTTGCCGAGGTCATCGAAGAGCTTGTGGACTACACGATGTCCCACTTTGCCTTCGAAGAAGAGCTGATGGAGGAAGCGGGCTACCCGTTCTGCGTCGCCCACAAACGCGTGCACGAACTCTTCGGCAAGCGTGTGGCCGCATACCGGCTGCGGTTCAAGGCAGGGGAAGACGTCACCCATGAACTGCGCACCATGCTTTCGCGCTGGCTGTTCAACCCTATCCGCGGCGATGACAAGGCTTACGCTGCCCAGGTGAAGCAGCACCTCAACCAGTTCGCCCGCGAGCACCACGGCGGCAGCTGGCTGGGGCGCACGCTCAAGCGGTTCTTCGGCTGATCACTGCACCCGGCGCTGCAGGGCCAGCAGCGCGCAGATGGTCACCAGCGCGGCCAGGCACAGGTAGTAGCCCACCGCCACCAGGCCGAACCGTTCGGCCAGCCAGGTTGCAAGGTAGGGGGCTGGCGCCGCGCCGAGGATACCGGCCAGGTTGAACGACAGCGACGCACCGGTATAGCGCACCTCCACAGGATAGATCCCGGCAAGAAACGTGCCGCACGGACCGTAGGTAAGTCCCATCAGGAACAGCCCCAGCGACAGGAACGCCACCACCGTCCAGGGGCTGCCCGCCTGGAACATCGGTGCCAGCAGCACGCCGAACACCAGGATCAGGCCGCTGGCGGCGATCATCGTGCGACGGGTGCCCCAGCGGTCGCCATAACGTGCGGAAATCGGGATGCCCGCAGCGAAGAACAGGATGCCGACCATCTGCAGCAGCAGGAACTGCTCACGACCATAGCCCAGCGTCGCCGTGCCGTGGCCGAGCGCGAAAACGGTCATCAGGTAGAACAGCACGAACGTGGCGAAGGCCCCCAGGGTGCCCAGCACCATCGGCACGAAGTGGTGGCGCAGCACCGTCCACATCGGCAGCCTGACGCGTGCATGGCGATCCAGCGCCTTCTGGAAATCCGGCGTCTCGTGGATGGCCAGCCGCACCCAGAGGCCGACAGCGACCAGCAGCGCGCTGGCGATGAACGGAACACGCCAGCCCCAGCGCAGGAAATCCTCGCCGGACAGCATGCGACCGAGCAGCAGGAAGATGCCGGCGGAAAGCAGGAAGCCCAACGGCGCGCCCAGCTGCGGGAACATGCCGTACCAGGCACGCTTGCCGGGTGGCGCGTTTTCGGTGGCCAGCAAGACTGCCCCACCCCATTCCCCGCCCAGGCCCAGGCCCTGTCCAAAACGACACAGGGCCAGCAACGCCGGCGCCAACAGGCCGATCTGCGCATGCGTGGGCAGCAGGCCGATGGCGACGGTGGACAGGCCCATGGTCAGCAGTGCAGCGACCAGCGTGGCCTTGCGACCGATACGGTCGCCGAAGTGGCCGAACACGGCCGAGCCCACCGGCCGCGCGATGAAGGCCACCGCGAATGTCGCCAGCGATTGCAGCATCGCGGCCTTGTCGCTGCTTTCAGGGAAGAACAGATGCGGGAACACCAGCACTGCCGCAGTGGCGTAGATGTAGAAATCGAAGAACTCGATGGTGGTGCCGATCAGGCTGGCCAGCAGCATGCGCTGCGGCGAGTTGGTCGGAACCGGAGAGGACGTGGCGGAAGCCGCAGTGGACGACATGGGCAGGAGGGGCCGGAAATGAGCTTCCGGATTCTGCCATGCGACCACCGCGGGTGAGCGGATTGGTTTCAGTGGACACTGCCGCTGCCACGCCGCATGGGACTGCGCCGGGCTGACGGCGGCCATGTGCCGGGGTGACAAGCGCGCCCGGCAGGCGGCCCCGCGGGTGTCCGGAGCCCGTGCCAGCAAGGCCCCGGCCTGGCCTGCGCGACCCGGTACAATGGCCGGTTCCGCTCCACTGCTTCTGCACGCCCATGGACATCATCGTCAAAGAAGAACTGAAGGCCTATATCGACCCGCTCACCGCGGACGAATACGAGGCGCTGGAGCGCAGCATCCTCGCAGAGGGCTGCCGCGATGCGCTGGTGCTGTGGGGCGATGTGCTGGTGGACGGGCACAACCGGCATGGCATCTGCCAGAAGCACGGCCTGCCGTTCAACACGGTGCAGAACACCCGCTTCCGGACCATGGAGGACGTGCACCTGTGGATGATCGAACAGCACCTGGGCCGGCGCAGCGTATCCGATTTCCAGCGCGGCGAACTGGCGTTGCGCAAGCGCGAAATCCTGGCCGAACGCAAGCGCCTGGAACAGGAACACCTGCAACGCGAGAGCGATGGCAGCGCCGAGGCCCCGCCGGAAGACCAGGACAGCCCGCCCTGGGAGCCTGCGCCCAGGCTGACGCGCGCTGAGCTGGCACGCGAAGCCAAGCTGAGCAGCAGCCAGATCGGCATGATTGAACGCATCCGCGCGCAGGCCGCACCGGAGGTGGTGGACGCAGTGAAGAGCGGGCAGCTGTCGATCAGCGCGGCGGCGGCCGTGGCCTCGTTGCCGGAGGCAGAGCAGCGCGCAGCGGCATCCGCTGGCAAGGACGAGCTGAAGCAGGCTGCCCGACGTGCGCGCGAAGCCAACCGCAGGCCGCGTGCGGCCCGGCCTGAAACGGAAGAGGCGCAGCCGGAAGCCGATGCGGGTGAAGCGGACGCACGCGATGCGCAGGTGGTTGCCGCGTTGGAGGAGCTGGGCGAGGACGTGCCGGCACTGCGCGCGCGCATCGTCGCACTGAGCCGCGAAAACGATGCGTTGCGCCGGCAGCTGCAGCAGATGCGGTGATGCCTGGGTGTGACGACCAACGGTCGTCACCCACCGGGAGCAATACCCATCGGTCGTCGCCCACCCGGATCAGCACCCGGCGGTCGTCAATGGTTGCCGACACCGCCACCGGTAGACTGTCGGCATGGATGCTCCCCCCGTCATGACGCCCGCCGATCCCCGCCGTGCCCAGCTGCGGCGCATGAAAGCCATTGCCCTGGGCCTGCTGCTGCTGATGCTGGCCGGCTTCGCCGTGAGTCACTGGCAGGGCGAGCGTGGTGCCTGGGCCTGGGTCTCGGCGTTCTGTGAAGCCGCTACGGTCGGTGCGCTGGCCGACTGGTTCGCCGTGGTCGCCCTGTTCCGCCACCCGCTTGGCCTGCCCATACCGCACACGGCCATCATTCCGCGCGGCAAGGACCGTATCGCCGACAGTCTGTCGATATTCGTCCGCGACCAGTTTCTGGAACCGCAGGCGCTGCTGGCCAAGCTGAAGGTGTTCGATCCCGCTGCGCGCCTGGGCAGTTGGCTATCCGATCCGGAACGGGTGCGCATGCTGACCGGGATGGCGCGCGCATGGGCACTGCAGGCCCTGGATTTCTTCGACGAATCGGCCGTTCGCCGGCAACTGCATGCCTTCGTGGTGCAGCAGCTGAGGCAGTGGAACGCCGCATCGACGGCCGGTGAGCTGCTGGGGCTGCTCACCGCCGATGGCCGCCACCAGCGCGTGCTGGACGAAGGCCTGCAACGGCTGGCGCGCTGGCTGGAACAGCCAGAAGTGAAGGAGCGCGCATCGCAGCTGATCGTGCGTTACATCCAACGCGAATGGCCAAAGCTTTCCAGCACGGTCAACTGGATCAAGCCGATCGACGAGATTGGCGACAGCATGGCCGAGCGCCTGGCCGGCGCGGTGCTGGACGAACTGCAACAGATCCTTGCCGAACCCGCGCATCCGCTGCGTCAGGATTACGAACGCTGGCTGGGAGGTTACATCCAGCGGCTTCGCGAAGACCCGGCACTGGCCGCACGCGTGGAAACGCTCAAGCAGCAGATGATCGACCATCCCGCGCTCCAGGACTATGTGCAGGGCTTGTGGACACGCATCCACACCAGCCTGCGCGCCGACCTGCAGCGCGAGGATTCCGCCATGGCCGGCCATCTTGAGCGTGGCATGGCCGGGCTTGGACGCAGCCTGTCGTCGGATCCTTCGCTGCGCGATGCCCTCAACCAGCACCTGCTGGAAGGCGCGCAACGCCTCACCCTGCGCCTGCGCGAAGGCGTGACGTCGCATATCGCGCAGACCGTCAAGGGTTGGGACGAGCGTCACCTGGTGGAGCAGCTCGAACTCAGCGTCGGCCGGGACCTGCAGTTCATCCGCTTCAACGGCACCCTGGTCGGCGGCCTGATCGGCCTGCTGCTGCATGCGGCCACCACGTTCCTGCACGTCTGATCCAGGCGCCAGCCTTATCCACCATTGCACCCGTTGCACGCGCTTCAACATGAGCCACGAGCGCCGGGCCTGGTGCTCCGGCGGGTAAACCGTTATCGGTGTGGAGGCATCCTGAAATCAGCTATCCTCCCGCCCATCGCGTGCCAGGGTGGTGCGCTGGGGGGGACATGACCAGGATGTTGATGATGCTGGCGCTGTGCGCGCTGGCCACACCGGCGCACGCCCAGCGTGTCTACAAGTGCAACGACGGAGGCCAGCCGACCTACCAGTCGCTGCCCTGCGCAAGGGAACACGATACCGGCGTCAGCAGGCCGGTGGTCGGCGATCCACGGCTGACAGCCGCCGACCGTGCGCGCATCGCGCAGGAATCCCTGCAGGCGCGGCACTGGGTGCGTGAAGGTGCCGGCTACGGGCAGCCCGCCATCCGCGGGACGGTCATCGACAGCATCAGCGATCCGGAAGCCTGCGCGAACGCGCGCATGCGCAAGGAGATGGCCGACGTGTTCGGCAATGGCTCAGCATCGTCGCGGATCGACGGGGACATCCGGCGCGCCTGTGCGGTGCGCTGAAACACCGCCGTGCAGAGGGTCGCCGAATCGGCCGCAGGCACAACTAAAACGCTTGCTTAACCAAATGCGAATACTTATCATTTGCTGATTGACGTACACCCAGCCAGCAGTTCCGGTTCTTTCCGCGACCGCCGCCCCGTGTACCACCACTGCCATCCGCCGCTGCGGCCTCCATCGCGCGGCGGATGATGGGAACGGGCGACCGCGATGCCGTGCTATGCGCATACGCCTGCCGGGCCGTTTCCATCGCCGACTTTTCATCTGCATGGAACCGCCTCTCATGTCCCGTTCGTTCCCGATCGCCGTACCTTCCCTGCTGGCGCTGGCCATTTCCGCACTATTGCCGGCGCCGTCCGCGCATGCCGAAGCTCCCCTGGAGCCTTCGGCACGCACGCTGGACGCCGTGCGGGTCACCGCCGACGGGGAAATCCACAACGGCTACACCGTCAGGAAGGCCGCCACCGCGACCAAGCTGGATCTGTCGCTGCGCGAAACGCCGCAGTCGGTCACCGTGATCACCCGCCAGCGCCTGGATGACATGGGCCTGTTCGCGCTGTCGGACGTGATGGGACAGGTGACCGGCGTGCATGTCTCGGTCACCGACAGCGAGCGCATCGGCTACGTATCGCGCGGCTACAACATCAACAATTTCCAGGTGGACGGGATGCTCAACACCTTCGGTGGGTCCGTCAAGACCAACACCGACAGCGTGATCTATGAGCGCATCGAAGTGGTGCGCGGCGCCACGGGCCTGACCACCGGCGCCGGCGATCCTTCAGGCACCATCAGCTTCATCCGCAAGCGCCCGACCGACACCCTGCAGATGGGCGCCAACCTGACCGTGGGCCGCTGGGGCAACCAGCGCCTGGAAGCGGATGTCGGCGGGCCGGTGGCGCTGGATGGCCGCGTACGCGCCCGCGTGGTGGCAGCCAAACAGCAGAGCGACTCGTTCCGCGATGTGTACCGGCTGGACAAGGACGTGTTCTACGGCATCGTCCAGGCCGACGTCAGCGACAGCACCCTGCTGGAGCTGGGCTACGAGTACCAGTCGCCGAAGACCACCGGCGTGACCTGGGGCGTGGTGCCGTACTGGGGCGTGGACGGCACGCCGGCCAACCTGCCGCGGTCCACCAACCTGTCAGCGTCATGGAGCCAGTGGCCCATCGTGGAAAAGACCGGTTTTGCGCGCATCGAACAGCAGCTCGGCGGTGACTGGTCGCTCAAGGCCAACGTCACCCATGCCGACCGCGATACCGATGGCAGCGTCTGGTACGGAGCGGCCGGCTTCCCGCGGCCGGATGGCACCGGCGTGGTCGCCTACATCTCGCATTTCGCCGAACAGAGCACGATGGATGTGTTCGACGTCAACGTCGGCGGGCCATTCCAGTGGTTCGGCCGCCGTCACGAGCTGGTGTTCGGCCTCGGTCAGTCGCTGCGCAAGGGTGAGATCCCCGCCATCGAACAAGGCGAAGTGCCGCCCGGCTACGATGCCGTGCCGGACTGGCGCCACTGGACCGGCGATGTGCCGGAGCTGCCGATCACCCGGCTGGGTTACCTGCGCTCGCAGGATGAACTGCGCCAGCAGGCCGCCTATGTGGCCGCCCGCCTGCAGCTGGCCGATCCGCTGCTGGCAGTGGTAGGCGCGCGTTACGGCAGCTGGGAAACACGCAAGTGGACCTACACCCGTGACGGTGCCGGCAACCTCACCGGCACCACGCGCAGCGGCTACAAGCCGGATGACTCGGTGACCCCGTACGTTGGCCTGGTCTACGACTTCAACCGTGTGCTCAGCGGCTATGTCAGCTATACCGACATCTTCCAGCCGCAGGAATATCGCGACCGCAACAACCAGTACCTGGAACCCGTGGTCGGCGACATGTGGGAGGCCGGCCTCAAGGCCGAGTTCTTCGACGGCCTGCTGAACGCCTCGGCCGCGGTGTTCGAGGGTGAAAAGGACAACGTGGCCGAGATCGACGACAGCGTGCCGCTGAACTCGCTGCCCGATGGTGGCCAGGCCTACCGCTCCACCGGCAAGGGCAACAAAGTGAAGGGCTGGGAGCTGGAAACGCAGGGCAGCATCGGCGAACAGTGGAACCTGTCGGCCGGCTTCGCGCATACCACCATCCGCAACCAGGCCGGCGTCGCACAGAACACCACCACCCCGCGCGACACCTTCCGCCTCAATGCCAGCTGGCGGCCGGGTGGCAGGGACGGCCGTTTCTGGCTGGGCGGCGGTGCTACCTGGCAGAGCAGCATCTGGCGCAACGGCAGCCGCCCCAGCGCCGATTACCTGGCCACCGGCCTTACCGAGCCCGTGCGCTTCGAACAGGAATCGTTCCATCTGCTGAATCTGTCGGCCGGCTACCGCTTCGATGAGAACTTCAGCGCGCAGCTGAACATCAACAATCTGCTGGACAAGGAGTATTTCAGCAACGTCGGTTTCTACAACGGCGTGTACTGGGGTGAGCCGCGCAACGTACGCCTGACCCTGCGCTGGAAGCTCTGATCATGATTGCTGATTCACCGGCGGGCCATGGACGGCCCTGTTGCGGCAGCCATCGCCGCGCCATTCCCAGCCCCTGACACAACGCAGCGCAGGATCATCGTGGACCGCTCACCTCCTTTCGCCAGCACCTCCCCCCGCATTCCCTTCAGTGCACGCGTGCGTGCCTTCGTTACGCACGCACGCTGGGGTATCTTCTCCCGCAGCATGGCAGCAATCTTCGGCGGGTACGCACTGGCAGCGGTCACCAGCGTGTTCTGCGCCGTCGCTTTGCCGGGGGAGCGCGGGCAGACCGTGCTCACCGGCATGCTGGTGGCCATCGTGGTGGCCGCGTGCGCCGCGCTATGGGCATTCGCCACCCGCAGCGCCTTGCGTGCGTGGCTGGGCATCCTGCTGCCGGCCCTGCTGATGGCAGGCATCGCACGCGCACTGGGAGCCTGGGCATGAAGAACGGATTCCGCCAGTCCATGGCATGGCTGCATACGTGGACCGGCCTGCTGGTCGGCTGGCTGCTGCTGCTCATCTTCATGGCCGGCACCGCCAGCTATTACCGCGAGGAGATCAGCCGCTGGATGCTGCCGGAGCTGCCGGCAAGCACGGTCAGCACCGATGTCGCCGCGCAGCGTGCGGTGCACTTCCTGCGCGAGCATGCCGGCAACGCGGAAACCTGGTTCGTGACCCTGCCCGATCCGCGCAACCCGGCCATGCGCATGTTCTGGCGCAATCCCGCCTCGATGGTGAAGCCCCCGGCCGAAGGCGGGAAACGGCGCCGCCGCGGGGGTGGGCGCTTCGGCGACGCCACCGTGGACCCCACTACCGGCGAGAAACTGCAGGCACGCGAAACGCGCGGCGGCGACTTCTTCTACCGTCTGCATTTCGATCTGCACTACATCCCGGTGCTGTGGGCACGCTACCTGGTGGGCTTCTGCGCGATGTTCATGCTGGTGGCGATCATCACCGGCGTCATCACCCACAAGAAGATCTTCAAGGACTTCTTCACTTTCCGCCCGGACAAGGGCCTGCGTTCCTGGCTGGATTTCCACAATGTCAGCGCAGTGATGGCACTGCCCTACCACGCCATGATCACCTACACCGGCATCGTCACGCTGATGGTGATGTACCTGCCATGGGGTATCAAGGTGGCGTACCCACAGGATGAAGCGGCGTTCTTCAGCGAGGCCTTCGGTGGCCTGCCGGAAGTGTCGGCGCCGGCCGAGGGCCGCGCCGTGGCCCTGCCCATAAGCCAGTTTCTGGACGACGCCAGGTCGCATTGGGACGGCGCCGATGTGGCTGGCTTCAGCGTCACCCACCCGGGCGCGGGGAATGCGGTGATCGATATCCGCCAGCGCGATGGCAGACGGCTGTCCAACGACACGCCGGCCCTGCGCTACGACATGGTCAGCGGGCAGCTGCTGCAGGAAAGCCCGTCGGCTGGCGCTGCCACCGCCACCCGCGGGGTGATGTATGGCCTGCATCTGGCACGTTTCGCCGATTGGGGGCTGCGCGCATTGTTCTTCCTGTCCGGCCTGATCGGTTGCCTGATGGTTGCCAGCGGGGTGGTGCTGTGGGCGGTCAAGGAACGTCCCAGACATGCGAAGACCGGCAGGACAGGTTTCGGGCTGCGTCTGGTGGACGCGCTGAACATCGGTGCGGTTGCGGGCCTGCCCATCGCATTCGCTGCGTACTTCCTGGGCAACCGCCTGTTGCCGCTGGACATGGTGGCGCGCGCTGATGCGGAAGTCTCGGTGTTCTTCCAGGCATGGGCGGCGGCGCTGTTGGCTGCGTTTGTGTGGCCGAAGCGAATGATGTGGACGTGGCAGCTGTACCTGGGCGCGGCGCTGTTCGCGCTGATTCCCGTGGTCAACGCCTTGACCACGCACGCGCACCTGGGGGTGACGATCCGTTCCGGGGACTGGATACTGGCCGGCTTCGATCTGGTCATGATCGCCTTCGGCGCGATGCTGGCGATGTGCGCGTGGCGCATGCAGCACTGGCAGCCACCGCTGAGCGCGGCTGACCGGAAGAAGCGCCAGTCCGCTGCCACGTCGGCAGCCAAGGTGGGGGTAGGCGGATGATGATGCTCGCCCTTGGCCTGTCGTTCTCGGGATTCACCGCGCTGTCGCTGGCGATGGAGAAGCACCAGCAGGCACTGCACGGGGCAAAGGCCGCGCCGCTGGCACGCCGCCGCCTGTGGTCGCTTCTGGGCTGGCTTGCACTGGTGGCGGCGTTCACCGCCTGCGTGGCCGCCCATGGCTGGGGGCTCGGCACGGTGCTGTGGCTGGGGGCGCTGACGCTGGCCGGCCTGCTGCTGGCGTTAGGGCTGTACCCGTGGCGGCCACGCTGGATAGCACCGCTGGCGTGGGTGCTGCCGGCGATCGGATTGGCCGCAGTCTTCCTGTAGCCCCTGGCGCGGCTCGTAGAGCGGGGCTCTGCCCCGCTGCGTGGTACAGCTCCAGCCGGGCAGAGCCCGGCTCTACGTCGCTACGGCAACAACCAGGGCAGAGCCCGGCGCTACGCGATCGGCGCGCGGGTCAGTTCCCATGCACGGTGAATGCGTGCGTTGCGCTCGAAATCCGGCCCGATGGTGCGTGGACTGATCTCCCGGCAGCGGGCGAACCCGGCGATGGCGTTTTCCTCCAGCTTGAAACGGCGGAAGTTGTTGGAGAAATACAGCACCCCCTCCGGCGCCAGCCGGGCGACCGCTGCCCGCAGCAGGCGCAGCTGTTCGCGCTGCACGTCGAAATCCTCCGCACGCGCCGAATTGGAGAACGTCGGCGGATCGCAGAAGATCACGTCGTACTGTCCAGAATCGGCTTCCAGCCATGCCATCGCATCAGCCTGCACCAGCAGGTGCTGGTTGCCTCCCTGGCCGTTGAGCGCCAGGTTGTCGTAACACCACTGCAGATAGGTCGCCGACAGGTCCACGCTGGTAGTACTGGCTGCGCCGGCCACCGCTGCCTGCACGCTGGCCACGCCGGTGTAACAGAACAGGTTGAGGAAGTGCTTGCCGCGTACCTTTTCGGCCATGAGCCGGCGCAGCGGGCGATGATCAAGGAACAGGCCGGTATCCAGATAATCGAACAGATTCACCCGCAGCAGTGCATTGTTTTCCTGCACCACCACGAACTCGTCGCGCTTTTCGAAACGACCGTACTTGCTGCCGCCCTTGCCGCGCTCGCGCGATTTCAGCGCCACCTGTTCCGGCGGCACCTGGAACACTTCGCGTGCGGCCGCCAACAGCTCGTTGCGGCGGCGGCGCACATCGTTTTCCGGAATGGTCGCTGGCGCGGCGTATTCCTGCACATGCAGGAACGTGCGGCGCTTGCCGCCGTCCTCCTCATACACGTCGATGGCGGCGGCGTACTCCGGCAGATCGGCATCGTAGGCGCGGTAGCAGGTGACCTGCTCGCGAGCGCGCCAGCTCTTGAACTTCTTGAGGTTCTTGCGGATGCGGTTGGCCACCATCTGCGCGCCTTCGCTGAGCTCGCGCGGGACGGCCGGATCGCGTCGCGGCACGGCCACCGGATCGCAGACGATCAACGTACATTCCAGCGCACCGTTGAACATCTGGTACTTCTTTGCCGCACGCAGGCCGGTGGCGAAGGCCAGTTCGGCGTCACCACACAGCAGGCTGGCACGCCACTGCGGAACAGCCGACTGCAGCGCGTCGCCCAGCTGGCGGTACAGCGCCGGATCGGCGGCAAGGCGTTCGTCATAAGGCGGATTGCAGACCACGCAGCCGATTTCCTGTGTCGGCGGCTGCAGCTCGGCAATGTCGGCGCGGGCAAAGGTGATGGCGTGCGCCACACCGGCCACTTCGGCGTTCTCGCGTGCCGCGGCAATTGCCTGCGGATCGATGTCACTGCCGTAGATCACTGGCCGCAGAGCGGCCAGGCCGGCCTGCTCACGTTCGCGGGCCTCGGCCAGCAGTGCCTTCCAGGCGGCCCTGTCGAAACCCAGCCAACGGCTCGGCGGCAGGCTGCCGTGGCGCATCAGGCCAGGCGCTACGTCGGCGGCCATCAGCGCGCCTTCAATCAGCAGGGTGCCGCTGCCACACATGGGGTCCAGCAGGCCACCGCCGGCCGCATGCAGCCGCGGCCACTGTCCGCGCAGCAACAGCGCTGCGGCCAGGTTCTCCTTCAAGGGCGCTTCATGCGCCGCACCGCGCCAGCCGCGTCGATGCAGCGGGCCACCGCCCAGGTCGATGGAGATCGTCGCCCGCCCCTTGCGCAGCGACAGGTTCACGCGCACGTCGGGCAGATCGGTATTGACCGATGGACGTTCCAGGCCCTCCTCGCGCATGCGGTCGACGATGGCGTCCTTGATCCGCTGCGCCGCGAAGCGCGCATGGGTGATGCTGTCGCCGGAAACATGCGCGTCCACCGCCAGGGTCATCTCCGGCCGCAGGTGCTGCGCCCACGGCAGTGCGCGCACGCCATCGTAGAGCGCCTGCTCGTCGGGGCATTCGAATTCCGCCAGCGGCCACATCACGCGGCTGGCCAGCCGCGACCACAGGACGATCCGCTGCGCCTGGGCAAGTTCGCCGTCGGCGTTGACACCAGCGATGGTTGCGGTGGCCCTGGCAAGGCCCAGTGCTGCCAGTTCGTCGGCAAGCAGGTATTCCAGGCCCTTGGCGCAGGAGACGAAGAAATTCACGGGATCGGTTTCGCAGGTCGGGCGGCCGCGGTGGCGGCGCAGGAACGGACAGGCCCACGCGCGGGGCCCGCACCCATGCCGGCGGCACGGGACGTCCTATTGTAGTCGCTGGCGGCCCAGCCGGCCGAAACCCCGGCTGGCCGCATCACACGCGTTGCAGCAGAGCCTCGAACGCGCGCGCGGAGGCGTCCACATGGTTGAGCAGGCGATGGCCGTCGTCCACCAGCAGCAGGCTGGCCGAGCGCGTTTTCGCCCAGGCGATGACATCGGCTGCAGGAATCAGCTCATCGTGCCAGGCGTGTACCACGCTGGTCGGCACCGGCGCGGCATCCAGTGCCGGCATCGGCCCCATGCGCGTGGGTGGCACCATCAGGAACAGGCCGCGTACCGGTACCTGCAGCGAAGCGATCGCCGAGATGTACGCCCCCAGGCTGGAGCCGGCCAGCACCAGCGGGCCCCGCGACGCTGCGGCCTGCGCCAGCGCGACCAGGCGCTGCAGCCGCGCCGGCACGTCGCCGACGCGGCTGATGGCACTGCGTGCATCCAGGTCGGTGAAGTCCGGGCGCTCGTGGCTCCAGCCCAGACGCTCGGCCACCTCGGCCAACGCAGTGACCTTGGTGGCGTCGGGGCCACTTTCAAAGCCATGGGAAAGAATGCAGTGGCCGCGACTCATGCGGGCACCTGGCAGTGGGAAACAAGATTGCGGTCCATCGCGCAATGCTAGCATCCACCGATGCCCAACCTGCTGCTGCCCAACCTGCTGATCCAGCCCCTGCCCTACCACGAGCGGCTTGCCGAGCGTGCGCCGGATTCGCTGGAAATGGTGGTGATCCACTGCACCGAACTGCCCGACCTGGCCACGGCCCGTGAGTACGGCGAACGCGCCCTGTATGCCGACGGCAGCGGCAACAGCGGGCACTTCTACATCGACCGCGACGGCTGCGTGCTGCAGTACGTTTCACCCGAACGCGTGGCCCATCACGTGCGCGGATGCAATGAACGCACCATCGGCATCGAACTGGTCAACAGCGGCCGTTATCCGCACTGGTTCGACAGCCGCAACCAGGCAATGGACGCACCCTACCCGGCTGCGCAGATCGACGCGCTGGTGCGCCTTCTGCAGGCACTGTGCCTGCGTTATCCGTCCCTGGACCGGATCGCCGGGCACGACCAGCTGGACCGAGAACAGGTACCGGCAAGCGATGACCCCAGCCTGCGCGTGGCGCGCAAGCAGGATCCTGGCCCGCTGTTTCCGTGGCCGCAGGTGCTTGCATGCACCCGGCTGGCACCGATTGACGATGAACCCTCCTGGAAGCCGTCCGCCGGTTGATCACTGACGACGCGGGGCCGACGCTAGCCGGTGGCAACGGGCCGGTTGCGGTCCCCGACCCATCCACTCCACGAATCGGCATAGACGCGGGCGCCGGACAGGCCGGCGGTCTCCATCGCCAGCAGCAGATGGCAGGCGGTGACACCGGAGCCGCACATCACCACCACCTGCGATGGGTCGTGCGGGCCGATCAGCGGCTGCAGCTCGGCGCGCAGTTCGGCAGCCGGGCGCAGACGCCCATCCTTCAGGTTCAGGGCGAAGGGGCGGTTCACCGCGCCGGGTACGTGGCCGGCCACCGGATCCAGCGGTTCCACCTCGCCCCGGAAACGCTCATTGGCGCGCGCGTCCAGCAGCCAGCCCGGCGCATGTTTCAGGCGTGCGGACACCTCTTCGACGCCGACGATGGCGCGCGCATCGAAATGTCCCGGATAGGCAGGCAGCAGGGGAACATCAGCCGCCATGGCAGCAAGCGGCAGGCCGGCGTGCTGCCAGGCCGCCAGTCCACCGTCGAGCACCGCCACCCGCGCATGGCCGATGAGTCGCAGCAGCCACCACAGCCGTGCAGCCGCCATGCTGCCGTCGCCAGCGTCGTATACCACCACCTGGGTGTCGGGGCCGATGCCCCAGCGTCCCAGGGTGGCAGCGAAGGCCTCGCTTTCCGGCAGCGGGTGGCGCCCATGTCCCTGCCTGCGCAGATCGGACAGATCGCGGTCGAGATCAGCATGTACTGCACCAGGCAGGTGGCCAGCCGCGAACTGCGCGGCGGCCGAACGTGGGTCGGCCAGCGAGGCACGGGCATCGACCAATCGTACGGTGGCGGAGGCGACGGCACGCGCATCCATGACCCGTACATCGCCGACGTCCAGCGCAGCGGCCAGCGAATCGACATCCACCAGGGTGGTCCAGGGAAGCGCAGCGATACTCATTCCAGTTGCTCCAGGCGGCGACGCAGGTTGTAGAGGATGGCCGCGGTCGCGCCCCATATCCGCTGGCCGGGCCAGGCGTACTCCAGTACATGGCGCACTCGGCCACGATGAGTGATGTCCACGTGGCGCAGGTTGTCGGCGCTCATCAGATAATCCAGGGGCACTTCGAACACGTCGGCCACTTCGTCGGGCGAAGGCACCGGTGTGAACGCTGGATCGACCACCGCCACCACCGGCGTGACACGGTACCCGGTGATGGTCACGAAGGGATCCAGATAGCCCAGTGCTTCCACCTGCGTGGCCGGCAGTGCGATCTCCTCGGCGCTTTCGCGCAGCGCGGCCGCCACTGCATTGGCATCGTCGGCCTCGGTACGGCCGCCGGGAAAACCGACCTGGCCACCGTGCTGGCGCAGCGTTTCCGTACGGCGGGTAAGGATCACCTGGGCGCCGTTGGCGCGTGGCACGATGCCGGCCAGCACGGCGGCTTCCACCAGCGGGCCAGGGGGCACCAGATCGACCAGCTCGCTGCGGTTCCAGCCATCGCCAGGCGGCGGCTGGTCCAGCGGATGCAGCGCGCGCATGAGGCGTTCATGGCCGGCCAACGGGCCACGCAACGCCTGCCGCAACTGCTCGCGCAGCGGGAGGCGGTGATGCAGGATGTGGTTGCGCTCGTGGTCGCTCATTGACGACCACCGGGCGATTTCATCGATATGGCGCAGGCATCCGATGCAGGACCGATGCAGATCCAGCGTACAGAGGCCGACGCAGGGGCTGGGCACCGCACGCGCTGCTTCTTCCGTCCTTCTCACCCGCCTACCTTAGCGCGAACCGCGGGCCCGTGCCGGACATGAAAAACGCGCCGGTGCGGAGCACCGGCGCGTCGGGTGACACGTCCATCGGGCAGGCAGCGGCGGGCAGCTACCCGCCGGTCCAGCCCCGGTATTACTTGACGCTGACCAGCTTGATTTCGAACTGCACAGCCACGTTCGGCGGGAACGGAGTGCGCGGATCGGCACCGTACGCCTGTTCCGGCGGCAGGGTGACTTCCCACTTCGAGCCGGCAGGCATCTGCAGCAGGGTCTCGCGCATGGCCTTCATCTCGACTTCGCTCAGCTTCATCGACGGGATCTTCTGGGCCGGACGGGCCTCCGCCGGACGCTGGCCGTACGGGAACGGACCGGCCACTTCCAGCTCCACGTTGCTGGCCTGGGTTGGCTTGGCGCCCTTGCCCGCTTCGATCACGCGGTACTGCACGCCGCTGGCAAGGGTCTGCACACCGGCCTTGGCCTTGTTCTCGGCAAGGAACTGGGTGCTCTTGGTCTTGTTTTCAGCAGCCGCCTTGTCGTACTCGGCCTTGGCGGCCTGGGCACGGCCCTGCTCGCGCTTCTGGAAGGCTTCAACGGCCGGCTTCAGCTGGTCGGCGGTGATGGCCGGCTGCTTCTTGGCATAGGCATCCTGCAGACCCTTGACGACCGAGTTGATGTCCAGCTGCTCACCGCGACCGGCCAGCTCCGCCAGGTTGTTGCCGTAGTCGTAACCGAAGTAGTAGCTCAGCTTGCCCTTTTCGGACGTGATGTCCTGGGCGAAGGCATTGCCCGTCAGGGCCAGGGCCGCGACGGCGACCGCGATAGAACGCAACTTCATCAA
>JAAIGF010233952.1_pt1 | contig 41942 bp, 29 predicted proteins | sample 6487441 | NCBI WGS metagenome assembly JAAIGF01 (sample SAMN13974129, study PRJNA590717) | phyllosphere metagenome | biome: pepper field; feature: multiple bacterial spot infested pepper fields; material: pepper leaves; isolation source: leaves from pepper fields | host: Capsicum annuum ...
CGCAGGCCGCGGTCGTCCAGTGCCGCATCCAGACCACCCGCACGCAGGGTGTCCAGCAGCTCGGTGGCCGCGGCGTTCACTGCTTCGTCGCCCTTCGGGTTGATGACGCAGACCACCACCTGCCACGGGGCCATCGCATCGGGCCAGATGATGCCGGCCTCATCGTGGTTCTGTTCGATGGCCGCCGCGACAATGCGCGAAATACCGATGCCATAGCAGCCCATGCTCATGACGGCGGCCTTGCCGTTCTCGTCCAGCACGGTCGCATTGAGCGCTGCCGCATAGGTGCGACCCAGCTGGAACACGTGGCCCACTTCAATGCCGCGGGCAATCTTCAGTTCACCGCCGTCGTGGGCGCGGTCGCCCTCGAGCACGTTGCGCAGGTCGGCCACTTCGGGTTCGGCCACATCGCGACCCCAGTTGACACCGGCAAGGTGGAAACCGGCTTCGTTGGCGCCCACCACGAAGTCGGCCATCGCGGCCACCTCGCGGTCGGCCACCACGCGCACCACCCTGGCGGGCGCGACCGGGCCGAGGAAACCGGGCACGCAGCCCAGGTAATCGGCGATTTCCGCCTCGCTGGCCAGACGGTGCTCGGCCAGGCCGGGCACCTTGGCCAGCTTGATCTCGTTGACTTCGTGGTCGCCACGCACCAGTGCCAGCACGAAGCCTTCGTCGGTCATCAGGGCCACCGACTTGACCGTGCGCTGGAGTGGAATGCCGAGCAGGGCGGCCACGTCGGCACAGGTTTTCTGGGTGGGGGTCTCGACCCTGCGCAGGGCTTCGGCGGCAGCGGCGCGCGGTGCCGGGTCAGCGGCGATCGCCGCCTCCATGTTGGCGGCGTAGTCCGAGCCGGTGGAAAACACCAGCGCGTCCTCGCCCGAATCGGCGATCACGTGGAACTCCTGCGAGGCATCGCCGCCGATGGCGCCCGAGTCGGCCTGCACCATGCGGAACTCCAGCCCCAGACGGGTGAAGATGCGGTTGTAGGCCGCCTTCATGTTCTCGTACTCACGCACCAGGTCGGCGTCGTGCAGGTGGAAGGAGTAGGCGTCCTTCATCAGGAACTCGCGGGCGCGCATCACGCCGAAGCGCGGGCGGATCTCATCGCGGAACTTGGTCTGCACCTGGTAGAAATTGACCGGCAGCTGCTTGTAGCTGGACAGCTCCTGACGCGCGAACTCGGTGACGGCTTCTTCGGCGGTCGGGCTGTAGCAGAACTCCTGCTCCTTGCGGTCCTTGATCTTCAGCAGCTGGCCGCCGAATTTCTCCCAGCGGCCGGTGGCGTCCCACAGCTCGCGCGGCTGGATGGTCGGAATCTGCAGCTCCACCGCACCGGCGGCGTCCATTTCTTCCCGCACGATGCGCTCGACCTTGCGCAGCACGCGCAGGCCCAGCGGCGACCAGGTGTACAGCCCCGAGGCCAGCTTGCGGATCATGCCCGCGCGCAGCATCAGCCGGTGGCTGGTCAGCTCGGCATCGCTGGGGGTTTCCTTGGTGGTGTGCAGATGGAACTTGGACAGGCGCATGGCGGCATTCGGTCAGGCAGAGAGCCGCTATTCTGCCAGCCTGGCGGCCTTCATGGGGCGCAGCGGACGGTGCCGTCTCAGCCCGGCGCGGTGCACCAGGCCTTGATTGCCGCCTCGGCCAGGGCGCGCTGGTTGTCGCGCTGTGCGCTGCCCAGCTCCGTTTCGGCGATGCCGTCGCCATCCAGGTCCTGCATCACGGCCCCGCTGCCCTGCAGCGCGATCAGGTTCTGCCGCGCGGTCGTGCACTGCGGCGGCTCGGCCGGCACGGTGCTGGTCGCCGGTGCCACCGTTGCGCCCTCGACGGGATCGCGGGTCAGCGGCCGGGTTTCGTAGGGCCGCGCGGGCGGCGGGCTCGCACTGTACTGGGTCACCCCGTTGGCGTCCTTCCATTTGTAGACCTGTGCGGCCACTGCGGGCGTACTGGTCAGCAACAGCAGGGTCAGGCAGCTCATCAGGCGCATGGGGCTCGGCCGGCTCGGAAGTGTGCCGATTGCAGCACCGGCGCCGTCGGCTGGCAAGTCGATTAAACTCGGGGCATGGATCCGATCTCACCCCCGCCCCGTTCGCGCGCGATCTACCTGCTGCCGAACCTGTTCACGACTGCCGGCCTGTTCGCCGGCTTCTACGCCATCATCGCCGCTGCCAACGGTGACTTCGTCAACGCCAGCATCGCCGTGTTCGTCGCGGCGGTGATGGATGGGCTCGACGGCCGGGTCGCCCGGCTTACCGGTACCAGCAGCGAGTTCGGCGTGCAGTACGACTCACTGGCCGACCTGGTGAGTTTCGGCATGGCCCCGGCGCTGGTGATGTATCACTGGGCACTGTCCTCGCTGAAGTTCGACGGCGAGCTGGCCGGCCGGCTGGGCTGGTCGATCGCATTCCTTTATGCCGCCTGCGCGGCGTTGCGTCTGGCGCGCTTCAACACCCAGGTCGCCGTGGTCGACAAACGCTGGTTCATCGGCCTGGCCAGTCCTGCAGCTGCCGGTCTGATGATGTCCTTCGTCTGGGCCTTCGCCGACGGCAACCTCGGCTGGAGCGGGGAGCAGCTGCGCTACGTGGCGCTGGGCGTCACCCTGGTCTCTGCCCTTCTGATGGTCAGCCGCATCCGTTTCTGGAGCTTCAAGGGCGGCGGCCGGGGCCCCGGTGCTGACCGTGTGCCGTTCCTGGTGCTGGCACTGCTGCCCATCTTCATTGCCATCGCGGTCATCGATCTGCCGCGCGTGCTGCTGGCGGTCGGCGTTGTCTATGCGCTGTCGGGTCCCACGATGTGGGTGATGCAGCGCGTGCGCCGGAAGACGGAGCAGGGGTGAGCGAGACCCTGCCCGTGCTGTGGACCCCTGCCCAGCAGGCCTGGCTGCAGGCCATGGGTTACACCGTCTTCCACGACGGTGAGCTGGCTGCCGCGCTGGAAGCTGCCGTGTCGTTGAGTGTGGCCGAGGCCACACCGGCGCCGGCGATGGCCGAGGCACCGGCGGCCGAGGTCGTGCCGCCGGCAGCACGCGCGCCGGCGGTGCAGGGCGCGCCACAGCGCAGCGCACCTGCCGCGCCCTCGACCGAGCGTGAGGCGCAGGGCCGAGGAGGGGCCGGCCTGGCGTCGGGCACCGGCACCCGACAGCCTGCCGTGCGCCTGCCGGACCGCCTGCAGATCGCCTTGCTGCGTGCGTCGGGCTGCAATCCCAACGACCCGGCGACCCAGGCCTTGATGGAAAGCTGGCCGCTTGAGCAGCTACGCCGCGATCCGGCTGCCAAGCGCGCGCTGTGGCCGAGCCTGCGCGCGCTGCGGCGCAAGGCGCGCGGATGAGTGCGGCGGGTCGAACGGCGCGGGCTGCGCTGCGTCCATTGCGTGAGAGCGACCTTAATGCGGTCATGGCGATCGAGGTGCGCGGGTATCCCTATCCGTGGACACGCGGCATCTTCATCGACTGCCTGCGCGCCGGTTACCCCGGCCTGGCAATGGAGCAGGACGGGCTGCTGGTCGGCTACGCGCTGCTCAGCATTGCCGCCGATGAGGCGCACCTGTTGAACATCTGCGTGGATCCGCTGAGCCAGACCCGTGGGCTTGGACGGCAACTACTGCGCGCGATGGTGGCGCTGGCGCGCGACCGCCGTGCGCAGCGCATCTTTCTTGAAGTGCGGCCGTCCAACACGCCCGCACTGGCGCTTTACGAGAGCGAAGGCTTCAACGAGATCGGCCGGCGTCCGCGCTATTACCCGGCCGCCGATGGCCGCGAGGACGCGCTGGTGATGGCGATGGAGCTGATCGACGACGACCTCCAGGTGATGCCGCCGTTGTAGAGCCGACCCCACGGTCGGCTGCTCTTCGGTCCGATGACGCTGAAACCGCCGCGCTCCGCGCGGGAGCCGACCGTGGGGTCGGCTCTACCCGGGATTTGCGTTGAACCTGCCGCGCTCCGCGCGGGAGCCGACCGTGGGGTCGGCTCTACCCGGGGTTTGCGTTGAACCTGCCGCGCTTTGCGCGGGAGCCGACCGTGGGGTCGGCTCTACCCGGGCCTTGCGTTAAAGCTTGGCGCGCTGCTCGCGCAGGCCGGCCAGCTGGGTGTTCCAGTCGGCCAGGCGTACGCGCTCCTGCTCGACCACGGCGGCAGGGACCTTGTCGGTGAACTTGCCGAGCTTGGTCTCGCTCTTTTCCTTCTCCGCTTCCACCCGGCCGATCTCCTTGTCCAGGCGTGCGCGCTCGGCGTCGAGATCAACCAGCCCTTCCAGCGGTACCAGCAGCTTGAGCTCGCCGACGATCGCGGCGGCGGCCGGCGGGGTGCTTTCCGCTTCGTCCAGCCACTGGATGCTTTCCAGCTTCAGCAGGAAGCCCAGCGATGCGCTGAAGCGCTCGATGCGCACGCGGTCCTGGGCCAGGCCTGCCTGCAGGCGCAGCGGCACCAGCCTGGACGGGGCGACATTGAGTTCGCTGCGCACGCGACGCACCGCGCTGATGATCGCCTTGAGCCACTCGACGTCGGCCTCGGCCTGGGCGTAGTCACCGGCGAACTCGTCGGCGCTCGGGTAAGGACGCAGCGACAGCGTGGTCTCGCTCAGGCCCAGGCGCGGGGCCACCTGCTGCCACAGCTGCTCGGTGATGAACGGGGTCAGCGGATGCAGCAGGCGCAGCAGCGCTTCCAGCACGTACAGCACGGTGTGGCGTGTGCTGTCCGCATCGGCGGCGTCACCGCCGTTGAGCGCCGGCTTGCTCAGCTCCAGGAACCAGTCGCAGAACGCATTCCAGGCAAACTCGTACAGGCACTGGGCGAGCAGGTCGAAACGGTAGGCGGCAAAGTGTCCCTGCGCTTCGGCGGTGGTGGCAGCCAGGCGGGCGAGAATCCAGCGCTCGGCATCGGTGCGCGGCTTCGGTGCGCCGGTGAAAGCGGCGCCTTCGGTGTTCATCAGCGCGAAGCGGCTGGCGTTCCAGAGCTTGTTGCAGAAGTTCTTGTAGCCCTCGGCGCGGCTCATGTCGAACTTGATGTCGCGGCCGTGGGTGGCCAGCGCGGCGATGGTGAAGCGCAGCGCATCGGCACCGTGGGCGATGATGCCGTCCGGGAACTCCTTGCGGGTGGCCTTCTCGATCTTCTCGACCATCTTCGGCTGCATCAGGCCGCCGGTGCGCTTGGCCACCAGGTCGTCGATGCTGATGCCATCGATGATGTCCAGCGGGTCGAGCACGTTGCCCTTGCTCTTGGACATCTTCTGGCCCTGACCATCGCGGATCAGGCCGGTGAAGTAGACGTCCTTGAACGGGATCTTCCCGGTCAGGTTGTCGGTGGCCATGATCATGCGGGCCACCCAGAAGAAGATGATGTCAAAGCCGGTGACCAGCACCGACGAGGGCAGGTACCGGTCGAAGCCGCGCTCGGCCATGGCCTCTGCATTGGGCCAGCCCAGAGTGGAGAACGGCCAGATCTGCGAGGAGAACCAGGTCTCCAGCACATCGCTTTCCTGCTCCAGCACGACATCGCTTCCGAGTGCGTGGGTGGTACGCACCTCGTCCTCGCTGCGGCCCACGTAGCAGGCGCCGGTGGCCTTGTCGAACCAGGCCGGAATGCGGTGGCCCCACCAGAGCTGGCGGCTGATGCACCAGTCCTGGATGTTGGTCATCCAGTGACGGTAGGTGTTGATCCAGTTCGGCGGCACGAAACCGATGGCGCCGCTCTCGACCAGCTCCAGCCCGCGCTTGGCCAGCACGTCCATCTTCACGAACCACTGGTCGGTGAGGTAGGGCTCGATCACCTGCCCGGTGCGGTCACCCCGCGGCACCTGCAGCTTGTGCGCGCGCGTTTCGACCAGCACGCCCAGGTCTTCCAGCTCGGCCAGCACGGCCTTGCGCGCGGCATAGCGGTCCAGGCCCTGGAAGCGTTCAGGCGCGTTCTCGTTCAACGCGGCCACCGGGGTGAACAGGTTGATCATCGGCAGGCCATGGCGCACGCCGACCTGGTAGTCGTTGAAATCGTGCGCCGGGGTCACCTTGACCACGCCGGTGCCGAAGGCACGGTCGACGTAATCGTCGGCGATCACCGGCACGCGGCGGCCGGTCAGCGGCAGCACCACGCTGCGGCCGATCAGGTGCAGGTAACGCTCGTCTTCCGGATGCACCATCACCGCGGTATCGCCCAGCAGCGTCTCCGGCCGGGTTGTGGCCACCACCAGGTAGTCGCGGGTTTCGCGCAGGGTTTCCACGCCGTCGGCATCGCGTTCGACGTGCTCGTAGGTGAGCCCTTCATCGAGCTGATAGGCAATCGACCACAGGAAACCGTCTTCCTCGGCGCTTTCCACTTCCAGGTCGGAAATGGCGGTCTTCAGTACCGGGTCCCAGTTGACCAGACGCTGGCCGCGGTAGATCAGGCCCTGCTCGTGCCAGCGCACGAAGGCCTCCACCACCGCCGCCGACGGCTGCGGGTCCATGGTGAAGGTGCTGCGTGACCAGTCGGCCGATGTACCCAGCCGGCGCATCTGCCGCTCGATGATGTCACCGGACTGCTGCTTCCACTCCCACACCTTGCCGATGAACCCCTCGCGGCCCAGCGAGTCGCGGGTTTCACCCTTGCCTTCCAGCGCCAGGTTGCGGCTGACCACCATCTCGGTGGCGATGCCCGCATGGTCGGTACCCACCTGCCACAGCGTGTCGTAGCCGCGCATGCGGTGATAGCGCACCAGCGCGTCCATCAGGGTCTGCTGGAAGGCATGACCCATGTGCAGCGTGCCGGTCACGTTCGGCGGCGGCAGCAGGATGGTGTACGGCTCGCCCTGGCCGGACGGCTTGAAGTGGCCGGCGTCCTCCCAGGCCTGGTAAAGGTCGGTCTCGAAGGACTTGGGGTCGTAGCTGGAGGCGAGTTGGGTCATGCGGGGAAACCAGATGGGGGCAGTGGGGAATCAGCGCGGGCCGAAGGCGCGGCGGATTTTCGCGTCGGTGTGGTACTGGCTGACGGCGTAGGCGGCCCAGATGGCCGCCGGGATCCAGCCCAGCACGGTGATCTGCAGGATCAGGCAGACGATGCCGGCAAGCGGGCGGCCGATGGTGAAAAAGGCCAGCCAGGGCAGCAGCAGGGCGATCAGAAGGCGCATCAGGAAGCTCCGTGGAATGAGAGGTGACTTACATGTCGTGCTTGGACAGCGCGTAACCGGCATCCTTGTACTGCCGCCAGCGCTCACGCAGCGGCTCGCGGGCCGCCGGGTCGGCCGGCACCACCTCCAGCACGCGCTCGCACGCGCCCATCCAGGGCTGGTCACGCAGGTTGATCACCAAGGGACGGGCTGGTGCCTGGCTGCCGGGTGCGGCGATCAGCACCAGCGCCTCGTCCTCGTCCATGTCCTCACCGGCGATCTGGTGCGGAATATAGGCGTCATCATCGAACGCCCACAACAGCTCGTCCAGCTCCTCGGCCTGGGCCTGGTCGCGGGCCAGCACCAGAGTCTGCAGCCCGGCGTCATTGGCCTTGCGGGCCAGCTCGCAGACCAGGCGCAGCGGCTCGGTCAGGAAGCGGGGCTTGGCAATCAGGTAGAAATCGGCGCGGGGCATGGCGGGGTCCGAAACGGGCAGGGAGCCGGCAGGGCCGGCAGCGTCCCGGCCGGCATGCGCCGGCCGGGAACGGGGACAGCATCAGGCGCGGGCGACCTGGTCAAGCAGCCACTGGCTCAGCAGGCCGACCGGGCGACCGGTGGCCATGCCGCGCTTGCCTTCGTCGCTGGCCACGCCGGCGATGTCCAGATGCGCCCAGCGCTGGCCTTCGGCGAAACGCGACAGGAAGCAGCCGGCGGTGATCGCACCGGCCCAGCGGCCACCAATGTTGTAGACGTCGGCGAAGCTCGAATCCAGCATCGGCTGGTACTCGTCCCACAGCGGCAGGCGCCAGGCGCGGTCGAAGACGTGTTCACCGGCGGCCAGCAGCTCGTTGGCCAGGTCGTCGTGCTTGGTCATCAGGCCGGCGGTCTGATGGCCCAGGGCCACCATGCAGGCACCGGTCAGGGTGGCCACGTCCACCAGCGCGGCCGGCTCGAAACGCTGCGCATAGGTCAGCGCGTCGCACAGGATCAGGCGGCCTTCGGCATCGGTGTTGCCCACTTCGATGGTCTTGCCGGACATCGAGGTGATCACGTCCGAGGGACGGTAGGCGTTGCCGTCGATGGCGTTTTCCACCGCCGGCACCACCACCACCAGGTTCAGCGGCAGCTGTGCCTTGACGGCGGCGACGAAGGTGCCGATGACGTTGGCGCCACCGCACATGTCGAACTTCATTTCCTCGATGCCGCCCTGGGTCTTCAGGTTGACACCGCCGGTATCGAAGGTGATGCCCTTGCCGACCAGCACGTAGGGCTTGGCATCGCCGCCGTTGTTCCACTTGAGCACCACCAGCCGGGGCCGGTTGGCCGAGCCACGGGCCACTGCCAGCAGCGAGCCCATGCTCAGCGCTTCCATCTGCTGCTCGTCGAGAATCTCGGCTTCGGCGCCGGCATGCTCGCCGGCGAACTTGACCGCCACCTCGGCCAGGTAGGCCGGGTTGCAGTAGTTCGGCGGCAGGTTGCCCAGCTCACGGGCGTATTCCACGCCGGCGGCAATGGCCTGGCCCTGCGCCAGCGCCTGATCGTCCTGACCGGCGATGGCCAGCTGCGCCAGGCCGGCCTCGTCGTTCTGCTTCTTGCCGAAGGTGGCGGTGTAGCGGTAGCTGGCGTGGTCGGCGGCGATGATCGCCTGGCGGATGTTCCAGGCCGCGTCGCGGTCCTTGACCGGCAGCTCGGTCAGGGTGAACAGCGCGGTGCGGCTGGCACCGGTCTTCAGGGCGCGGGCCGCATCGCCGGCTGCCTTGATGTACTGGGCCACGCCGAAACGGGCGGACTCGCCCAGGCCGACGACCAGCACGCGCTTGGCCGCCACGCCGGGGACATCGTGCAGCAGGGTGGTGGCGCCGGTCTTGCCGGGCAGGTCACCGCGCTGGGCCAGCGCGGCCAGGCGGCCGCCACTGGCCGCATCGACGGCCTGGGCGGCCGGCGACAGGGTATGGTCGGCATAGGCGCCGATGACCAGACAATCCACCTCGGCCGAGGTGGGCGCAACGTGGTTCAGGGTGAATTCGAGGGCCATTGATCAGATTCCGTTGGCAAATCCGTACAATCGCGAAGCATTTACGTCCAGCCGTTAGACTGGGCATTCGACGCGAACGAACCCGAGAGTTTAAACCACCGCCCCATGTTGAAGCTCGACCGCTACCTGCTGGGCGATTTCGTCCAAAGCTTTCTGGCCACCCTGATCGTCCTGCTGGTGGTCAGCGTGGGCGGTGTGCTGGTGGATATCCTCGGCAACATCGCCGACGGCCGGCTGCCGGCTCGCCTGCTGTTCTCGCAGCTGGGCCTGCAGTTCATCGTCTACATGCCGCTGATCCTGCCGCTGGCGCTGATGCTGGGCCTGCTGCTGGCCGTGGCCCGGCTCTACCGGGACTCGGAAATGGCGGTGCTCACCGCCATCGGGGTCGGCCCGCGCCGCCTGCTGCGGCCGCTGCTGATGCTGGTGGTGCCGGTGGTGGTGCTGGTGGCGGCCTGCTCGCTGTGGCTGGGCCCCTGGGCCGACCGCACCAGCGAGCGGCTGATCGACGAGGCCAACCGCAGCGTGCTGATGGCCGGGCTGGAAGCCGGGCGCTTCACCAACCTGCCCAATGGCGGCGTGGTCTACCTCAGCGCGGTCTCGCCCGACGGGACGCGGCTTGGCAAGGTGTTCATGCAGCGCGAGCGTGACGGCCGGCTGGAAGTGGTGTCGGCCGCCAATGGCCAGCTCACGTTCGAGGGCGCCACCCAGCGCTACCTGCAGCTCAATGATGGGCACCAGATCGAGGGGCCGGCCGGTGAAGGGCTGGACTACCGGCTGGTGACTTTCGCCCGCAACGATGTGGCCATGCCTGACGGCGCCCAGACCCGCAGCAATGACGACCCCGAGCTGCTGCCGACGACGGCGCTGTTCGGCGACCCGCGGCCGCAGGCGCAGGCGCAGCTGCATGGCCGGCTGGCACCGCCGCTGATCGCGCTGGCCTTCGCCCTGCTGACCGTGCCGCTGGCGCGCAGCTCGCCAAGGCAGCAGCGCTACGGTCGGATGATGCTGGCCTTCCTGGCCTACATGGTCGGCATGAACATGACCTTCATCGGCACCGGCTGGATCGCCAACGGCAGGATTCCGGCGGCACTGGGACTGTGGTGGCTGACCCTGCCGTTGCTGGGGCTTGCCATCTGGATGTACGCACGTGATGGCCGCCTGCCCGGCCGCAAGCAGGGAGCCCAGGCATGATCGCGCGGCCGATGCGGTTTGATTACTACCTGGGCCGGGCGGTGTTCGGCACCGTGCTGCTGACTTGGGCTGTGCTGGTGGGGCTCGACGTGGTGATGGCGTTTTCCGGCGAGTTCAAGGACGTGGGCAAGGGCGGCTACACGCTTGGCCACGCGGCGGCCTGGGTGCTGTACACGGTCCCGCGACGTGCCTATACGATGTTCCCCACCGCTGCCGTCATCGGCGCGCTGCTGGGGCTGGGCCAGATGGCCGCCACCTCCGAGCTGACCGCACTGCGCGCACTCGGGCTGTCGCGCAAGCGGCTGAGTGTCTCGGTAGCCATTGCCCTGTCTCTGCTGACCGCGATGATGGCCATCAGTGCCGAAACGCTGGGTCCGTGGGCCGAACAGCGCGCCGACAACATCCGGGTCAGTGCGCGCTACGGCTATGGCCTCTCGCAGATCCGCTACAACAGCCTGTGGGCGCGCGAGGGCGATACGTTCCTCAACGCCAGGACCGGTGAAGAGCAGCTGCAGGACAACGGTGGAACGCGTCTGATCCTGCACGATGTGCGCCTGTACAAGATCGACGAAGCCGGCGATGTCACCAGCATCACCCATGCCGACACGGTCGAGCACGATTCGACGCAGGGATGGACGCTGAAGAACGCACGCCGTGATGTGATCGGTGAGCGCAGCGTCACCCGCGAAGTGATCGCGCAGGAAAAGTGGGATTCCAGGCTGGACGCCGGCGCGCTGGCCACGGGTATCTCCAAGCCGCGCAACCTGAGCGCCGGCGACCTGCGCAACAGCATCGAGTACCGCGAGCGCAATGGTCTGGATGCGCGCGACTATGAGGATGTGTACTGGAGTCGCTGGTTCTACCCGATCAACGTGCTGGCGCTGTGTCTGGCCGCCGTGCCGTTTGCCTTCGGTTCCCTGCGCAGCGGCGGCATGGGCAAGCGTCTGTTCCTGGGCATGCTGTTCGCGCTCGGCTTCTGGCTGCTGCAGCTGTTCTTCGGCCGCATGGCCGGTGCGCTGAAGTTCGACTACCGCATCGCCTATGCGCTGCCTCCGATTGTGATGCTGGTGGTCTCCGGCCTGCTGTTCCGCCGCAAATCCGGGTAGTGCCGGGCGCTGCCCGGCAAGGCGGGCTCCGTTGCTGTCAGCGGGCGCGGCTGTCGGACCGCCCCCGGCGCACCCGCGTTCCGCTGGCGCGGTCGTGCCAGGTGCGCCGCGCCGGGTCCAGCCACGCCCACCAGAACCCCAGTCCAAACGTCAGCAACGACACCGTCGCGACCGCGAAGCGCAGCCACAGCGCCCGCCAGCCTGGCACCGTGCCGTCGGCGGCGACCACATACAGGCGCCATGGCCGCATGCCCAGCGTCTGCCCACCCCGGCGCCAGCTCACCGTCGCGTAAACACCGGTGAGGACCCAGCAGCAGGCCCACAGCACCCACTGCCACGTGCTGAACGGTGCGATGTTCTCGCGCGCCGCATGCCCGGCCAGCAGATAGGCGGCCACGAACAACGAACTGGCCAGCATCCACAGCGCCAGCACCGGCAGCAGGTCGTAGAACAGGGCCAGCAGGCGCCAGCCCAGCAGGGCCGAAGGGCGCGGTGCGGCCGCAGACGGGGTCGAGGTCATGGCGGCAGCATACGCAATGCTGGTCGTCGGCGTCGCCCGGCTCGTATGCTGCGCGCATGTCATCCGTCACCACACCGGCCCAGCGCCGTCAGCTCGTGCAGCAGCTGCCCGAACTGCGCGCGGCCGACGCCAGCGCCATCAGCCGTTTTCTCGATGCGATCTGGGCCGAACATGGCCTGGCCCGTGCCAGCCTGGACAGCTACCGCCGCGATCTGGAGGGACTGGCGCGCTGGCGCGACGGTGCCGGTGGCGGGCTGGAGGGTATCGACCGTGCCGGTCTGTTCGATTATCTGGCCTGGCGCACCCGGCATGGCTGGTCGCCGCGCAGCAATGCGCGGCTGCTCTCGGCGCTGCGCGCGTTCTTCGCCGACGCGGTACGCCGGGGCCAGCGTGAAGAGGACCCCACCGCGCTGCTCGACCCGCCCAAGCTGCCCCGGCTGCTGCCCAAGGCGCTGGCCGAAAGCCAGATCGACGCCCTGCTGGCCGCGCCGCCGGTGGATGACGCGCTTGGCCTGCGCGACCGCGCCATGCTCGAGCTGATGTACGCCGCCGGCCTGCGCGTGAGTGAACTGGTCGGGCTGCCCGCCACGGCCGTCAACCTGCGTCAGGGTGTGCTGCGCGTCACCGGCAAGGGCAGCAAGGAACGGCTGGTGCCGCTCGGCGAGGAATCCCAGCACTGGCTGGAGCGCTACCTGCAGCAGGCGCGGCCGCAGCTGGCCGGGTCACGACCGGTACCGGCCGCAGCCGATGGCCAGGTGCCGCTGTTCATCGAGCCCAGTCTGCGCCCGCTGAGCCGGCAGGCCTTCTGGCATCTGGTCAAGCGGCACGCGACGGTGGCCGGTATCGACCCCCAGCGGATCAGCCCGCACGGGCTGCGGCACAGTTTCGCCACCCACCTGCTCAACCGGGGCGCGGACCTGCGCGCGCTGCAGATGCTGCTGGGGCACAGCTCGCTGTCCACCACGCAGATCTACACGCTGGTCGCGCGCGAACACCTGCAGAAGCTGCACGCCCGCCATCACCCGCGTGGCTGAACCGTCGGCCACGGCAGCGCACCGGCGCGGCAAGGGGTATATGCGAGAATCGGCGCTCCTCATGATCCTGCGGATGTCCCGATGCTTCGAGTTGCCATTGCCGCCCTGTTCGGTGCCCTCAGCCTGAGCGCCTGCGCGCAGCCGGCCCCGCCTGCCGGTCCGGCCGCGGCGGCCACCGCCCCGCGCGCGGCCAGCGGCAATGCCGAACAGAACGTGCGTACCGCCTTGCAGCAGCTGGACCCGAACTTCAATCCCGACTACATCGGTGCGGCGCCATTCCCGGGCTTCCGTGAGGTCGTGGTCACCGGCCAGGTGATGTACGTGTCCGACGACGGCCGCTACCTGATGCAGTCCCAGCCCTACGACATCCAGGCCAAGGCGCTGGTGAACAGCGAGGGCCTGCTGGGCTACCGCCGCAAGCTGCTGGACACCGCCAACCACGGCGAGCGCATCGTGTTCGCCGCACCCAATGCCAAGTACACCATCAGTGTGTTCACCGACATCGAATGCGGTTACTGCCGGCGCCTGCATCAGGACATCCCGGAGCTGAACCGCAACGGCATCACCGTGGAATACCTGGCTTTCCCGCGCATGGGGCTGGGCAGCAAGGACTACACCGACATGATCTCGGTCTGGTGTGCCAGCGACCGCCGCCAGGCGCTGACCGCGGCCAAGCAGGGCAAGGCCGTGCCGGCGCGCAACTGCGCCAACCCGGTGGCCATGCAGTACCGGTTGGGCCAGCAGCTGGGGGTCAACGGCACGCCGGCGATTTTCGCCCCGGATGGCAGCCAGCTCGGCGGCTACCTGCCCCCGGCGCAGCTGCGCGCCGCACTGGAGCGCAGCGCCGCCCGCGCCGCCGGCGGCAGTCGCTGAGGCAGCGACGGCCTGGGCAGGGCAGGGGCCGCCGGTCCCGCCCTGCCGGGTGACGCCCGGCACAGGGCAGGGCCGACGCTTCCGGTACAATAGCGGGCCCGTTACCAACCACGGTTCCCCGGACATGATGGTCCTCGAGGGCGCGCCTGCCCTGTCGCCGTTCCGCCGCGAACGTCTTGAATCCCGCCTGCAGTCCATCGCCCCCGATCTGCGCATCAGCGGTGCCTGGCACGTCTACTTCCTGCAGCCCGAAGGCAGCGCGTCGGCCGATACGGCAACGCTGTGCCGCATTCTCGAGGCGGGCACCGCATCCGAGCCGGCTGCGGCCGGTGCCACCAGCCGCTTCGTGGTGCCGAGGCTGGGCACCCGTTCGCCGTGGTCGAGCAAGGCCACCGAGCTGGTGCGCGGTGCCGGCCAACCGGTCAGCCGGGTAGAGCGCGGCTTGCGCATCGACGTGCTGGGCTGGCCGGCCGACCCGGCGCAGCAGCAGGCGCTGGCCAAGGCGCTGCACGACCCGATGACCCAGTCGCTGCTGGAGACGCTGGCACAGGGCCAGGTGCTGTTCGACAGCCCAGCGCGGGGTGAACTCGAGCGCATCGCGCTGGACGATCTGGAAGCGGCCAACCAGCGTCTCGGCCTGGCCATGGCGCAGGACGAGATCGATTATCTGCGCGAGCGCTTCGGCCAGCTCGGCCGCAGGCCGTCGGACGTGGAACTGATGATGTTCGCGCAGGCCAACTCCGAGCACTGCCGGCACAAGATCTTCAATGCCAGCTGGACCATCGACGGCCAGGAACAGGACCGTTCCCTGTTCCGGATGATCAAGAACACCCACCAGCAGACCCCGCAGCACACGCTGAGCGCGTACAGCGACAACGCGGCGGTGATCGAGGGTCTGCCGGCGGCGCGCTATCGCCCCGATCCGGCCAGCGGCGAGTATCGCAGCGAAGCGGTGCAGCCCAGCGCCTTCCAGATCAAGGTGGAAACCCACAATCACCCGACCGCGATCGCGCCGTTCCCCGGTGCGTCCACCGGTGCTGGCGGCGAGATCCGCGATGAGGGTGCCACCGGCCGTGGCGGCAAGCCCAAGGCTGGCCTGACCGGCTTCTCGGTTTCGCACCTGCGCATCCCGAGCCTGCCGCAGCCGTGGGAAGCGCCGCGCGCGCTGAACCCGCGCATGGCGCCGGCACTGGACATCATGCTGGACGGCCCGCTGGGCGGCGCGGCATTCAACAACGAGTTCGGTCGCCCCAACCTGCTCGGCTACTTCCGCAGCTTCGAGCTGGCTGAAGCTGGCATCACCCGTGCCTACGACAAGCCGATCATGCTGGCCGGTGGGCTGGGCGCGATCGACCGCGTGCAGGTCGACAAGATCCGTCTTGGCGATGGTGATGCGGTGATCGTGCTGGGTGGCCCGGCCATGCTGATCGGGCTGGGCGGTGGCGCGGCCAGTTCGGTGGCCTCCGGTGAGAGCGCCGAGGACCTGGACTTTGCCAGTGTGCAGCGTGACAACCCGGAAATGGAGCGACGCTGCCAGGAAGTGATCGACCGCTGCGTGGCGATGGGCGCCGACAACCCGATCAAGTTCTTCCACGACGTCGGTGCCGGCGGTCTGTCCAATGCCATTCCCGAGCTGCTGCACGATTCGGATGTGGGCGGTGTGATCGACCTGGGCAAGGTGCCCACCGATGATCCCTCGCTCTCGCCGATGCAGTTGTGGTGCAACGAATCGCAGGAACGCTACGTGCTGGGCGTGGCGCAGGAGCGTCTTGCCGAGTTCGCCGCACTCTGCGCGCGCGAGCGCTGCCCGTTCGCCGCGGTCGGCGTGGCCACCGCCGAGGAGCGGCTGGTGGTTGCCTACGGCGCGACCCCGGGCAACATCCCCGCAGACGCGCCGATCGATCTGCCGATGGACGTGCTGTTCGGCAAGGCACCGAAGATGCACCGCGACGCCGCGCATCCGCCGGCGCCCCGCTGGCCTGTGCTGAAGACAGCTGGCCTGGACCTCCATGAGGCCGGCCTGCGCGTGCTCGCGCATCCGACGGTGGCCTCGAAGAACTTCCTGGTGACCATCGGCGACCGCAGCGTGGGCGGCCTGACCGCGCGCGAGCAGATGGTTGGCCCGTGGCAGATGCCGGTGGCCGACGTCGCCATCACCCTGGCCGGGTTCGACGACGTCGTCGGCGAAGCGATGTCGATCGGCGAGCGCACCCCGCTGGCCCTGCTTGATGCGGCGGCGTCGGCGCGCATGGCGGTTGGCGAGGCGATCACCAATCTGTGCGCGGCCCCGGTCGATGCACTGGATACGGTGAAGCTGTCGGCCAACTGGATGGCGGCCGCAGGCCACCCCGGCGAAGATGCGCTGCTGTACGACGCGGTCAAGGCGGTGGGCATGGAGCTGTGCCCGCAGCTGGACATCAGCATCCCGGTGGGCAAGGACTCGCTGTCGATGCAGGCGCAGTGGCACGATCAGGGCCAGGCGCACAAGAGCGTGTCACCGGTTTCGCTGGTGATCTCGGCGTTCGCACCGGTGGCCGACGTGCGCCAGCAGCTGACCCCGCTGCTGGCGCGTGACATCGACAGCGAGCTGTGGCTGATCGGCCTGGGCGCTGGCAAGCAGCGGCTCGGTGGTTCGATCCTGGCGCAGGTTCATGCCGATCACAGTGATCTGCCGGCCTTCGCCGGTGCGGCGCCGGATCTGGATGATCCGCAGCGGCTGCGGAGCTTCTTCGAACTCATCCGCGATGCGCGCCAGGCTGGCCTGCTGCGCGCCTATCACGACCGCAGCGACGGCGGTGCGTTTGCCGCCCTGTGCGAGATGGCGTTCACCTCGCACATGGGGTTGGAGATCCTGCTCGATGCGTGGGGCGATGATCCGTTCCGCAGCCTGTTCAATGAAGAACTGGGGGCGGTGGTGCAGGTGGCGCGCGAAGATCGCGCGGCATTTGCCGACCTGATCGAACGCCATGCGTTGACCGAATGCGCGCAGCGCATTGCCCGCCCGACCACCGCGCCGGTGGTGCGGGTGTCGCTGCACGGCGAGAACCTGGTGGAGTGGCGCTGGGAAGCGCTGTTCGATGCATGGTGGTCGGTGACCCATGCCATGCAGAAGCTGCGTGACAACCCGGAAGGCGCCGACCAGGAGCATGCACTGGCGCGCAGCTTCAACGCGCCGGGTCTGAAGCCGAAGCTGGGCTTCGCGCTGGAGGAGGACGTGGCCGCACCGTTCATCGCCACCGGGGCACGCCCGAAGGTGGCGATCCTGCGCGAGCAGGGCGTCAACGGTCAGATCGAGATGGCCAGTGTGTTCGAGCGTGCGGGCTTCCGCCCGTTCGACGTGCACATGAGTGATCTGGTGGAAGGGCGGGTGTCGCTGGCCGACTTCAATGGCCTGGTGGCCTGCGGTGGATTCAGCTACGGCGACGTGCTCGGCGCCGGCCGCGGCTGGGCGACCTCGGTGCTGGAGCGCAGTGCGCTGCGTGATGCGTTCGCTGCCTTCTTCGCGCGCCAGGACAGCTTTGCGCTGGGTGTGTGCAACGGTTGCCAGATGATCAGCCAGCTGAAGGACATCATCCCGGGCGCTGAGCACTGGCCGCAGTTCCGCCGCAATGCCAGCGAGCAGTTCGAGGCACGCACGGCGCTGCTGGAGGTGGTGGAGTCGCCGTCGATCCTGCTGCGTGGGATGGCCGGCTCGCGCCTGCCGGTGGCGGTGGCGCATGGCGAGGGGCGCGCGGTGTTCGGCAGCGCGGTGGACCAGGCTGCGGCCCGGGTGTCGCTGCGTTACGTGGATGGCGATGGCAACGTCGCCAGCCAGTACCCGCTGAACCCGAACGGTTCGCCGGACGGTATCACCGGGCTGACCAGCGATGATGGGCGGGTCACGATCATGATGCCGCACCCGGAGCGGACGCCGCGGGCGTTGAACATGAGCTGGGCGCCGGCTGAGTGGCAGGGGGATTCGCCGTGGTTGCGGATGTTCCGCAATGCCCGGGTCTGGTGCGGTTGAGTGTTCTGCGGGGGCTGCGTCCCCGCACCCCGCCGACCTGCGGCCTCACGGAGTGCCGGGCTCTGCCCGGCAACGCAGGCCTACGTAGTGCCGGGCTCTGCCCGGCAGCGCAGGCAAGTAAACAGCAACAGCAACAGCGCAGAGCGTCGGCTCTGCGCTGTTCTGCGTTGGGCGGGCCAGTGGCGCTCCACACCCCCGCACACCCGCACCGGTCCGCCCGCGACAATCCCCATTGACGGACGCTGACAGCGTCGACGCTCCTGCTGTCGGTAAGTGACGACCGTTGGTCGTCACGCTCTTCGCTGGGGCCAACCAGCTGCGCACACCGTTCATGGTGACTGGACCAAAGACAGCGCCTCGGCACGCTGCGCTCGCGCATGCGTCAATACCTGGCCGTAGGTTGATGCTCATCGACCCTGCAACCGGCACCAAGGCGGTGCGTGCGAAAAGCATGTAACGCTTGGGTAACTGTGCCGATCTTGGCTTAATGTCGCGATCACGCCGTCTAAAGCGTGCCTTCACATGAACGAGCCGAAGTGGGGTGTGCGTCACGTTCGGGAAGTTTCACGCGTCAAGTTGTTGACGCTTTCAGCTAATCGCGTTAACACTGAACGCTCATTCCATTTCTGTTCAGTCAGTCGTTCCCGCAGGATTGCGCGCACCGCTGTTGGATACCTGCCCGCCGTCCGGCAAACGCAGTAAATCACTCGAAACCACGCCCCTCGGGGACGTTGGGCCCATGCGCCCGGCGCTGGCGTCGCTTTGCCCAAAGCCAGCCACTACCAGCCAAAACAGGAGTCGTATCGATGAATCGGATTTATCGCAAGGTCTGGAACAAAGCACTCGGTCAGCTGGTTGTGGCATCGGAGCTGGCCAGTTCGGACCAGCCGGGCAGCCTCACCGACCAACGCCGTCAGCCGCGGCTGGTTCCGGGGCTGCTGGGAGCGGCGATCATCGCGGCGCTGGGATGGGGCGTGACAACGCCGGCTGTGCACGCACAGGCGGTCGAGATCGGGGGCAATGCCAACTGCGTGGTGTTGAACAGTGGGCTGGTTGACCAGTGCGTGGTTGATGGCAGCGCCAATGCCTCGGGAAGCAACGCGGTGGCCATCGGCAGTGGCAGCACTGCCAGTGCGGCCAACAGCGTGGCACTGGGTGCCGGTTCGCGCGCCAACCGCGCCAACACGGTCTCGGTCGGCGCAGCAGGCAGCGAGCGCCAGATCACCAACGTGGCGGCGGGCGTGACCGCCACTGATGCGATCAACAAGGCGCAGCTGGATGCGGCCAATGCCGCGCAGGCGCAGGCCATTGCGCGTGCGGCAGCAGAGGGCCGTCGCTACTTCAAGGCCGATGGCAATGGCGATGACAGCGATGCGGCGGTGATCGATGGCGCAGGCGCGCTGGCGGCCGGCAGCAGCGCCCAGGCACTGGCCAACGCCACCACCGCGATCGGCACCGAAGCGATCGCCGGTGGCATTGGCGCCAGCGCGTTTGGCCAGGCCGCGTTGGCGTTCGGCGATGCGGCAGTTGCGGTAGGGCAGAGCGCCTCGGCTTACGGGCTGGGCGATACCGCGCTGGGGGCACATGCCTCGGCCGAGAGCGCCAACGGCGCGGCAACCGCGCTGGGGGCCTTGTCCGAAGCACGCAACGACGGTGCCACTGCGGTGGGCGCCGGTGCGCTGGCGGTCGGTGAGGGCAGCACCTCGGTCGGTCGTGGCGCCGGCAGTGGTGGCGAAGCCTCGGTTGCAGTCGGTGCCTTCAGCATCGCCACCGCCGACTACAGCGCCGCGCTGGGCGCCAATGCAGGCGCGGTGGCCACCGGCAGCGTGGCACTGGGTGCAGGCTCCTACGCCGAGCGCGTCAACACGGTTTCGGTGGGCGATGTGGAATACGGGCTCACCCGTCAGATCACCAGTGTGGCCGCAGGCACCGAGGATACCGATGCGGTGAACGTCGGCCAGCTCAATGCAGTGGCCGAGGTCGCACAGAACACCAGTACGTATTTCCAGGCCACCGGCAGCGACGACAGCAGCGCCGGTGCTCTGGCCGCCGGCGGGAACGCAGTGGCCATCGGCGAGGCGGCCAACGCGCTGGCCAATGGCGCGTCAGCGCTGGGCAGCGGTGCCACGGCCGTAGGCGGCCAGTCCACGGCGGTCGGCTTCAATGCGGTGGCGGCGGGACAGAACAGCGCCGCGCTGGGCAACAACGCGCAGGCGCTGGGCCCGGCCGCGGTCGCAGTGGGCGGCGTGGCCGTGGATGCTGACGGCAATGCGCTGATCACCAATGGCGGCGTGGCGGTGGACACCGGTGCGACCAGCGCCGGCGTCGGCGGCACCGCTGTCGGTGCCAGTGCCGAAGCCAGCGGGTTTGCCGCTTCGTCCTACGGGGTTGGCGCCTACGCGGCAGGCGCGCAGTCGGCGGCACTGGGCGCGGTGTCCAATGCGATCGGCGATTACTCCACCGCCGTCGGCACGCAGACGGTGGCCACCGGCACCAGCAGCACGGCCATCGGCGGTCCGGCTGACCTGCTGCCCGGCCTGGGCTTCTTCGTGCAGACCCAGGCCAGCGGTGAGGCCGCCACCGCCGTCGGCGCCGGCGCGATTGCCAGTGGTGACAACAGCACCGCGACCGGCACGCTGACCGAAGCGGCCGGCGATGAGTCCGTCGCCGTAGGTTACTTCGCCTACGCCCCCGGCCAGCAGTCCAGCGCGCTGGGCGCGCAGAGCTGGGCCAGCGGCGCGCAGAGCACGGCGGTGGGTTACTACGCCACCGCACGCGGCAGCAACAGCGTGGCGCTGGGCGCCAACTCCGAGGCGGTGCGTGACAACACCGTGGCGGTGGGCAGCGACGGCAACGAACGCCAGGTGACCCACGTGGCTGCCGGTACCGAAGCCACCGACGCAGTGAACAAGGCGCAGCTCGATGCGGTCGGTGAGGTGGCACAGACCACCAGCACCTATTTCCAGGCCAGCGGCAGCGATGACAGCAGCGCCGGTGCGCTGGCCGCCGGCGAAAACGCGGTGGCCATCGGCGAGGCCGCCAACGCGCTGGCCGACGGCGCCTCCGCGTTGGGCAGTGGCGCCACCGGGGTCGCCGACAATGCCACCGCGGTCGGCTACAACGCCCTGGCCAGCGGTGCGAGCGCGGCTGCGCTGGGCGACAGCGCGCAGGCCACCGGCGAGGACAGTCTTGCCGCTGGCAGCAACAGTGCAGCCAGCGGGGTCAGCAGCACGGCACTGGGTACCGCAGCGGAGGCCAGCGGCGTCTACAGCAGCGCATTGGGTGCCGAGGCGGTGGCCAGCGGAGCGCAGTCCACCAGCAGCGGGTTCCGTTCGCTGGCCTCGGCCGATGGCAGCTCGGCCTACGGCGGCTACAGCGAGGCCAGTGGGCGGCTGTCCACCGCGCTGGGCTACAGCGCGGCGGCGACCGGCGCCAACACCACCGCCGTTGGCTTCGGCGCCAGTGCGGCCGGTACCTCGGCGGTGGCGGTCGGGTTGAACAGCGAGGCCACCGGTGCCGAAAGCGTGGCCGTCGGCGGCTCGGCCGGCGGGCTCTACGCGGCGCAGGCCGCCGGCAGCGGCGCCACCGCGCTCGGCGCGGGTGCGTGGGCCACCGAGGCCTACAGCACCGCCATCGGCTGGAACTCCTGGGCCGATGCGGGCAACGCACTGGCCCTGGGTGCCAACGCCTATGCCGTGGCCAGCAACAGTGTGGCGCTGGGGGCGGGCTCGGAAGCCGAACGTGCCAACAGCGTTTCCATCGGTGCAGCAGGCAGCGAGCGCCAGCTGACCCATGTGGCCGCCGGCAGCGAAGCCACCGACGCAGTGAACAAGGCGCAGCTCGACGCCGTCGCTGCCAGTGCGGTGGGTGGTGCGCGCTACTTCGCCGCGATGGGCGAGGAGGGCAGCGATGTCGGTGCCTTCGCCGACGGCGAAGGCGCGCTGGCGGCCGGTTCGGCCAGCAATGCCATCGGCGCCGGTGCGGTGGCACAGGGCGCCGGCGCGGCCGCCTTCGGTGACGACGCGGTGGCCGTGGGTCGCAACACCTCGGCGCAGGGCGATGGCAGTGTGGCCATCGGCGGCCTGGGGCAGGCCTATGACGAGTACAACCAGCCGCTGGTGGACACCGATGGCAGCCCGCTGCTGACCGGCACCACCGCCGCGGCCAACAGCACAGCCGTCGGCAACGCGGCGCAGGCCACCGGGGCCGACAGCAACGCGTTTGGTGCAGGCGCGCAGGCCACCGCTGAAAACAGTTTTGCTGGCGGCAACAAAGCGCGGGCCACCGGCAGCTATGCCGTAGCGCTGGGTGACAGTGCATGGGCCAGCAGTGACAGCGCCACGGCGGTGGGCGGCTACAGCTTCGCCACCGCAGCCGGGGCCAGTGCCTTCGGTCAGGGCGCATGGGCCACCGGTGCCAATGCCTCCGCGTTCGGTCTGGCGGCATGGGCTGCTGCCAGTGGCGCCACCTCCATCGGCTACAACAGCTGGGCCAACGGCAACAGTTCCACGGCGGTTGGTCGCGGTGCGTTCGGCTACGGTGACTACAGCGTGGCGCTGGGCTACCAGGCGCTGGGCAACGGCATCAACAGCATCGCCGCCGGTACCAACTCGCAGGCATTGGGTGAAAGTGCGATCGCGCTCGGCGCAGGCGCCACGGTCACCGCAGCGGCTGGAAACAGCATTGCGCTGGGTGCCGGCTCGCAGGCCACCCGCGCCGGCAGCGTCGCGGTGGGCAGCAGCGGCAACGAGCGGGTCATCACCCATGTCGCTGCCGGCAGCGAAGGCACCGACGCGGTGAACCTGGATCAGCTCAATGCAGTGGCTGATGCGGCGGGCCGCTATTTCCAGGCCAGCGGCAGCGACGCCAGTGACGCCGGTGCATATGTCGAAGGTGAAAACGCGCTGGCTGCCGGCGAAGCCAGCAATGCGATCGGCGATGGCAGCCTCGCACTTGGCAGCGGTGCCACGTCGGTGGGCACCAACGCCGCAGCGGTCGGCTTCAATGCGGTGGCCAGCGCGGACAATGCGCTGGCCCAGGGCGCCAACGCACAGGCCACTGCCGAGTACGCCACCGCCAGCGGCGCAGAAAGCCTGGCCAGCGGCGAGCAGAGTGCGGCCTTTGGTGCGGCCAGCGTGGCCAGCGGCGACGGCAGCACCGCCAGTGGTGTCCTCTCCGAAGCAGCGGGTGTGGAGTCGCTTGCGGCAGGCTACTTCGCCAGCGCTCAGGGCGATGGTGCGGTAGCGGTCGGTGCCGAAAGCATCGCCGCCGGCACCACGGCGGCGAGCTTCGGCTTCGCCGCCGAAGCCACCGCCGGTTACAGCACCGCAGTGGGTGGCTATGCCAACGCATCGGCATTCAACGCCACGGCGCTGGGCAGCTTCGCCGACGCCTCCGGTTCCAACAGCGTGGCGCTGGGCGGTGATGCCGTGGCCAGCGGTGCGTACAGCACGGCGACCGGCCAGGGCAGTCTGGCCAGCGGCACCAACAGCGTGGCCGTCGGTGGCGCGTTGCTCGGCCTGCTGCCGACCGAAGCGTCCGGCAATTACTCCACCGCGCTGGGCGGCGGTGCGTGGTCGGCCGGCACCAACAGCACCGCGCTGGGCAACGCCAGCATCGCGCAGGCGGCCAACAGCGTCGCGCTGGGTGCGGACTCGCTGGCCGACCGTGCCGACAGTGTGTCGGTGGGCAGCGCCGGCGCCGAGCGCGTGGTCACCAACGTTGCCGCTGGCAGCGAAGGGACCGACGCGGTGAATCTTGACCAGCTCAACGCGGTGGCCGAGGTCGCCGAGACCACCGGCCGGTACTTCCAGGCCACCGGCAGCGACGACAGTGATGCCGGGGCGCTGGCCACAGGCGCCAATGCAGTGGCCGCAGGTGAAGCCAGCAACGCACTGGCAGACGGTGCCTCGGCCTTCGGCAGCGGCGCAACTGCTGTGGCCAGCAATGCCACGGCGGTGGGCTTCAATGCGCTGGCAGCAGGCCAGAACAGCGCGGCATTCGGCAACAATGCGCAGGCCACCGGACCGGCCGCCGTCGCGGTCGGTGGCGTGGCGGTCGATGAAGAGGGCAATGCGCTGATCACCAGCGGTGGCGTCCCGGTCGACACCGGCGCCACCAGTGCCGGCGTGGGGGGTACTGCGGTGGGTGCCAGTGCCACGGCGGGCGGCTTTGCCGCGTCCTCGTTCGGTGTCGGTGCGCATGCGGTGGGTGCCCAGTCGGCGGCCTTCGGTGCGGTAGCCAATGCCATTGGCGACTACGCCACCGCGATCGGTACGCAGACCGTGGCCACCGGCAACAGCAGCACCGCCATCGGCGGCCCGGCCGACCTGATCCCGGGGTGGGGCCTGCTGATCCAGACCGAGGCCACCGGCGAAGCCGCCACCGCCGTCGGTGCCGGTGCCAGCGCCAGCGGCGACTACAGCCTTGCCAGCGGCACGCTCTCTTCGGCAGCCGGCGCTGACAGCGTTGCGATGGGCTACTTCGCCCGCGCCCAGGCTGACAACAGCGTGGCACTGGGCGCCGGCTCGGTGGCCGACCGTGCCGATACGGTGTCGGTCGGGGCGGCCGGCAGCGAGCGCGGCATCACCCATGTGGCCGCCGGTGTCGAAGGCACCGATGCAGTCAACGTGAACCAGCTCAATGCGGTGGCGGCTGCAGCCGAAACCACCAGCCGCTATTTCCAGGCAACCGGCAGTGACAGCAGCGATGCCGGTGCACTGGCCGAGGGTGACAGTGCGCTGGCGGCCGGTGAGGCGAGCAACGCGATCGGCGACGGCACCACCGCGCTGGGCAGCGGCGCGACCGCAGTGGCCAGCAATGCCACCGCCGTGGGCTTCAACGCGCTGGCCACCGCCGACAACGCAGCGGCGCTGGGCAGCGATGCGCAGGCCAGCGGCGTGAGCAGCACCGCACTGGGCACTGCAGCCGAGGCCTCGGGGGTATACAGCAGCGCGGTCGGTGCCGAAGCGCTTGCCAGCGGTGCGCAGGCCACCAGCAGCGGCTTCCGCGCGGCGGCCACTGCCGATGGCAGCGCCGCCTACGGTGGTTACAGCGAGGCCAGCGGCCGGCTGTCCACTGCGCTGGGTTACGGCTCGGTGGCCAGCGCGGCCAATACCACGGCGGTCGGATTCGGCGCGGTGGCCGCGGGCACCTCGGCGGTGGCCGTGGGTATCGAGGCCGAGGCCAGCGGCGCCGAAAGCGTGGCGGTCGGCGGCGCGGCCGGCGGGCAGATCGCGGCCCGTGCCAGCGGCGATGGTGCCGCGGCCTTCGGCGCCGGTGCCTGGGCTACCGATACGCAGACCACCGCCGTGGGCTGGAACGCCTGGGCTGACGCCGCAGATGCGGTGGCCCTGGGTGCCAACACCACCGCCAGCGGCGTGAACAGCGTGGCGCTGGGTACCGGTTCGCAGGCCAGCCGTGCCAACACGGTCTCGGTCGGCAACGCCGCCACCCAGCGTCAGATCACCCATGTCGCGGCCGGTACCGAAGACACCGATGCGGCCAACGTCGGCCAGCTCAAGGCACTGGCGGCCACTGCCGAAGCCACCGGCAAGCACATCCAGGCCAGTGGCGATGGGGTGGCCAGTGCCAGCGGCAGCGAAGCGCTGGCCGCCGGTTCGGCGGCGCAGGCCAGTGCGACGCGCAGCACCGCGCTGGGCGCCAACAGCGTGGCCAACGCCACGGGTGCGACCGCGGTGGGTGCCGAGGCATCCGCACGCGGCACCAACAGCACCGCCATTGGACGCCAGGCCTCGACCAACGCCAGCAACGGCGTGGCCATCGGCAACGGTGCGTTTGCCAGCAACGGGGCCAACAGCATCGCCATCGGCGCTGCGGCGGGGGTATCCGGTGCGAACTCGGTGGCGCTCGGTGCCGGCTCGCGGGCGGTGGAGGCCAACGTGGTGTCGGTGGGCGGTGGCAACGGCAGCAACGGACCGGCCACGCGCCGCATCGTCAACGTGGCCGACGGGCGCATCGCCGCTGGCAGCACCGATGCGGTCACCGGCTCGCAGCTCAATGTCACCAACCAGCGCGTTAGCAGCGTGGAAACACGGGTGGGCGACTTCGACAACCGCATCGGCAGCGTCGAGTCGGCAGCGGCCAATGCGGTGGCCTACGACGACGCCAACCGTGAGTCGCTGACCCTGTCCGGTCTGGACGGCACCCGGCTGGACAACGTGGCCGCTGGCAGCATTGCCAGTGGCAGCCGTCAGGCGGTCAACGGCGGCCAGCTGTTCCAGTCGCTCACCGACATCGCCAGCTTCCTCGGCGGCGGGGCCAGTGTGGGTCTGCAGGGGGTGTTCGTGGCGCCGAACTATGTGATCCAAGGCAGCAGCTACAGCAACGTCGGCGATGCACTGGGCGCGCTCGACCGCAAGGTCACCGAGCTGGCCGAAGCAGGCGGCGGCACCGCCACGGTGGCCAGCCGGTCGCGCATGGCGATGGCGGCCGCGCCGGCCGCGATGACGGCCGAGGTCGCGCCGGTCAGCGACGCGCGCGTTTCGGGCACGCCGACCGCCGCCACGGTGGGCACCGCGCAGGTGGCGGTGGCCCCGGTCGATGCGGTCAGCATCGGCGACGGTGCGGTGGCCAGCGGCGCCTCCGCCACCGCCATCGGCCAGGGTGCCACGGCCACGGCGGCCAATTCGGTGGCGCTGGGGCAGGGCTCGGTGGCTGACCGCGCCGATACGGTCTCGGTCGGCAGCGTCGGCAATGAACGCCAGGTCACGAATGTGGCAGCCGGCGTACAGGCCACCGATGCGGTCAACAAAGGCCAGCTGGACCAGGGCGTGGCTACGGCGAACGGGTATACCGACACCCGCGTGCAGGCAGTGGCCGACAGCTTCGACATCTTCAAGGGCGAAGTGGACGGCCGCCTGCGGCACATGGACCGCCGCATCGACCGTCAGGGGGCGATGAGCGCGGCCATGCTCAACATGGCCACCAGTGCTGCCGGCATCCGCACGCAGAACCGCGTCGGCGTCGGTGTCGGTTTCCAGGGCGGAGAGTCGGCGTTGTCGCTGGGCTACCAGCGTGCGCTCAGCGACCGCGCCACGGTGACCCTCGGTGGTGCGTTCAGCAGTGATGACAGCTCGGTCGGCGTCGGCGCCGGCTTTGGCTGGTAAGTGGACAACGCCGGTGCCTGCAGGTGCACGCACCGGCACCGCGTACTCGTGAGAGGCCTGAGGGGGCGGGTCACGGCAACCCTGGCTGGGCCGGCCAGGGGTAGTCGCAAGGAGTGATGGCCGATGGTGGTTCCAACATCTACCCAGAAGAGGATTTCGACGTGATCAACAAGCAGAACCTCCGCACCAACGTGCTGGCCGCGGCAATGCTGTCGCTGTGCGGCACCGGTCTTGTGCATGCTGCCGAGCCCAGGGCGACCGGGCCGATCTCCGGCCCGGCCACGGCCCAGGTCGACGGCATCATCGTCAAGTACCGCGCCGGCAGTGCGGCATCGCGTGATGCCTCGGCCAAGCTGGCGGTGGTCAACTCGGCGCTGGCACGTGCTCCGCTGGCTGGGCTCAATGCCAACGCATCGGTGCGCACCGCCGCCTTTGCGCCGACGGTGACCCGCCGTCTGGCCACCGGTTCGGACCTGATCAGCCTCAAGCGTGGCATCGGCGGCGCCGACCTGGACAAGCTGCTTGCCGAGCTGCGCGCCGATCCCAGCGTCGAGCGCGCGGTGCCGAACCGCCGCATGTACGCCGTGGATGCGCCCTCCAGCCCGGGCTGGGCCGTGGAAGCACGCGCCAACACCGATGTGACCCCCAACCTGGTTCCCAATGACCCGCGCTACCAGCAGTACAACTGGCATTTCCACAATCCGGTCGGCGGTGTGAACGCCGAAGCGGCGTGGGACATCTCACAGGGCGAGGGCATCGTGGTCGCCGTGCTCGACACCGGCATCCTGCCGGATCATCCGGACTTTGCTGCTGGCACCCTGCTGGAAGGCTACGACTTCATCAGCCATGCCGAGATCTCCCGCCGCCCCACCGATGACCGGGTGCCGGGCGCGCTCGACTACGGTGACTGGATGCCGACGGCCAACTACTGCTACAACGGCCAGCCGGTGCGCAACAGCTCCTGGCACGGCACCCACGTCGCCGGCACGATTGCCGAGGCCACCAACAACGGTATCGACGTAGCGGGCCTGGCCTACAAGTCCACCGTGTTGCCGGTGCGCGTGCTCGGTTACTGCGGCGGCACCACGGCCGACATCGTCGACGCCATCGTCTGGGCTTCCGGTGGCGATGTCCCCGGCATTCCGGCCAACCAGAACCCGGCCGAGATCATCAACATGAGCCTCGGCGGTGCAGGTGCCTGTTCGCCGGAAGAGCAGGAGGCGATCACCGCCGCCAACAGCCGCGGTACCGTGGTCGTGGTGGCCGCCGGCAACGATGGCGGCAATGTGGCCAACGCCAGCCCGGCCAACTGCAGCGGCGTGATCGCCGTTGGCGCCACCGGCATCACCGGCAACATCGCCTACTACTCCAACTACGGTGCGGGCGTGGACCTGGCCGGCCCGGGTGGCGGTGTCAACGAAGGCAACCCGAACGGCTATGTGTGGCAGGCGGTGTCCAGCAGCACCACGGCACCGCCGCCGGCCGGTTCCACCACCGGCTACGGCATCGGCGGCAAGGCTGGTACCTCGATGGCGGCGCCGCACGTGGCCGCGGTGGCCGCGCTGGTGCAGAGCGCGCTGATCGCCGAAGGCAAGGAGCCGCTGACCCCGGTGGCGCTGCGTCAGCTGCTGAAGGACTCGGCACGTCGGTTCCCGGTGGCCATCCCCGCCGCTACTCCGATCGGCACCGGCATCGTCGATGCCAAGGCTGCACTCGACCTTGCCCTGGCCGAGCCGTGCACTGAAGACTGCGGTCCCAGTGCCATCGCGCTGACCAACAAGGTGGCGCTGGGTGGGCTGAGCGGTGCTGCCGGCAGCGGCACGCTGTACAGCTTCGAAGCCGCCGCCGGCAAGCCGGTGAGCTTCGTCACCTACGGTGGTACCGGCAACATCTCGTTGTATGTGAGCGCCGGGCAGGAGCCCACCGCTGCGGCGCACGATGCCAAGTCGACCCGTGCCGGCAATGCCGAGTCGGTGCGCTTCACCGCGCCGGTGGCAGGCACCTACTACGTCCGCGTGGTGGGGGAGGCGGCCTACAGCGGCGTCAGCCTGATGGCGACCCAGTAAAGCAGGCCACTGCGCTGGCCCGCCGGCTGCATGCCGGCGGGCCAGTGTCGTCTTCACCACCCCGTCCCGTCCGGCAGATCTTCCGTTGTCGTCAATGTCCCGCTTGCCGCAGTCCCGCTCGATCTGGGTTGTCGCGCACACGCCTGCGCACAGGCCATGCGCGCGTCAGCCTGCAGACGAACTGCTACAGTCAGCGTGGCTTTGCGGAGGATCCATGTGAACGCGGTTGCTGAACCCGGTTTGCCCGATGGCATCGATGCGCCGTTGATCGACGTGTTGTTGGCGCGTGGCCGTCTTCGCGAAAATGACCTGGCCAAGGCGCGCGCGCTGCACGCCGAAGCCGGCGGCAGCCTGGTAGCGCTGCTGGTGCGGCTGGGTCTGGTGTCCGAGCGCGACCAGGCGCAGGTCAGTGCCGAGGTGTTCGATCTGCCGGTGCTGGATGGTAAAGCGCTGCCCGAGGCACCGCCGCCGGCGCTCGCCGATGGCCTGCCGGTGAGCCTGCGCTTCCTCAAGCAGTTCCATGTCTGCCCGGTTGCGCTGGACGAGAACGGCCTGCAGCTCTGGCAGGCGGATGTGCACGATCCGTATCCGCGACAGGCGGTGGCGCTCGCCACCGGCCTGGCCGTGCTGCCGCGCATCGGCGTGCGCTCGGAGATCGATGACCTGATCGAACGCTGGTACGGGCAGGGCCGCAGCGCGATGGGCGCGATTCTGGAGACCGCTGACGGCGAAGGCGCCGCCATCGATGACATCGAGCATCTACGTGACCTCGCCTCGGAGGCGCCGGTCATCCGCCTGGTCAACCTGGTGATGCAGCGCGCCGTGGAGCTGCGCGCGTCGGACATTCATGTCGAACCGTTCGAAAGCCGCCTGAAGGTGCGCTACCGGGTCGACGGCGTGCTGGTGGAAGGCGAGAGCCCGCCGGCCAATCTCACGGCCGCGGTGATCAGCCGCATCAAGATCATGGCGCGGCTCAACATCGCCGAGCGACGCCTGCCGCAGGACGGCCGCATCATGCTGCGTGTGCAGGGCAAGGAGCTGGACCTGCGCGTGAGCACTGTTCCCACTGCCCACGGTGAGAGCGTGGTGATGCGTCTGCTGGACCGCGAGACGGTGGTGTTCGACTTCCATCGACTCGGCTTCACCGATGCCTTCCTGCCGCAGTTCCGCAAGGTGCTCGACCTGCCGCACGGCATCCTGCTGGTGACCGGGCCGACGGGCTCCGGCAAGACCACCACGCTGTACACCGCGTTGAGCCAGCTCAACACGGCCGATGTCAAAATCATCACGGTTGAAGATCCGATCGAGTACCAGATCGAAGGCATCAACCAGATCCAGGCCAAGCCGCAGATCGGCCTGGATTTTGCCAATGCGCTGCGCAGCATCGTCCGCCAGGACCCGGACATCATCATGATCGGTGAAATGCGCGATCTTGAAACCGCGCGCATCGCCATCCAGTCCGCCCTGACCGGGCACATGGTGCTGTCCACCCTGCACACCAACAATGCCGCCGGTGGCATCACCCGGCTGCTCGACATGGGAGTGGAAGACTATCTGCTGACCTCCACCATCAACGGCATCCTGGCCCAGCGTCTGGTACGCCGGCTCGAGCCCACCCACGCAGAACGCTACCTGGCCTCGCCGGAGGAGATCGAACGCTTCGATCTGCGGCGGCTGCAGCCGCATGGCGAGATCCATCTGTACCGGCCGCGTCCTTCCGCGCTGGCGCCGACCGGTTACCTCGGTCGGACCACCATCATGGAGTTTCTGGTGATGGACGATGAACTGCGGCGGGCGGTGATGCGCCGCGATGGCATGGGCGAGATCGAGCGGCTGGCGCGCGCGGCCGGCATGCGCACGATGTATGAAGACGGGTTGTCCAAAGCGCTGGCAGGGCAGACCACGCTGGAAGAGGTGCTGCGCGTGACCGAGGAAAGCTGAGCATGCCGCTGTACCGCTACAAGGCGCTGGATGGCCGTGGCGAACTGGTTGACGGGCAGATGGAAGCGCCCAGCCAGGCCGAGCTGGTGCTGCGCCTGCAGGAGCAGGGTCATCTGCCGGTGGAAACCGCGTTGGCCGCCGAGGGCGTGGCAGGCGCTGCGCCCTGGCGCGGGCTGTTCAGGCCGCGCCCGATGCAGGGCGCCGCGTTGCTGCAGTTCACCCAGCAGCTGTCGACCCTGCTGGGCGCCGGCCAGCCGCTGGACCGCGCGCTGACCATCCTGCTGGCCGCGCCGGAGGACGAACGTAGCCGGCGCGTGGTCGAGGAGATCCGCGACACGGTGCGCGGCGGTGCGGCATTGTCCACCGCGCTGGAGCGTCAGCACGGCCTGTTTTCCCGGCTCTACGTCAACATGGTGCGCGCCGGTGAAGCCGGCGGCAGCCTGCACGAAACGCTGCAGCGGCTGGCCGACTACCTCGAACGCAGTCGCGAACTGCAGGGGCGGGTGGTCAACGCGTTGATCTATCCGGCGATCCTGTTGCTGGTGGTGGGTGCCGCGCTGCTGTTCCTGCTCGGCTACGTGGTGCCGCAGTTCGCGCAGATGTACGAAAGCCTGGATGTGGCGCTGCCGTGGTTCACCCAGGCGGTACTGCTGGCCGGCGGCGTCGTGCGTGATGGCTGGTTCTACCTGGTGGCGGTGCCGGTGGCGCTTGTCTGGCTGGTGGAGCGTCGCCTGCGCCAGCCACAGGCAAGGCTGGCGCTGGACGGTTGGCTGCTGCAGCGTCGTGGCATCGGCCCTCTGCTCGGCAAGCTGGAGAGCGCGCGGCTGGCGCGCACGCTGGGCACATTGCTGCGCAATGGTGTGCCCCTGCTGGCCGCCCTCGGCATCGCACGCAATGTGCTGGGCAACCGCGCGCTGGCCGCCGACGTCGATGCCGCCGCCGAGGCGGTCAAGAACGGCAGCGGTCTGGCCACGGCGCTGTCGCGTGGGCAGCGCTTTCCCCGGCTTGCGCTGCAGATGATCCAGGTCGGCGAGGAGTCCGGTGCGCTGGACACCATGCTGCTCAAGACAGCCGACACATTCGAACAGGACACCGCGCGCAGCATCGACCGCCTGTTGTCGGCGATGGTCCCGATGATCACCCTCGTCTTGGCCTCGGTGGTCGGCGTGGTCATCATTGCGGTACTGGTTCCCCTGTACGACCTCACCAACGCCATCGGTTGACCGACGGCCCCGTCACCCCAGGACCTACGACGATGCAACGACGCTCTCTCCGCCGCTTTTCCTCTCCCCGCAACCAGTCGGGCATGAGCCTGCTGGAAATCATCATCGTCATCGTGCTGATCGGCGCGGTGCTCACCCTGGTGGCCAGTCGCGTGCTCGGTGGTGCCGACCGCGGCAAAGCCAACATCGCCAAGGCCCAGGTGCAGACCGTGGCCAGCAAGATCGACACCTACCGGCTCGATACCAACCGGCTGCCGGCGCAGCTGCAGGACCTGGTCGACGCTCCCGCGGGCGTGCAGGGCTGGCTGGGCCCGTATGCCAAGAGTGCCGACCTCAATGACCCGTGGGGCCATCCGCTGGAATACCGCACCCCTGGCGAAGGGCAGGATTACGAGCTGATCAGCCTCGGCAAGGACGGCAAGGCCGGTGGCAGCAGCGTCGATGCGGACATCCGCTACGAGCAGTAATGCCGATGCCGGTGGGGGTGCCACATCGCAGGTCGCGCCTGCCGGCGCGCGGGCGTGCCGGTGGCATGACCCTGCTTGAAATGCTGCTGGTCATCGCGTTGATCGCCGCGATCGGGCTGGTGACCGCCAGCGCGTTCTCACGTGGCCTGCCCGGCCTGCAACTGCGCACGGCGGGCAAGGAGCTGGCCAACCAGCTGCGCTTTACCCGCGCCCATGCCATTGCCCGCGGCCAGCCGCAGCGCTTTGTGATCGTACCTGCGCAGCATCGCTGGCGCGCCGCCAACGGCCGCGAGGGCACGTTGCCGGAAGCGCTCCAGATCCACTTCGAGGGCGCCGGGCAGCTGCAGGACGCACGCGGTGAAGGGGTGATCGAGTTCCACCCCGACGGCGGTTCCAGCGGGGGCCGCATCGAGCTGCAGCGTGGCGCTGCCGGCTGGCGCATCGATGTGGGCTGGCTGACCGGGCAGGTTGAATCCGGCCCGAAGGCGATGCCATGAAGCGCGCCGCCCGCGGTTTCACGCTGCTTGAGGTGCTGGTGGCGTTCGCGCTGCTGGCCGTGGCGTTGACCCTGCTGCTGGGGGCGTTGTCCTCGGCGGCCAGCCAGGTCGGCACGGCGGCACAGCGCGCGCGGGCGGTGCTGCACGCACAGTCACTGCTGGCCAGTGCCGGCGTGGTGGAACCGCTGGCGGTGGGCCGCCGAGAGGGCGAGTGGGAGCAGGGGGCCTACCGATGGACCCTGCAGGTGAGCCCGTATGTGGAGCCCCGCCCGGAGGCCGGTGCCGCCGCTGCCGCGCCCCCGTTGGCTGGGCCGCAGCTGGTACAGCTGGAGCTGCAGGTGCAGTGGCAGGGCGCGCGCGCGGGCCGGCTGCAGTGGCGCACGCTGCGGCTGCTGCCGCCCGCGCTGGAGCAGGGCACGTGAGGCGCCATGCTGCCGGCTTCACCCTGATCGAGGTGCTGGTGGCCACGGTGCTGCTGGCTGCGGGCCTGGCATTGGCCTTTGTCACCGTGCGCTCGGCGATGACCATCAGCCAGCGGGGTGAGGTCATGGCTACCGACAGCGAGCGCATGCGCGCGGTCCAGGGCCTGTTGCGGCGCCAGCTCGGCGCGGCGTTGCGCAGCCCGCTGCAGCCGTTGGACCCGGGCCAGGAGCCTCAGTATTTCGTCGGCGATGAGCAGGGCATGCGCTTTGTCGCCGACCTGCCCGGTTATCTCGGGCGCGGTGGTCCCTATCTTCATGACCTGCAGGTTGCCAAAGGTGCCGATGGTCTGCGCCTGGAGCTGGGGCTGGTGATGGTGCAGGACGGCCAGCTTTTCCCGGAACAGCCGCCGCGCCGGCCCGAGCTGCTGGTCGGGCAGCTGCGCGAGGTCACCCTGCGCTATCGCGGACTCGACCCGGCAACCGGCCAATGGACCGACTGGCTGCCGCGCTGGGACGATACCCGCCGTCTGCCGGTGCTGGTGTCGATCCGCGTGGTACCCGAGCGCGGCCAAGCCTGGCCGGAGCTGCAGGTCGCGCTCGAGCGCGCCGGCCAGGCAGGTGGGCGATGAAGCGCGCGGCACGCCAGGCCGGTGCGGCGCTGGTACTGGTGCTGTGGCTGATCGCGCTGCTGACCGCCGTGGTCGGCGCGTTCGCGGTCAGTGCGCGCACCGAACATCTACAGCAGCGGGTGCAGGACGACGCCGCACGCAGCCAGGAAGTGGCGCGCGCGGGGGTGGCCTATGCGGTGTCACGTCTGCGCGCCGATCCCCAGCGTCCTGCATGGCAGGCCGATGGCAGGCGGTACCGGTGGCGCTTCGATGACATGCTGGTGGACATACGCATCGAGGATGAGGCCGGCAAGATCAATCTCAATCTGGCCGATCTCACTCTGCTGCAGGCCTTCCTGGTCGCACTCGGCGAGCCGCCCGCACAGGCGCAGCAGCTGGCCGGTGCCATCGTTGACTGGCGCGACGCCGACGACCTCAGCCCGCCTGGCGGCGGTGCCGAGGCGCGCGATTATGTCGCCGCCGGCCTGCCGTATGGCCCGCGCAACCGCAATTTCGAGACCCCCGGTGAGCTGCAGCGCGTGCTGGGCATGCGCGCATCGCTTTACGCAAGCATGCGTCGCATGCTCACCGTGCACGGGCGCTCGGCACAGCCCGATCCGCGTGTCGCGGCGGGCCCGGTACTTACCGCGATGGGCCTGGACGCCGAGCAGGTTCTGGCCCAGCGCAGGCAGGCGGAGGCGGCCGAACAGGACGGCACGGCGACACCGGCTCTTGCCAGCGGCAGCGGCACCTATAGTATCGAGTGCAGCATCGTTGACGGCACCGGCCGGACGACGGTCACACGTGCCGTGGTGCGCGATTCACAGAATGCTGCCCTGGGGCAGGCGTTTACGGTGCTTCACTGGGAGCAGGGAATGGCAACGCAATGACTGGGCCGAAGGAACGGATCAGCCAGCTGGCAGGGCAGGGCGCGTTGCGTACGTCCCGTTTTCTGCGCTGGTGGCGCGACGCATTGCTGGCCTGGTTGCCGGCGCGCTGGAAATGGGCGCTGGGATGGTCGCCGGCACGTCTGTTGCTGCGTCGGCAGGGCGAGGAACTGATCGTGCAGCGCGAGATAGCTGCGGTGTGCAGTGACGTCGCGCGCTTGCCCTGGCCAACACCGCCGGCCGTGCTGGAAGCCGCGCTGGAGACGCCATTGCGACGTCTGCCGCGCCATTGGCTGCTGCCTGCTGCGCAGGTGCTGCGTCGCCCGCTGCGCCTGCCGGCAGCCGCGCTGACCCGCCTGCACGATGTGGTGGGTTTTGAGATTGACCGGCAGACGCCGTTTCGTGCCGATCAGGTGGTCCACGACGTGCGGGTACTGGCGCCGGTGGGAGAAGCACAGGTGGACGTCGAGCTGGTGGTCCTGCCGCGCACACAGCTTGAGCAGTGGCAACAGGAACTGGGGCCGCTGGCGGCCGATCTTGCCGGGCTTGACGTGGCAGGCGATGAGGGCGCGGCATTGCAGATCAATCTGCTGCCGCCAGCCCAACGGCGGCGACAGGTCAATCCGCAGCGCCGCCGTGAGCTTCTGCTGCTTGCCGTCAGCGTCGTGCTGCTGATGCTGGCCGGCGAGCGCGTGATGGACAACCGCGAAGCGGCGGCGGACCGTCTGCGCGCGCAGGTCGAACAGAGCGCGCGGCAGGCGCGCGACGTGTCCGACCAGCGGGCCCTGCTGCAGTCGCTGGTGAACGGCGCCCGGTTCCTGGACGAGAAGAGTGCGCGTCAACCCGGCGCGCTCCAGGTATGGAATGAACTCAGCCAGCTGCTGCCTGCCGGTACCTATCTGGAAAAGATGGGCATCGAGAACGGCAGCCTGCAGTTGATCGGGCTGACCCGCGAGGCCAATCAACTGGTGTCACTGCTGGAACCCTCGCCACTGTGGCGACGGGTGAACCTCACCGGCGTGCTGCAGGCGGACCAGGCCGCCAACGGCCGCGACCGGTTCACCCTCACCGCCGAGCTGCAGGCTGCGCCGACCCGTCCGGCACCGGTACAGGAGACTGCCGATGCGGCATCTGCCAAACAGCCGTGACCGTTGGCTGGCATTGGGTCTGCTGCTGGCGCTGCTGGCGCTGGCTTATCTGTTGCTGATCCACCCGTGGTTCACCGCGCCGCTGATGGCGATCAACCAGGACATCCAGGCCCTGCAGGAGCGCGGACAGCGGGTTGCCGCGCAACTGGAGCAGGGGCCCGAAGTAGCCCAACGCCTGCAACAGGTGCAGGAGGAACTGCGCACCCGTCCGGGTCTGTTGACCGCTGCCACCGAAGAGAGCGCCGCTGCCACCCTGGGCGTTCGCCTGCAGGAGGCCGTGGCCGAGGCCAGCCCCGGCAACCGCGCCTGCGTGGTGAGCAACCGCACGCCCCTGCCGGGCAACCGGGGTGACGGGGAGTTCGCCCGTGTCGCCCTGCAGGTGCGGCTGCGCTGCGGTGTGGCCGAGATGGCGCAGGTGCTGCACGGGCTGGAAACCGGCGCACCGCGCCTGTTCGTGGAAAACCTGAACGTACTCGCGCAGCGTTATCAGGCCTCGGCGCAGGAGACCGGTACCGGGCTGGATGTGTCTTTCGAACTGGTGGGCTACCTGCAGCCGATGCTGCAGGGCGCCGTGTCCGAACCGACCCCGCCTGTGGCGACGGACATGCTGGGTGCACCCGGGGCTGCAGCGGTGGGGTCGACGGTGGAGGAAGCGAACGTTGCCGCGCCTGACGTGGTCGAGGACGCGGCCGAGGTGGTCGATGTGCCGCTGGAGGAGACGGGCGATGCGCCTTGAGTCCTCCACCCCGCGTACCTGGATCGTCGCCGCGATCACCGTGGTCTCCGCGCTGTGCTGGGTTGCCGCGCTGCTCGGTCTGGGCGGAGGCGTGGCCCCGCTGGGACGCGGTGACGTCGCGCCGCCGCCGTTGCCCTCGCTGCCCCCCTTGCAGGCTGCACCGATGGCCGGGACGGGAAGCTTCGATGCGGTCAGTACGCGTTCCCTTTTCAGTGAAGATCGCCGGCCGCATCCGTTCCGCCTGCGTGCCGACGACGCGGCCTCCGCCTCACGCGTGCGCCTGACCGGCGTACTGCTTGCCGGTGACTTCGCCATGGCCACGCTGACCGACGAGCAGGACCGTTCGCTGCGGCTGCACGTCAACGGCGAGGCGGTGGAGGGCTGGCAGCTGCTGGCGCTGGAGCCGCGGCGGGCCACCCTGCTCGGCCCGGAAGGCGCCGTGGTGCTGGAGCTGGCGGTGTTTGATGGCAAGGGCGGGCAGCCGCCAACAGTACTGGGGACTCAGGACACGCAGCACGCTCTGCCGCCACTGCCGGGTGCGGGGCAGACCCAGCGCCGCGACGCGGCCACGGGCGCTGGTCGCGCCGAGCCGGCTGTGCCCGGGCCGGCCGCCGCACCGGCGCCCGCCGTGACCAATGGACCCAGCGAAGAGCAGATGAACGCGATCCGCGAGCGCATCCGTGCCCGCCGCGCGCAGCTTCAGCAACAGCAACAGCAACAGCAACAGAAACAGCAGTCGGGGTCGCCTGCCGGCGGCGCCGCCAACCGATAGAGTGAAAAGCATGAGCCTGCGTTACGTGGTCTGTTCATTCGCACTTGCCCTGCTGGGTGGATGCGCCTCCATGTCCTCGCCTCAGCTTCACCGCGGTCCCGCACCGGTGACCGCACCTGCCGCCGGCAGCGCGGCCGGCGACGCCGCGCTGGAAGACACCCGGGGTGCGCCGCAGGCCGTGATCCGCCGCGGCAGTGGCACGATGATCAACCGCCCTGCTGCGGCCGCCGCGTCACCCGCGCTGGCGCAGGCGGGCAGCGGCTCGGCCACCTTCAACTTCGAGGGTGAGTCGCTGCATGCCGTGATCAAGGCGATCCTCGGCGACATGCTGGGGCAGAACTACGTGATCGCGCCGGGTGTGCAGGGCACGGTGACCCTGGCCACGCCCAAGCCAGTGTCCTCGGCGCAGGCGATGAACCTGCTGGAAATGGTGCTGGGCTGGAACAACGCGCGCATGGTCTACAGCGGCGGTCGCTACAACATCGTGGCCGCCGACCAGGCGCTGGCCGGCACGGTCGCGCCCAGCACCGCGCCCGCGTCCAGCGCACGCGGCTTCGAGGTGCGCGTGGTGCCGCTGCAGTACATCTCTGCCAGCGAGATGAAAAAGGTGCTTGAGCCATATGCGCGGCCCAATGCGATCGTCAACGTGGACAGCGGCCGCAACGTCATCACCCTGGGCGGTACCCGCAACGAGCTGGAGAACTACCTGCGCACGGTGGAGATCTTCGATGTGGACTGGCTGTCGGGCATGTCCGTCGGTGTGTTTCCGATCCAGTCCGGTCGCGCCGAGCAGGTATCGGCCGACCTGGAGAAGATCTTCGGTGAGGAAAGTGGCACCCCGAGCGCCGGCATGCTGCGCTTCCTGCCGCTGGAAAATGCCAACGCGGTCCTGGTGATCACCCCGCAGGCGCGCTACCTGGACCAGATCCAGCAGTGGCTTGATCGTATCGATACGGCGGGCGGCGCGCCGCGGCTGTTCACCTATGAGCTGCGTTACATCAAGGCACGCGATCTGGCCGAGCGGCTGGCAGAAGCGTTCTCGACCCAGGCCGGGCGTGGCGACAGCAGTGCCTCGCTGGCGCCGGGTGCGCGCAGCACGCGCATCGATTCGAACGGCGGTGAGCTGTCCAATGACGGCGATGCGGGCTTCGGTGGCAGCACAGGTGGCAGTGGCAGCAGTGGCGGCGGCATGCAGTTGCCGCAGCGCCAGTCCGGCAACGCCAGCGTCAGCCTGGAAATCGCCGGCGACACCGTCGGGGTCTCGGCAGTGGAGGAAACCAACGCCTTGCTGGTGCGCGCTTCGCCACAGGCCTGGCGCTCCATCCGCGAAGTGATCGACAAGCTCGACGTGATGCCGATGCAGGTCCACATCGAGGCGCAGGTCGCGGAGGTGGCGTTGCGCGGTGATCTCAAGTACGGGGTCAACTGGTATTTCGAGAATGCACTCACGCGGCCGTTCGCCGACGATGGCGTGGGACCGCAGGGACCGGGCCTGGGCCTGGATGCGCGGCCGAGCGGTGGCTGGCAGAGCCTGGCCGGTGTGATCACCGGCAGCAACGCCAGCTGGACAGTGGCCCGCCACGGCGCGGCCGCTGTGGTCAGTGCACTGGACTCGGTCACCGACGTGCGGCTGCTGCAGACGCCGTCGATCTTCGTGCGCAACAACGCCGAGGCCACCTTGAACGTGGGCAACAAGGTGCCGATCAGCTCGACCACGATCAACGCCGGGGTTGGCACCAATACCTACAGCCAGGTGCAGTACATCGACACCGGCGTGATCCTCAAGGTGCGACCGCGCGTCACCCGCGATGGCACGGTGTTCATGGACATCGTGCAGGAGGTCAGTACCGCCGACGACGTGCCGGCCAACTGCAACCCGCAGGAACGCAACTGCAATCCCCGCATTGCCACGCGCAAGCTGTCCACCGAGGCCGCAGTGCAGAACGGGGACACCATCATGCTGGCCGGGTTGATGACCGACTCGGGCACCGATGGCCACAACGGCATCCCCGGGTTGAGCCGCATCCCGCTGGTGGGCGCGCTGTTCGGACAGAAGAGCCGGGTGAGCAACCGCTCCGAGGTGATCATCCTGCTGACGCCGACCATCGTGCGCAACCCGCAGGAGGCACGCGACCTGACCGACGAGTACAGCAGCCGGTTCCGCGCGATGGAGCCGATCAAGCCGTCGCGCAAGGTGCTGTAATCCCGGCGACCTCCGCCGGAGGTCGCGCTTTGCTACCCTTGCGCGCATCGTACCTGTCGCTTCGGGCAGGTCGCGCAGCCAGCGGGGGAGGCCGGATGGGGGCGATCGTGTTGTTGCCGTTGGGCGTGGACGATACCGCGCTGGACCGGTGCCTGGCTGCGCTGGACCGGTCCACGCCGCCCGGCACCGCCGTCTGGCTTGCCGATGATGCGCAGGCCGGACCGCGTGCGCACGATCTGATCGCGCACTGGCTGGCGCAGACCCCCCTGCAGGCCGAATACACCCGACGGGCGCGTCCGCTCGGCGAGGTCGCCCATCTGGATGAAATGCTGCAGGCGTGTCAGGGGCTGGATGTGGCGGTGCTGGCGCCGGACAGCGAGCCCGCGCCCGGCTGGCTCGCGCAGCTGCAGGCGTGCTTTGAACGCGATGCCGCGGTCGCCACCGCCACGCCATGGAGCAACGCCGGACAGAGCGCGTCGTGGCCACGGCTGGGCGAGGTCAATCCACGGCCTGCACAGTTCGACGCACTGGCCGAGGCCTGCGCCGGGTTGCCGCCGCGGCATCCGGAGTTGCCGGCGGCGGAAACCCACGCGGTGCTGGTACGCGGCAACGCACGCCGGCGTGCCGGACGTCTGGACGTGGACAGTTATGCAGGCTGGACCGCAGCGCTGATCGATCTGAGTCTGCGCATGGCCGGCCTTGGCTGGCGCAATGTACTGTGCGAGACCGCCTTCGTCGCCCGTGCCGGCGAAGGCATCACCGCGCCGGGTGACATGGAGGCGCTGGCCACGCGCTGGCCGGCCTGGACCGCACGGCTGGCCGGCATGCTGATGCGCGACCCCCTGCACGAAACGCGGCAGGCCCTGCAGCAGCGCTATCAACAGACGATAATGCCGGCGTCGCAGGGCGAGCTGTTCGCCGCTGCTGCCCGCCTGCCTCCGGAGCCTTCTGCTTGAACAACGGCATTGCCGCCATCGTGGTCACCTACCAGAGCGCCAGCACGCTCGACGCCTGCCTGCAGCACCTGCGTGCCGCCGAGGGCATCGCCCAGATCCGTGTGGTCGACAACGCGTCCAGCGATGGGACCGTGGAGATCCTGCAGCGCCACGCCAGTGCCGATCCGCGTGTACGTTTCATCGCCAATCCGGATAACCCGGGGTTTGCCACGGCCAACAACCAGGGCGTGGCCGCGTCCAGTTGTGACTGGCTGGCCTTCGTCAATCCGGATGTGATGTTGCCGCCAACCACGCTGGCCCAGTTGCAGCAGCGCGCGATGGCCCTCGGAGACTGTCTGTTGGGTGTCGAGCAGGTCGATGAACAGGGCGTGCCGGACCCAGCGGTACGTCGCCGCGCGCCGGATTTCCTGCAGATGCTGCGTTCGCCGGGGCAGGGCGGGAAGCTGGCGCTCGCCCGTGATCCGACCCAGCCGCTGCAGCGTGTGCCGGCACTCTCCGGCGCATTGCTGCTGATGCCGCGCGCGCTGTTCGAGCGGGTCGGCGGCTGGGACGCGGGCTACCGGCTGCATGTAGAGGACCTGGACCTGTGCCGCAGCGTGGTGGAGGCCGGCGCGGTGGTGGCGGTGGCCAATGATCTGCAGGTGCTGCACGTGCGCGGGGTATCCAGCCGGTCGCGCCCGTTCTTTGTGGAATGGCACAAGCACCGGGGGTTGTGGCGGTATTTCTGCAAGTTCGAAGCGCGTCGGCGCAGCGTGCCGGTACGGGTGGCGGTGTGGGGGGCGATCTGGGCCCACGCCCTGCTGCAGGTCCCCCGACTGTTGATGAGGTGACGCAGGGGCTGCGCCCCTGCACCCCGCAGAAGCAACAGCAACAGCAACAGCAACAGCAGAGAGCGTCGGCTGTTCTTTTGTTCTGGTGAGGCGGGCCGGGGCAGGTTGGCGGGGGACGGCAAAAGCTGCGTCCATGCGGGCCTTGTCTCGCGCCATCCCTGGCGCTCCACACCCCCGCAAACCTGCCCCGGCCCACCGGCACACAGCCCGATGGACG
>JAAIGF010345403.1_pt1 | contig 41817 bp, 38 predicted proteins | sample 6487441 | NCBI WGS metagenome assembly JAAIGF01 (sample SAMN13974129, study PRJNA590717) | phyllosphere metagenome | biome: pepper field; feature: multiple bacterial spot infested pepper fields; material: pepper leaves; isolation source: leaves from pepper fields | host: Capsicum annuum ...
GAAGGGTTTTAAATTGTACTTTCATATCGTTTTTTGGGTGCACCTTAAGATACAAAATCTTAAGGACAAAAAACAGAAAAACCCCGCCATTTTTTTTATGACGGGGTTCTTTTTTTTAAAGACCTTTTTAGACGGCCTCTTTGTTTTTTTGTTGGAAGCTATTACAACAGGTCTTCGTCCCGAAAACTAAAATAGCTGGTATCGGTAAAGATAACGTGATCGTTAACTTGCAGCTCGAGCAGTGCGGCTGCGGCTACGACTTGTGCGGTAAGATCTTTATCGGCTTGGCTAGCTCTAAGCGTGCCGGAAGGGTGGTTGTGAACCAAAATGAGGGAATTGGCCTTGGCTTGCAAGGCAAAACGTAATATGACGCGAATATCTACAGGCGTAAAATCCTGGCCGCCTTTGCCAATAAATTGCTTGTCTATTAACCTGCAACCGGTATTGAGATAGAGCACCCAAAACTCTTCGTGAGGCAGATCTTGCATATTGCCACGAAAGTATTCGTTCACATGCTTGCTGCTGCTCAACACAGGCATAATATGAGGTGCAGTTTCGCGACGGCGGCGACCAATTTCAAGGGCTGCAATAATGGAAATTGCTTTGGCCATGCCAATGCCTTTGTAGTGGCAGAGATCGTGTGCTTCCAGCTTAGAAAGCCTGTTTAGATTATTTTTAGCGTCAGCTAGTATACGGCGGCAGAGTTCTACGGCTGATTCATTTCGAGAGCCAGAACCGATCAAGATGGCCATGAGCTCGGCATCGCTTAGCGCGCGTCTTCCTTGATCGAGTAGCTTTTCGCGCGGGCGATCAGCTTCTGACCATTCCCGGATTACGAGTTTATTTGTTGCTATCATTGGGTGCTTTTCTTTATCACCACTAAGTTACTAATTTTTTTAGTATTTTAAAACCAATTTCCTCTTTTTTAATTCATTAACAATTCTTAACCAATTCAAACGGGACATTTCGTTCAGAAACTTTATCTTTGCAGTTCGATAAATAATAAGTAAAACGATGAGTAAAGCGATTATTAAGACAGAAAAAGGCGATATGACTGTGCAGTTTTACACAGAAGACGCTCCTAATACCGTTGCAAATTTTATTAAATTAGCTAAATCGGGCTATTACGATGGCTTGACTTTCCACCGTGTTATTCCTGATTTTGTTATTCAAGGTGGTTGCCCAAATACGCGTGAAGGTGCTACGGGAATGCCGGGTACTGGCGGTCCGGGATACAAGATCGATTGCGAATTGACTGGCGAAAATCAATACCATGATCGCGGCGTACTTTCCATGGCACACGCGGGTCGTAATACTGGTGGCTCTCAGTTTTTTGTTTGCCACAGCAGAAACAACACTGCGCATTTGGATAGAAACCATACTTGTTTCGGTAAGGTAATTGAAAACGTTGACGTGGTGGATAGCATTCGTCAAGGTGATCGTATTTTAACTGTTGAAGTTATTGAAGATTAATTCTGTTTCTATGAATTTAAGAGCATTAGTATCAGTTACCGGAAAACCAGGTCTTTTTAAATTGATCGGCCAAAATAAAGGTGGTTTTATATTGGAATCACTGGACGAGAAAAAGGTTAAATCTACTGTCAACCTTTCGACGACCAAAATGGCTACGTTAGAAGATATCACCATCTACGGTGAAGAAGAAGAGATTCGTCTATTGGATGTATTCGAAGCGATCAAAGCTGCCGGTGGTGAAACTCCAGATGTAAAAGCCGATGGCAACGCACTTCGCAATTTTTTCCGCGAGGTAGCGCCAGGTCACGACGAGTCTCGTGTCTATTCTTCGGACATCAAAAAGATTGTATCTTGGTATAACATTATTAAAGAGCTACCGTTATTTGAAGAAGAGGCTCCTGCCCCTATTCAATAAATTGACGGACGTTCAGCAGAATAAAACGCTGCCTTATAACAAACACGTTGTAAGGCAGCGTTTTTGTTATCCCTGTGCTTTTAAAAAAGTCGTAGTTGCGCGCTTTTATTAGGCCGTTCGAAGAGATCGATACGTAAATCCGGCGATTTTTCATTGGGCATAAATTTTTTGACGCCCATATAAAACAACTGGCGAATTCCTTCTGCCGTATTGCCTTCGCCGCGTATGCGTCTTCCCCACTCGCTGTCATTCAGCTTACCTGCGTGGCAAGATTCTATTCCGTGAATAACCTTTTCGGCGCGATCGGGATAGTTTTTATACAACCAATCACGAAAGATATCTGCGATCGCACCATTTAACCGTACGATGGTGTAGCTTGCCCATTTGGCTCCGGCATCAGCCGCTGATCGGATAAGTTCCGGCATCTCATCGCTGTTAATTCCGGGCACAATGGGCGCTATCATAAGCGATACCGGGATATTCTTTTCGGCAAGCCGTTCTATCAATTGCAGCCGGGCAGAGGCTGTCGCTGTCCGCGGTTCCATCTTTCGCCTCACCTCCTCGCGCAAACTATTGATCGTTACAGAAACACGCACCAGCCCTAGCACAGCCAACTCAGAAAGAAGATCCAGGTCGCGTAGCATCAAGACATTCTTGCTGATCAACGAAACCGGATGTTTATACGTTAAAAAGGTACTGAGCAATTGCCGCGTAATGCCCAGCTTCCGTTCGATAGGTTGATAGCAATCGGTATTGCCCGACATAAAGATCAGTTCCGGGACGTAACTTTTCCTCTCAAATTCTTTCTCCAGTAATTCTACAGCATTATACTTTACCAAAATCTTACGTTCGAAATCCATACCCGCGCTGTAACCCCAATACTCGTGCGAATTGCGCGCATAGCAATAGATGCAGCCGTGTTCACATCCTTGATAAGGATTGATAGAGCGGGAAAATCCGATATCTGGACTATCGACTTTTGAAAGAATAGATTTTGGATAGGTTGCGATAAGCTGGGTAGACGATCCGGCTAAAAATGGTTCATCCAATCCTTCGATATGTTCCTGCACATAGCTATGCGTGAAAAACTTATTATTGGGATTAACCTGCGCCCCGCGCCCCTTGAAATATGTTGATGATTGATCCGAACTCATTCTCAAAAATACTAAAATTATTAGTATTTTTGAGAATCTTTTTTAATTCGACTTACGGTGTTGAAATAGCCAGTCGTACATATCGTCGTTATGGAAAAGTCGCTCCACGCTGCCGTGCGTACCACCAGGTATGATCGTAAGCTTGGCCTCCGCATCTGGATTCGCCTTTTTTATCGCGTGAAATATTTTTTTCGATTCTGATGCGGGCACAGCTCGGTCTGCGCTTCCGTGCTGTATCCAAAGAGGCACGGTTGCCAAATTTTCTGCATAGCGCATTGTTCCGCCTCCACAAATTGCAACGGCCGCCGCAACCGATTCGGGATATTTGCCAACAAAATCCATCGTGCCGTAGCCGCCCATACTCATGCCGCACACATATACTCGCGTCTCATCCACATTAAAATTAGTGAGCATATAATCGAGCACTTCCTTCACCTTGTCCGGGTCCCAACCGTTACTAGTCTGTGGCGCAATAATTAACGAAGAAGGGATTTCTAAACCTCTATTCTTAGCGTACAATACGCCATACCGCTTTACCCGGTTGAGATCATGCCCCGACAAACTGCGCCCATGTAAAAATATTAAAAGCGGGCTTTTTTCTTCTTTTTCGTAATTGCTGGTGTCTATTAGAAAGTCGTATGCTGCCTGACCCTGAATGGCTTTCTGCTGAGCAAAAACAATTTTTGTTGACAGCAACAGTGCGAGAAAGATGTACTTTATCATGATTGGAAACTGGAATTGACGCGGGTGTAGGTAGACCTATTATTTTTCACAAATCTAAAATACGCTTTTCCGATAAAAACCCAACCATATCAGTTGATTTTATACTGACTTTTTCCTGACAAAAAAATAAGGAATAATGCAATTCCTTGTGCGCTAACGTTGGTTGTAGGGCATCGGGAGGTTTGTAGCGCAATTTAACCGTTAGAATATAGAACGCGTCTCGCAGCATAGTTTTTTCTCTGCGCTGTTTTGCTTATTTTTGAAAAAAGCAGCGATGATGAAACCGACCATTACCATAGTTTATTGCCCCAAATGCGGATGGATGCTTCGCGCGGCATATTTTGCCCAAGAGTTGCTCGGCACATTTGTAGATGACATTTACGGCGTCACGTTGGTGCCGAGCGAAATTAGCGGACGCTTTGCGGTTAGTGTTCAAGAGCAGGTAATCTTCGATCGAAAAACGATGGGGCGGTTTCCGGAAACCAAAGAACTCAAACAATTGGTGCGCGACCTAGTCAATCCTGCAAAAAGCTTGGGGCATTCCGACAATAACGAAAAAGCACGTTGATGCTCACAAACTAGCCGGTCGGTACGTTATCCGTTCGCAAAGTTCATACAAGCATCCAGGCAAACAGCAAGAATGCAAGGCCTTTTCGATAAAAGGCAATTGCCCCGCGCTAAGATTCAAAATTAGAAAGCATGAAAATACTACATACGGCAGATTGGCATTTAGGAAAGCGGTTAGATTACTTTTCGCGACTGGATGAACAACGACAAGTTTTAGCAGAAATATGCGAAATAGCTGATCGCGAGCAGGTGGATGCAGTCGTCGTTGCTGGCGATCTATTTGACACGTTCAACCCGCCCGTAGAAGCAGTAGAGTTGCTTTACAAAACGTTACGCCGGTTGAGCCAAGAAGGCAAGCGCCCAGTTATAGCCATAGCTGGCAATCACGATAGCGCCGATCGAATTGACGCGCCCGACGCTTTGGCGCGCGAATGCGGTATTATTTTTGTTGGCTATCCGAGGGCAAAAGTCGTTCCTTTTGAAATACAACATGGCTTTGCGCTGAGTAAGACGGATCAAGGTTTTCTCGAGATATTGCTCCCAAAATTTGATTTCCCTTTGCGTGTGCTCCACACACCGTTTGCTAACGAGTTGCGTTTAAAACAATTTTTAGGCAGTAACGATCGCGAGCAGCAGTTGAACGAAGTATTGCATACCCATTGGCAGCACATAGCGGATGCGTACTGCGATGAACACGGATTTAATATGCTGACCGCGCATTTGTATATGCTCAAACGGGGCGGTGAAATACTCGAAGAACCGGAGGGCGAAAAGCCGATACGCGTAGGCCATGCTGATCTTATTTATTCTGACGGCATACCGTCACAAATCCAATATACAGCTTTGGGACATTTGCATCGCTTTCAGCAGATCGGCGGTCATCCGGCGCCCGTTGTTTATCCCAGCAGTCCGCTTGCTTACTCTTTTTCGGAAGCCGGGCAAGAGAAAGCTGTAGTGATTATCGAAGCCGCGCCTAAGGTTCCAGCGCGTTACCACAAGATTCCTTTGCAATCGGGGCGCCAGCTTTACCGAAAGCGCTTTGATGATATCGACGCGGCTGTCAGCTGGCTACAAGCTACCCCCTATGCGCTCGTCGAACTCACGTTGGTGAGCCAGGAATTTATCAGCTCTGCCGCATTAAAACGTATTCATGAAGCGCATGATGGTATTATCCACATCATCCCTATTGTCCAAAAAGAAGAGACGGCAAGCGAAACTATTCCTGCTATAAACCTCGCACAGGACGTAGACGAATTATTCAAAGACTATTTCCAATATCGATTGGGGCAAGCGCCTAATGCCGAGCTATTAGATTTGTTAACAGAAGTTATACATAGTGACACAGAAACGGAGGACTAAGCGTGCTACCATTATACTTGAGTATTGAGGGATTATATTCCTACCAACATAAGCAAGAAATTGATTTTACTAAACTTACGGAAGCCGGACTTTTTGGGATATTTGGCAAAGTTGGCTCCGGCAAATCATCCATTATAGAAGCCATTAGTTTTGCACTGTATGGCGAGACGGAAAGGTTGAATAAGCAGGAAAGGCGTACTTATAACATGCTCAACCTCAAATCGGATGCGGCCTGCATTGTATTTGATTTTCTAAATTTCGAAGGACGTAAGTTTCGATTTGTGGCACAATGGAAACGCAAAAAAAAATTCGAAGAAACAAGCACACTAGAGCGTTATGCCTACACATGGAAAGACGACAATTGGCTACCGCTAGCGTCGGCAGATGGTGCTGAAGTAACGCGATTGAATTACCCGAATTTCAGGCGAACGATCATTATCCCACAAGGACAATTTAAAGAATTTTTAGAGCTTCGGGGCAAAGACCGATCGGATATGATGAAAGAAATCTTTCATCTCGGCCGTTTTGATCTTGGGCCCAAAGTGTCAACACTACAACGAAAAAATAACAATAGATTAGAAGGACTAAAAGGTGCACTCTCCGGTTTTGAGGCGGTAAGCATAGAAATACTGCACGCCAAACAAGAAGAGTTGGAAAATACCCAAACCCGGCTAACGAGCGTTAAGGCTGAAACCACAGCATTAGAGATCGAACTGACACGCCTCACCGAAAGTAAGCGACTACGCACCGATCTGCAACACAAAAAGGTAGCCGCAGATGCGCTCGAAGCCGAACAACCAAAGATGCAACAGCAGGAACGCGAACTAGAGGTTTACGAAGTTACGCAAGCTGCCTTTCGGGAGATTTTAAACCAAACCCAGCTTCTCAACAAAGAGAAAGAGCTGGTTACACACAAGTTGGAACAGCTTAGTACAAAAAAACAACAGGTGCTGGCTCGTTTGGACGAAAAAGAAACCGAGTGGCAAAAAATAGCGACCGATTATGCGCAAATCGAGCAATTTAGGGCGGAAACAGAAGATTTAAAATTGCTGATCCAAGTGGTAAAGCAGTTAGAGCAAAAAAAGATATTGAGCAAAAGGCTGGAAGATGGTAAACCGCATTTGCTGAAAGCCCAAGAAGAAGAACGGCTATTGAACGAGCAAGTTAAGCAAGCTGAAGAAAGACTGGAAGAACTAAGACATAGAAAGGTAGACACCACTGCTCTGCTCGCTCTGGAGAGCTGGTATCAGCAGCAAGACAACTTCAGCAGCAAGCTTCAGGAACTTCATGCTCGAAAATCGAGTCTTACCGATGAAATTGACCGTACCAAGCAAACTTTTCAGCAACTGAACGTTTCCGTTGAAGGATGGGAACAAACATGCAAACAAACGGAAATAGAATGGAATCAGCAATTATTACAACTACAGCAGGAAGAGACGCAGCTAAAAGTCCAATCCAAACTCAAAGAGTTTGCTGAAAGTCTGGAAAATGGCGTTCCCTGCCCCCTCTGTGGCGCTATTGAGCATCCGGATCGTATGGTTGCGCACGATCTCGCTGCGCGCGAAATAGCTTGGCAAGAGCAACAAACGGCGATCCAGCAAAATCTTGTGCAACTGAAAGAGAATTTCCAGCTGTTGACGCGTGCAAGCATCATCCGTCAAGACAAACAAGATCAGCTTGCCATCCTCGATGAGCAGTTGGTTGCGGCCAACGAACAGCTGCAAAAACACCGCTCCAATTTTATTTGGACAGATTTTTCTGCCAGCGATAAGACCGCGTTTTTGGCGTATAAAGATAAAAACCAACTTGCCGAGGAGGCGGTAAAAGCGACTGAATCCGCGTGGAAGGCAACACGTAGTCAAGCTGTTGCGGCACAGGCCAAAGTCGAAAAATATCGGGTTTCGCTAGCTGAGTTTGAACAAAATCTGGTCGTTATCGATAGCTTAGTTCAACAAAATATAGCGCAGCTTCGCGTATTGGCCGCGGCAGAGCCAGCGCAATGGAAGGAAGCGACACTCGTGAACCGTAAACAGCAGCTAGACAACCGAATACACTATCTCGAAGACAGTTATCGCGCTTTAACGGAGTCAATCCAACAACTCAAAACCGAGTTAGCCACGGTTAATGGTCAACGCTCGTCTGCAAAAGAGCAATTCCAGCAACTTTACCAGCAGCTCGGTGCGCGACAGGCCGAGCTTTCTGGTTTGTTAAAAGCACATGGTTACGACGATATCATCCAGGTGCAGCAGATATTACAAAAACAGCTTAACATCGCGCAAATCCGCAAATCGATACAGGATTTTAACGTGAACCTACAAACACTGCGTGGCCAAGTCCACGACCTGGAGCGTAAAATAGCCGCCGATGGTTACAGTGAGATCATATATGAAGAAAAATTGCATGTATATCAGGTAAAAAAAGAAGCATTAGAACTGCAAATACGCGTGGTAGGCGCGCTGGAGAAAGAATGTGCGCATCTTCAGGTTGAATTTGCAAAAAAAGAAAAACTGATCGAGGAATATGATCGATTAAACCTCCGTAAAAGTAACCTGACGACATTGGAAAACCTTTTCCGCGGAGCTGGCTTTGTTAATTACGTATCAAGCATCCATCTTCAACGTTTGTGCGAGATTGCCAACCTGCGCTTTCATCGCCTCACAAAAAACAACCTGAGCTTAACGATCAATGAAAACAACGAATTTGAAGTGGTCGATTACTTAAACAACGGTTTCCGGCGTTCCGTAAAAACCCTTTCGGGCGGCCAGAGTTTTCAGGCATCACTCTGCCTGGCTCTCGCACTTGCAGAAAGTATACAATCATTAAACAAAGCAGATAAGAACTTTTTCTTTATAGACGAAGGCTTCGGAACGCAAGATGCCGATAGCATGAATACCGTTTTCGAAACCTTGCAATACTTACATCGCGAAAACCGCATTGTCGGTATCATATCGCATGTTGAAGAGCTAAAGGAGCGTATACCACGCGCTGTTAATGTAGTAAACGACAGTAAAAAAGGAAGTATTGTTAGTTACCATAACGAATAAATACCGCATCAACAATGGAAGATAACATCAGAACAAGCACACTTAAGCAAAAAAAATATGCCATTATTGTTGCGGGAGGTACCGGAAGCCGTATGGAAAGCGACCTCCCGAAGCAATTTCTATTATTAGGCACACAACCTGTACTGATGCATACGATAAGGCAATTTTCGCGCACTGCAAGCGCACCGGAGATTATCGTTGTGCTGCATCCGGATATGTGCGAATATTGGGCTGAGCGTTGTAAAGCATATCAATTCCATATTCCGCACCAAGTGGTTATTGGCGGTCAAAGTCGTTTTCAAAGTGTAAAAAATGGTTTAGAAACGGTGTTTGCCAAAGAAAAGGGCGATCTAAAAGATGTGGTTATTGCCATCCATGATGCGGCGCGACCGGTGATTGATCCGGCATTGATTGATCAATGTTTCACCGCTACAGCAACTTGCGGAGCAACCATCCTGGCCGTCAGCAGTATCAATTCTATTCGCGTCGGGACGACGGATTCAAGTAAGGCGAAAGATAGAGCTGAGGTGTGGATTGTACAAACGCCGCAAACATTTACGGGTAATATATTGGCGGAAGCCTTTCAGCAAGAAGAATCCGCGCAATTTACGGATGATGCTTCTGTAGTAGAAAAATTGGGCTATCCGATTCATATCCTCGTGGGTGATTATAAAAATATAAAGATCACCTTTCCGGAGGATTTGCAGATAGCCCAACTCTATTTAAACGCACAAGGGCTAAGCAGCACCTCGTATAATACGTAGTAAAATCGCGATGATCGCGATGACCAATAAAATGTGTATGATACCTCCTGTAGCGTATCCGCCGAAGAAGCTAACTGCCCAGATTATTACTAAAATAACGGCGACTAAATAAAGAATATTTCCCATAATGTTTTCTATTTGTATTAAAAACTCTTGTTTTGATTTTCTGCTATAAGAACAAGGTTTTAATAGGAAAAGTTTTAGAATATTTCCACATTGAAATTTTAAATTTCAATGACTAGGCTATCATAGGCAGGAAAAACAGATGGGGGGAGCATCTTTTCTATTGTTTCGTGCTTACCAAATCGATGACTGATATGCGTTAAATACGTCTGTCTTGGGCTAATTTCTTGTGCAAATGCAAGGGCTTCGTCTTTGGTAAAATGTGAAATATGTGGCTCTTCCTGCAAGGCATTTATCACCAAGGTATCCACACCTTTCAGCAATGTTTTCGACGCTTCAGACACTGTCTTAGCATCGGTTACATACGCAAAATTGCCGATACGAAACCCGATTACCGGCATCTTATGGTGCATCACTTCCACGGGCATAATCGTGGTATCTTGAATCGCAAATGGTACACCGGCTTCGATGGGCATTAACTCCAACCGTGGCACACCGGGATATTTTAACTCGCCAAAAGCGTAATAAAATTCTCGTTTTAAGGATTCATGCGTTATGGGCGTCGCATAGATCGGGATGGATTGCTGTTGTTGATAATTAAAAGCGCGTACATCATCCATACCGGCAATATGATCTTTGTGAGCATGCGTTATCAAAACCGCATCTAAGTGGCGCACATCGGCGCGAAGCATTTGGTAGCGAAAGTCTGGCCCGGTATCCACCACGATGTGCAATCCATCGATCTCGATAAAGATCGCCGTGCGCAGGCGCTTATCGCGTTTGTCTGTCGACGTGCACACCGCACACTGACACGCAATAACAGGTACGCCTTGTGATGTTCCGGTTCCTAAAAACGTTACTCTCAAGACGCTGCCTCCACTTTTTTGATGGTTTTGTAAAACTCTTTCTTTTTATCGTCAAGTATACTCGTGTCAACCTCCATTTCGCGCAACAGCTGTATCAACGATTGAATGCGGACTTCCAGATTGGAAAACTTATTGACCATAATCACTTTGGTATGCTGCAGGATGCAAGCTCCGGTGCGAAAAGAACCTTTTTCATAACGCACCCGATAGCCAACCTCTGCCAGCAGTTCTTCCAACTTTCCTAAATTATGTTGTGTTATTGCAATCACCGTTTGCTAATTTTTAGACAAAATAAAAAACTTTAGTATATTTTGCACGTTTCCCGGCTCCTATTTTTTCAACAAAACGTTTTTCACGTAACTGCCGATAAAACCCGTGCCATATGCAATGAGCTGCGTGTAAGCAGCCAACACACTCAGCAGGCCGACGCCCATATTTTTCGTCGTTAAGCACGCATGCAACAGCAATAAAATGGTATAGAGCAAAATAAATCCATTTCCTACCGCTGTCAACCAGGCTAACCAAGGGTATGCTCCGTCGGTGAGGCACAAGACAATATTCAAGAGAAATAAACCTGCCAAACCGATAACAAAAACTGCAGGCAGTGCATGCACGGGCTTTAACTCTGCTGGAAATAGTTTATAAATATCAATACGTCCTTTTCCGAAAAAATTAGTCTGCTTGAAAAATTGCATGAAAGTAGCACGACGCTTATGGTAAACAAAAGCCTCTGGAATCAAGCCAACCTTGAATCCATTATTGATCATGCGGATACTAAACTCAATATCTTCGGATCGTCTGGCCAGTTTAAATCCTTGCGTTTGCGCGTAAACCGCTTTTGATAATCCCATATTAAAGCTTCGTGGATGAAACTGGCCGACATGTTTTTTGTTTCCGCGTATACCTCCAGTGGTAAACGGACTGGTCATCGAATAACTGATTGCTTTTTGTGTGGCGGTGAAAGAAGCATGTGCCGCATCTGGCCCGCCAAAAGCATCCCACCGATCTCTTTCTAAACCTTGTAATACATGCAGCAGGTAATCTTCCGGCACAAGCACATCAGAATCCAGCACAATGAAATAATCGCCTTTTGCCCGTGCAAAACCATAATTGCGGGCAAAACCTTGCCCTTCATTCGGTTTTACAAAGTAACGCACCGCTAAACGATCGTTGTAACCTTCGACGATGGCTTGCGATGCCTTCGTAGATCCGTCTTCCACGATGATCACTTCAAAATCCGTATAGCGCTGCTTAGTTAACGATTGCAACAGCTCATCAATCTCTTGCGGTCGATTGTATAGCGGAATGATAATGGAAAAAAACATATCAAATCACTTCTTCAATATGGTACTTATTACGATCGGTCGAATTTCGAGATACCAATTCGGCAATAAAGCCGGTAAGAAACAACTGTGTACCAATCAAGATCGCTGCCAGGGAAAGAAAAAATAACGGCTGTTCGGTTACATTTCTGTAGTGTGTGCCATTAGCAATACTCATCAACTTTTCAAAGATAAGGTAAAACGTGATGAAAAAACCGATCAGAAAACTCAGCACACCGATTGTCCCAAAAAAGTGCATCGGTCTTTTGCCAAACTTTCCAACAAAAAATATGGATAACAGATCCAAAAATCCTTTAATAAATCGGCCTGCGCCAAATTTTGTCGTACCATATTTTCTTGGATAATGCTGCACAACTTGCTCCTGAATCTTTTTAAACCCAGCCCATTTTGCCAATACAGGTATATAACGGTGCATCTCGCCATAAACCTCGATGCTTTTCACGACCTCTTTACGGTAAGCCTTCAATCCACAATTGAAATCATGCAGGTTGTAAATGCCCGACATGCTGCGCGTCACGGCATTGAAAAGCTTGGTCGGAATGGTTTTGGTAATCGGATCATATCGTTTCGCTTTCCAGCCGGACACCAGGTCGGCACCCTGGTTTTTAATGCGGTTGTAGAGTTCCGGCAATTCATCCGGACTATCCTGCAAATCTGCATCCATCGTAATCACGACGTCGCCCTCTGCTGCGCTAAAGCCGACATTGAGCGCCGCAGATTTACCGTAGTTGCGTCTGAATTTAATGCCAATAATGTCCTCGTTTTTGCTTTTCAGCTCTTGAATGACCTTCCATGAGGAATCGTTACTTCCGTCATCTACCAAAATTATTTCGTAACTAAACTGATGTTGTTGCATAACGCGACGAATCCAGTCGGTCAATTCCGGCAATGATTCTTCTTCGTTATACAGGGGAATAACAACTGATATATCCATATATTATAAAAAAGCAAGGCTATCGACTAAGGCAGCTTATCTGTAACAAACACGTCATTGCGAACAAGAGAAACAAGATGATCTACAGGTGATTTTATCCTACCTGTAAATTATCGCGTTGTTCTTCGTCCTACTCGCAATGACGGTAAAGACAGCCGTTTTAGAAAAACCCTGCGCTATTTTTTTAATTATTTTCTTGCCAAGGATGCGCCGCATCGCCAGCATTATCCACTTTTAAAAACATTGGTTTCTCGCGTTTCAATATTGCCGCAAGAATTAATGCGAAAACAAAGTACACAATCAAGTTGACACCTAAACCTTTAACCAGCCGTCCGATAGAAAATTCTCGTGATTCATCGCGTGCTTTCTCCAGATCTGCCACTTGCTTATCAATCACATCATCGCTTGCACCTGCGCTTTCCAAACTCTCGATCATAAAATTAATGGTTTTATCAAATATGATCTGCTGTTGTTCAGGCATCACGACATTAAAGATCGCCGTTCCGACGCTGGATAACACAACCGAGATCGTAAACATAATTACGATAGATTTCAGGGCCTGGCTAAACGTCCAAAAACCGCCCGCTGTTTTACGCAGCTGAATAGCGAAATAGGCCGAGATACCAATACTAAAAAGCACTGTAAATCCGGTTAAAAGTGCCGATGTCACTGTAAAATTGGTCGTTGCCGCCAACACAAACATAGACACAATACCGATTACGAGCGATAAAATACCAAGGTATATACCCAGCTTAATCGCCTCTTTTTTTACCTGTTGTTCTGGAAATTCATCATTAATCTCAAGTGTCATAATTTATTGGTTAAAGTTAGTAATAATCTGATAGATGGCCGTATCCAACGATTTGTTTGTTGCTGCTGCTTCAAATTCCTGAAGCTGCTCGGCTGACGGATTAGGCTCTGTAAAGAAACTTAGCACCGCATAGAAAAGATCCTTCAATTCATCCTGATGGGATAAGGTAACGCCCACTTTACTTATTTCGGCAAAAGAGCTTTCTACTAAGATTTGGTTGGCGATCACGGATTCATAAATGGCATATTCATCTTGAAACTCATCTTCTTCCACCAGCAAAAATTCTTTCAGATAATCGTCCAACGATGGCTCGATCTCATCGTCAGCACACTCCCTAAGATACAAAAAGATGTTCAACAATTCTGTACCACGATCGATCGTGTCTTCCTCGATTGCTTCCCATTCTTCTGATTCCAGGTAGTCTTCTTCCAATTTTTGGACATCTTTTGCAAAAAAGTTGATCATCAACAGATCAAAATAGACTTCGCGAAGCTCCTCAAAATGCTGATGGTCGTCAAACGCTTGGTCTAACGCTTCCACTTTTTCCATAAAAGGAGCATCTTTGTCAAATGCCTGCTCCAGTGCTAGTGAAACGTCAGTGCGATCAATATTTTCTGCAGTTGCGTAGGCTAACAAGCCTGCGTCGAACGCTTTTTTTACTTTTGCATCCATAACTTATTTATTTACGACCAATTGGCCATTGTTTACTATTGCTTTAACCTTTCCGGTCAATTCTTTTCCAAAATACGGATTATTTGCCGATTTTGATTTGTTTGTTCGTGCGTCGAACGTCCATTTTTCATTGGCATCAAACACCACCAAATTAGCGACTGATCCCTCTGTCAATGTCGGAATCGGCTGTCGCGCAATTTGCCGCGGTCGCATAGCCAACTTTTCAACAATTTCTTCGGTTGAAAGTCCTGCTTGCAACAAAAATGGCAAGGCCGTTTGCAAGCCGATGATCCCGTCTTTGGCAATTTGGAACTCCACATTTTTAAATTCAATTTCGTGTGGGGTATGCTGGGTCACGATTGCGTCAATAGTTCCGTCTTTTACTGCCTGAACCAAGGCTTGTACATCTTCTTTAGTGCGTAGCGGCGGATTGACCTTAAAGTTACTATCAAACCCGATAATTTCCGCATCGCTAAAGACTAAATTATGCGCGGCTACATCACAAGTCACGGGCAATCCTTTGTCCTTCGCACTTTTAATCAGCGCGACCGATTCTGCCGTAGAGATACAGGTGAAATGGATTGGAGCTTCGTTGTATTCTGCGAGAAATAAATCACGAGAAACCATCAACGATTCCGCTAAATTTGGTTTTCCCTTCATCCCCAGATACGTGCTCATCTCGCCTTCGTTCATTTGGCTACCGCCAGCAATAGAATCATCTTCGGCAAAGGAAATAATTAAAGCATCGATACCTTTCGCATAAAGCAAAGCGCGCCCCATTAATCCGGCCTGCTGTACCGCATGATCACCATCACAAAAAGCGATCGCACCGACCGATTGCATGTCATAAATTTCCGCCAGCTCCTTCCCTTCTCTTTTCTTGCTAATGGCGCCTACCGGAAAAACATCTACGATATTTCCTTTGGCACTATTGACCAGCAAAGCGACTTCCGAACGGCTATGAATCGGCGGATTTGTATTTGGGAATACCGCGACACCGGTGTATCCACCTGCCGCCGCTGCTGCCGTTCCTGTGCTGATATCCTCCTTTGTTTCCAATCCAGGCTCGCCAAAATTGGCATGCAGATCAAAAAAACCAGCCGTAACTGTCGCACCAGCTGCTTCGATCAAATCGACACCTGAAAGATCAAGATCAATTTTAGACGCAACCTGGCGAATAAGCCCTTGCTCGATAAGTATATCAACAATTTCGCCATGCTGCGGATGACCAGGCAACACAAGTTTAGCAGATGAAATTAAAATAGTGTTCATGGATAATTATGTAAACGAATTAATGTCAAAAAATAGATTGGATAGAAAGGAAGATTCATGCAGCGCGCAAAACAGTATAGGCCGTTTGTTTTCGTCTGGAAACCCAATGAAATATGGCGTATATGCATTCAAATCTGCGAGCTGTTTCATTGAAAAACAAATGTACAAAATATATTGTAACCGATAAATGTAAAATCTGCGTTTTTACAACTATTCTCCCCACGAATAGCTATCCACCCGAATATCACAAAGCGAAAGCACCCTATCCACAACCGTCGCCGCCAAATCTTCAAATGTTTTGGGCACACTGTAAAAAGAAGGACTCGCCGGACAAATAATTCCGCCAGCCTGCGTTACCGTGGCCATGTTTTGAATATGAATTGCGCTGAGCGGCGTTTCACGGGTCACCAACACCAACTTCCGTCGCTCTTTTAAGATAACGTCTGCAGCTCGTGTCGTTAAATCTGACGATACGCCGTGCGCGATGCGCGCCAGTGTGCCCATGGAGCAAGGACACACAATCATCGTGTCGAAGCGCGCCGAACCGGACGCAAAGGGCGCCATAAAATCATTTTTGCTATAAAATGTAAAAGGATAATCGCTGTACCCTTGATTACCAAGTTCAAACTGCCAGACATCTTTTGCATTGTCCGACATCACGACGGCTACATCTTGCAGTTGGTCCTTAAGCTGAACAAGCTTGTCCAACAGTACTTTTGCATATATTGATCCGCTAGCTCCGGTCACGGCCAGCACAATTTTTTTCTTTAGCATGTTACTCACAAAGCAAAATTAACAAAAAAGGGTCGAATATGAGTATTCGACCCTACATCTACCTATGAAAAACATGCCCTTGGGGAGGGCATTACAAAAGTAATGCTAAGTTTGATATCAGACAATACCTAACGATAATTTTTCTGCTAATGTAGAAATTGTGCTACAACAGCGCCTACACAGGCTTACGATAACGCAAAATCATGTAGTAATCAAATCACAAATCATTAATAAACAAAAACTTACAAAAACCACTACTTAATCACTGTTATCACGCGTAACCAACGTAATTGCGCATTTTTTGCTAAAATCAGCCAGGAGCTGTTGGAAAAAGCGTTTTGCACAAGTTAAATGTTATGCACAAATCCTTAGATTTTGGTATTTTTTTATTTAATTCGTAAACGTCAAACAACACACGGATGAGCTTATACAAGTTAGAAGAATATATCGAGACGGGAAATCATCACGATTTAGAAATTTTACTCCGGGCCGATGCATCGCTGCTACGGGAGAAAACGAGCCACGATATTTCGCCATTATTGCTAGCGTGCTATTATCACAAAGACCAGGTAATAAAAACCATACTCAATCACCTAACCACCATCACCATACATGAGGCTTGCGCTATTGGCTTGGCGCCTCAGGTGGATATGATGCTGAAGCAAAAACCGGATGTTATCGACGAATTATCATCACATGGTTTTACGCCTTTAGGCATTGCTACGCACTTTGGGCAGGAAACTGTGGTGCGCAGTCTACTTGCGAAAAAAGCCGATCCCAATATCTGTTCGCAAAATGGTTACCATGTATACCCCTTGCATACCGCACTGACAGGGCAATACGATCAGATAAGCAAAATGCTTGTTGAAGCAGGCGCGGAGGTAAATGTTGTGCAAAACGCGCGCATCACGCCGCTACATATCGCCGCCCAACAAGGAAGTATTGATATGATTATTATTTTGTTGGAAAATGGTGCCGACATTTCGTTGAAAACAGATATGGGCGCTACGGCTGCTGATCTGGCTTTCGAAAAAGGCTTTAAAGAAATTGCAACCATATTACGTTCCAATTAAGCTTTCAAAATAGACAGACCTACGCAGCATTCCAAACACTTCTTTTGATCACAATAGCTTTTCTTTAATTGAAGCAGCGCTTGTGAATCTGCGGCATTCAACGATGTGATGCCTCGCTGGGCAAACATGGCTATAACATGATTATGTTCCGCTTTGATTCCTTCCAACCAAGCAAAAGCGCGCGCTTCCAGCTGCGGCTGTCCCATCATTTTGCCAAAGGTGAAAAGTATAGGCACAAAAGCATTGATGGCTAGGTGTGTCGTAAAAACGTCTGAAAGCCTCGTTTCGTGGTGCCGTGTAGGGCGATCAAATTGATAATGATCTGTCCAGTAATCGGCTGTGCGGTTGTCCTGAAACAAAAGATTGGCTTGCTCTACAGTTTCACAGGCTAATAAGCCGGCAAATAAATAAGGGTTCGCCCCATACACCCCAATAAGTTGGCCAAGGCGAAAGGTTGGAAAATTGGCAGGTCGCATGCGCAATTGTTTCCACAACACCGGGCTTAACGGCGCTAGTCGGTGCATATCGCAAAGCTCGGTATAGGCGTTTTTCAAGCTTACAGCATAATCATCCGTATAGTCTTTAGTGAGAAAGCCCGCCTGACCGAAAAATAATGCCTGTTGCTTTAGTGGCTCGTCAATATACTTTCTGACAAGATGCAGATCAATCGCTTCGCCAAATTGCAAAAAGGCTTCTGCATTTACCTTCATTCCAAAGCTGCGGCAGATCATTAAAAAGAGCATTTTTTCCCAATCCGCTTTCGTTTGTTCGTGCAGCTGCAATACACGGTGATAGTTACGTTCCAAGCGCTCAACCAGCATACGCCCTTTCAACTGCTGAATATGCAAGTCAGCAACAGCAGGAAGATGTGCTTCACAAGCTATCCAATGCCTATTATCCATTAACTGCTGATACTTAATTAATAATTTTTCATCAAGAAAATTACGCAATACCAAGCAAGGAATACGCGTTCCATCAGCACGATGAGCGACCACAGGCTCACTAAACACCACGTGTAGAATCACGCTGTTATAGGCTTCATCCTGATGATGTTTGTGTCTCATCCAGTCGCGCCCATCCACGTGCAATTCCACACAGCCATGCCAATATTGCCCGGCAATAGCAAGTTTCGCCTGGATAAAATCTGGTCCGGCATTGTTATTGTGTTCTCCGACAAAGTGGATTTTGATAGGCTCTCCAGCTGTGCTAAAAAGTTTTAATTGGTTAAAAAGCCTAAATTGCCAGATGAAATGTAAAAGCTCTTCTGCAATCATAGTTTAAATATACTAAACACAGTTAATATAAAAAAGAAAAACGTACAAATTTTAACTATATTTATAAAAAGAAAATAAATTATGAAAAAATACGCCCAGAAACTACGTGCCTCAAAAAAAAGTCAGCTCGATAAATTTCCAACCGATATTTCTGCTGAAATTGATTCTGATTTCGCGCAAGAGGAGCTCAAGAGCATCCGTAAAAAGTTGGCAAAAATACAGGATGTGATGTATGCACACAATAAATATAATGTGCTAATCTGCTTCCAGGGAATGGATACCGCAGGTAAGGATAGTTTGATACGGGAGCTATTTAAAGATTTTAACGCGCGTGGTGTAGAGGTAAATAGCTTCAAGACGCCGAGTAGTTTAGAGCTACAGCACGATTATCTTTGGCGCCACTATATCAAGCTGCCGCCGAAAGGTAAGTTTGGGGTCTTTAATCGCACGCATTACGAAAATGTCTTGGTTACGCGGGTGCATCCGTCATATTTATTAAATGAGCATATCCCGGGTATCTCAGCGACTACCGATATTCCGGATTCGTTTTGGAACGATCGTTTTAGCCAGATCAACAGTTTCGAAAAACTGCTTACGGACAACAAGATGATCGTCTTCAAATTTTACTTACACCTGAGTAAAGGCGAACAGAAAAAACGGTTGCTGAGGCGATTAGACAAAGGCGAGCACAATTGGAAATTTTCGCCAAGCGATCTTAGCGAACGCAAGTTGTGGGATAAATACATGGATTGTTATCAAGACGCTATTCAGCACACTACGAAGTCGCATGCGCCTTGGTATATCATTCCGGCCGACGACAAACATATTTCCCGTTACCTGGTGGCTAATATTTTGTTAGAAACCTTGAGCAAGTATACGGATATCCAGTATCCGGAACTCGATGAGGAAATCCAGGAACAACTGAAGCATTATCGCAAAGAGCTGATGAACGATTGAGATTCGTTGACTTGCTAGGATAATGCTTAGTTATGGACTCAAAAACAGCAATCACAGTTAAAAGGCGCTCTTAAAAGAGCGCCGTGCTTGCTCCGCCGTCTAGCGGAATCGCTGTTCCCGTTAGGAAAGAAGCCTGCTCTGACGCCAAAAATGCCACCAATTGTCCGTATTCTTCGGGCTTTCCTAATCGTTGCATCGGTATCGAAGAAATACGTGCTTTCTTGACCTCCGCAAACGACAAATCTTGCTGCTCGGCCTGTAATTTCATCAGGCTGTTAAGTCGGTCTGTATCGAAAAATCCAGTAAGTATTGAATTGACCGTAACGTGATACTTGGCAACTTCAGATGCCAGCGTTTTACTCCAACTAACCAAAGCCGTACGCATCGTATTAGATAGCACTAAACTATTGCTTGGCTCTTTCACCGTCATGGACGATACGTTGATGATACGCCCAAACATTTGCTCTTGCATATAAGGGATAGCTAGCGAACTGGTAAACACAGCCTGTTGAAAGAGCAATTCGAAAGCCTCTAGGTAATCCTGTTCTTCTTTTGCAAATACGCCACCTGCGGCAGGGCCATTGCTGTTATTCACCAGAATGTCTACATTATCGTTTGCAAAAAAGTGCGTCAATTTTTCCTTATGCGCATTGTAGTTGCTAAAGTCTGTCAACAAATAACTGTGGTGTTGCCCTTTGCTACTGTCCAGCTCCCGGATCACTGCCCGTAGCTTATCTTCGTTTCGCGCCATCAACACGACCTCGGCGCCGCAGGAGGCGAGTGCTATCGCTATCGCTCTACCAATCCCCGAACTACTGCCCCCCACTAAAGCTCTTTTTCCTTTTAATGATATCTGCATATAACTTGGCTATTGTGCGATTAAAACCGGAATCTTAACCGCGTGTCTTAATTTATTTACTGTTTCTCCAAAAATAATATCCTTTAATCCGGTATGGCCGTGACTACCGACAACAAGCAAGTCGACGCCATATTTTTCACAACTTTTTTTGATGGCTTTTACCCGATTATTGAAGCCTAACTCAAAACGCACGTCGTAACCCTTTGTTGCTAAAAAATCAGCATATTTTTCGACGCGAGCCAAATCCTCGCGTGCTTCCAGATCGTTACTATGCTCACCGCTGTATTTCACACTAGCACTTTCCACAATGTGCACGAGTACTAGCGAACAGTCTTTCGGATCAAATTGCAGCGCCTGACTAATAACTTTCTCATCAGATTTGGAAAAGTCCAGAGCCAACAAGATGGTTCGGAAAGAAGCCGCCGCGTTGAATTGCAATTCTTCAAAAGCACTGTGCACATCCAAACGTGTAGGCTTCCGCTTTAATACCCATGGATACACCAGGGTCATGATCAACAAAAACAGCAAGCCCAGCGCAGCGGCAACAATAAGCACCTGCACCGCCAAATTATCTAATGCTTGCAGCCAGCCTCGAACCTCCTCAAAAACCAGCTGAAAATTGAGTACGGCGATAACGGCAGCAATCGTCCAACTAAAAAACTTCACGACCGGGCCGATAGCAAAAGCGCCCATTTTTTCTTTGTCACTGACAAAATGAATGAGCGGAATAACGGCAAAGGCCAGTTGCATACTGAGCAATACTTGCGAAAAAATAAGCATTTGTCCTACTTCTTTGTCGCCAAAAACCAAGATAACGATTACTGCTGGCACAATAGCCAGTAAACGCGTTAACAAGCGCCGAAGTAACGGGCTGATGCGCAACCGAAGATAACCTTCCATCACGATCTGTCCGGCCAAGGTGCCGGTAATCGTGGAGCTCTGTCCGGCCAAGATCAAGGCCACCGCAAAAAGTTTCGGTGCCCAGTCGCTGCCCAGCGTTGTGCCTAACAAACGATAAGCGTCTTGCAGCTCGGCGACATCGTGCATACCATTTTTATGAAAAACCGAGGCGGCCAGAATAAGGATTGCAGCATTAACAAGAAATGCAATATTGAGGGCTATGGTGCTGTCGAGAAAGTTATATTTCAGCGCGCGTTTAATAGCTGCCGGCGTTTTTTCTATTTTTCGGGTCTGCACCAGGGCCGAATGTAAATATAAATTATGCGGCATTACGGTAGCTCCGATAATACCGATAGCGATATAAAGCGCCGCCGTATTGGGCAGTGTAGGCACAAAGCCTTGCACCACCTCACCAAGATCGGGTTTGGCAAAAAACATTTCCGCTAAAAAGCACATGCCAATTAGCGAAATAAGTCCGACAATAAAAAGCTCAAGTTTTCGCATGCCAAGACGTTGCAGATAAAGCAACAAGAAAGTGTCAGCGAAACTGATCAGCACGCCCCATAAGATGTCAATACCGAACAACAGATTTAAACCTATCGCCATCCCCAGCACTTCGGCCAGATCGCAGGCGGCAATCGCCAATTCGGCCAATACATACAACACAAAGTTCATCCGCTTAGGATAGATTTCGCGGTTGCACTGCGCCAAATCCTTTCCACGAACGATGCCTAGCCGCGTGCACAAACTTTGCAAGAGCAGTGCCATGATATTACTCATCAGCAAAACCCATAGCAACGTGTAGCCAAACTGGCTTCCACCGGCCAGATCAGTGGCCCAATTTCCCGGGTCCATATAACCTACGCTAATCAGGTAAGCCGGTCCGAAAAAACTAAGTAAACGCTTAAATTTGGATTTCCCCTGATGAACGGGCACACTTTCGTGGACGTCATCCAATGACCGGTGCTGCTGCGCGTCTTTCATGTGGTGTAATTTAGCGATTCTTCCATAAATTACCAGCAAAAAAGATGAAGCTTAACACGGCATAACGGGGTAATATAAAGCAGCCGCTTTTTGCCTCCGCAATAAGCGGAATACAAAAACGGCTGCCCACAAAACACTGACCTGTCAATAGCCGGGGTTTTGCACTAGTTTGGTATTTCTATTGATCTCATCACGATGAAATGAGGTAAAATACATCTTATCGTTCCAGGTTCGGTTTTCAATTCCCGGATCAATCGTTCCAACGGTGTAGGTATATGTGTAATTTTCCTTATCGTATTTATACAAACTCACCTGTCTTCCTGGCTTGAGCTTACCTTCCACTTTGATGAGTGTAGCTTTTCTACCTAGCGTTTGCGGCGCAATCATCCAGCGTCGCGCGTCAAAATAACGATGCTCTTCGTAAGCCAATTCTACGCGGCGTTCATTTATATAGCGTTGCCTAAGCGCGTCTCCCCCATCACGGATCGCCGGCATGCCTACACGAAAACGAATTTTGTTTAACCAGGTTCTCGCCTCGCCCTCTTCGCCGAGCTCGATACAGGCTTCCACGTAGTTTAAAATCGCTTCGGTATAGCGCAGCAAAGGCCATGGCACACGCTGCCGCGTATTCTGATCTTCTATGGCAGGATCAGCATCCACAAACTTCCGGTAATAGTAGCCGGTGTACGAGCCATTCCAGTCTTCAATCGGACCATTCCGCGTATCCAACCCATATTGCACCGTTCTCGTCCCTGAGCCATTACCGATTTCGTACTGTCCAGATTGAATCTGATTATTTGGATCGCGATTTTTCACATCGTCGGTTCTTGGTTTCCAGTCGGCGCCATCGTGCAGTATACTGGCATATAGCCGCGGATCGCGATTTTCGTAAGGAGCCGCTTTATGCGTCGCATTGCTCCAATCAAACCGTGTACCATCCGTCATTTCATAATCATCTACCAACAGTTGTGTCGGTGTATTACCCGACCAATTATGATAACCATTCGGCCCGTTATCCCGGCCTACCCAGCCGCCGCGCTCATCTTTTAGATCGTTAAAAAAACGCCCCAATATAAGATCGCGTTTGGCATCTGCATCAGCTAGTTTACTACCGCCGCCCATCGCAACAGCAATATAATTAGCTTTCCCTTCATCCGTCGTGGCGGGCTCAGCAAGATCAAGCTTGTAGGCATACTCCGCATGATCTAAAACGGCCTTTGCGGCAGCTTTTGCAAGTTCCCAACGTGCGGCTCTACTGCCGGAAGGGTAGCCAATAAATTCGGGATTGGCAAAGCCATTGATTAGTGTAGACTTGGATTTTGCCGTAGCGTTATCGTATAAATCGCTTGCCGCATAGGTCAACAGGCGTGCTTTCAGTGCTAATGCGGCCACCTCGTTGGTTCGACCGTCTACTTTGGTCGCCCCATCGAGCAGCAATGCTGCCGAATCACAATCGTCTACAATAAAATCCACGCATTCGGCAAAAGTATTGCGCGCACGCGTATAGTCACTGTTGCCAAGTTGATACACAAAATCGATCAGCGGCACAGCTCCATAGGTTCGTAACAATTGCTGATAAAAGTAAGCACGTAAAAAATATGCCTCGCCCAGCAATTGTGTAGCCTTCGTCGCATTGTCAAATGCCGGGTTTTGAAGCTTCGCAATGGCAATATTAGTTGCCCGAATGCGGGTATACATCTGCTCATAACTGTAAGTCTCCATCAGCTTGCCTTGGTCGGCGTCATTCGAGCGCGATTCGGTTACGGTATTTATGCCACGACCGGGGTGCGTAAACAACGATTCGTCCGTTAGCGAAGCCATCTGCTCTTCGTAAAACCCTCCGACGCCAAAACCGTTATAAATCTCAAAGATAAATGCCTCGGCCAGTGCCGCATCCTGCCATACCGCTTCTTCCGAAACCTCACCTAATGGCTGTGTATTGACGAAGTCGTCATTACAGGCTACCGCCGTAGCGCCTATAAGCAGCGTGTATAATATATAAGTTAGTCTTTTCATCACCTTTTATTTTTAAAATGAAACCATTACGCCTGCATTTACGAGTCTCGCCTGCGGATAGTATTGTCCTAGTTGGTTAGTGGCCTCCGGATCGTACACCTTAACCTTACTCCAGGTCAGCAAATTCAATCCGCTGAGGTAAACCCGTAGATTACTGATTTTGATTTTTTCTAACAGTTCAGAAGGCAGGTTGTAGCCAAGTTCCACGTTTTTCAAGCGGATATAATCTGTGCTGCGCAACCAATAGGTATTGTTGTTTGAATAGTATTGATCGCTTCTGTCGGTGATGCGCGGGTGTACATTACTCGGATTATCTACCGTCCACCTGTTTTCATAAAAATCGAGCAAGTAGTTACCAATCGCTCCAGACTCGTCTGTTGCTACGCGCAATTCGCCACCGGTGGCACCTTGAAACAAAATGCTTAAGTCAAAATTTTTGTAAGTCAATCCTAAGTTTACCCCCCCTTGGAAAGTAGGGTCGGTATTTTTGTCGCGGCGCACCCGATCATTTGGAGTAATCTTGCCATCACCATCATAATCCAAATACTTCATATCTCCTGGACGCAAGTTGCTGGTAATATCTCCGTAGTCTACCGTGTTTGCGTCAATCTCCGCCTGATCACGGAATACACCGTCGTATATGTAATACAAGCCCGCATTGATTGCTCGTCCTGTACTCTGCTGCCAAACTGGCGCTCCGGGCGCTTCATCCCAGAAAATAATTTTATTTTTGGCGTAACCGCCATTTACCGAAACCCGATAACCCACGTTGCCTATCTTATCTTGCCAACCGATATTAAACTCCCATCCCGAATTGTCCACTTTACCAATATTCTCCGCCGGTAATGTCATCCCCGTGCTTTGCGGGATAGATGCATTCCTTCGCCATAAAATGCTTTGTCTACTGTTGCGAAATACATCAAACTCCGCATTCATTTTACCACCAAAAAGTTGTAAATCGATACCCAAATTGTAGTTATTGGCCACTTCCCAAGTAATGAAATTATTGGGCACACGACTTTCAAACAACGATTTCACCAAATCGCCGCCTATGATATATGTACCAAAGGCATAGGTAGAAAAATATTGGTACTCTTGTAGCGCATCATCGTAGTAGATATTATCGTTTCCCATCTGTCCATACGATCCGCGGATTTTGAAATAGTTAACGACGGGAACATGCTCTTTCCAAAAATTCTCTTCAGACACGAGGTAGCCGAGCATCACGCCCGGGAAGAAGCCATAACGCGTATTTTCGGGAAACATGTAGGAACCGTCGTACCGCCACAGAAACTCACCTATATACTTTCGCTTGTAATTATAGCCTACCCGACCAAAATAATTGAGGCGGGCTCGTTCCCACGCGCCACCGTTGTTGTCCTTTTCCGCGTCGCCACCCGCAAATAAGTAATCAATGTTTTCCGACAGAAAATAACGCCTAAAAGCACTTAAATAATCGTTACGAATCGTTTCGCGGTTTACACCAGCGAGCAAACTCAGGTTATGATCACCGATAGACTTATCATAACTCAGTACTGCTCCCATCAATATATTCAATTGATCTTCATCTTCATGCGTCAAACGTGGTTCCGCCGGTCCGCGTCGGCCGCGTACCAACTGAGGCGTTACACCATCTTCTTCGTAAGCACCTTGCCAGGTATACAAATACCAGGGAATTTCCCAATTTTTCGTCTTTTTAATGTATTTATCGACCGATGCATTTAGCGATAGCTTTAATCCGTCTATCCAAGGGTTGGTGATGTCGACTTGCCCATTGGTTTGCAAGTAATAGCGCTTATCATGGTTATAGCCCGTTTGATCGGTCGTAATCACCACTGGATTCTCGCCATTTTCGATATCCGGACCGGGCATACCATTAGGCCAAAAAGCCGGCATCGTTGGGTTCCCTCGCATCAACATGCGAAAGATGGTGCCCGCACTTTTTGTCGGAAAATTACGATCTTCCTGCCGCCCCAATACACCAAACTGTGTTTTGATGTACGGACTGATATTAGCGTCCAGGTTAATACGGAGATCATATTGCTTGTAGCCTGTTGCCGAGTTTTTATAGTAACCATCCTGGTTTTGATAGCCCATAGACAAAAGATAGCGCATATCTTCCGTTCCACCATCAATTTGCAGGTTGTGCCGCTGTTGTGGCGACCAGTTTTTCAGCGCGTCTGCGTACCAATCGGTGTTAGGATGCCCCCAGGGGTCGCTGCCATCGGCAAAGAGTGCTTTATCTTCTGGCGTAAACGGCGCTTCTACACGCGTCCCGTCCGGCCGGACGTAATTACCAACCGAATTAAAACCTTGTAAAGCGTTCGTCCATTCTGCCACAGGCAGCTTGTAGATCTCCAGCTCGTTACGCATCTCGGCATATTGGTTCGCATCCGCAAGTTTTGGGATGACGGTAGGTTGCGAATAACCTTGGTTGAAATTGTAAGACAATTGAGGCTTGCCCGTTTTGCCACGCTTGGTTGTTACCAAAATCACACCATTGGCAGCGCGCGCGCCATAGATCGCCGCCGACGCGTCTTTCAGTACGGATATATTTTCGATATCCGCGGGGTTAAGTCGTTCAAAACCACCTTGTCGCGCGGGTATCCCATCAATGACGATCAGCGGTCCACTATCGCCCAACGTATTTGATCCACGTATTTTAATTGATGACCCGTCATAGCCCGGCTCTGCACTTCCGTTAGTCGCGATCACGCCAGGTATACGTCCAGCTATCGCATTAGACAGGTTGAGTGCAGGCGATTTCTGTAGCTCCTCTCCTTTTACGGCAACCACGGCTCCGGTAACCGTCTCGCGACGTTGAGTGCCGTAACCCACGACCACTACCTCGTCAATATTTGCGTTTGAAGATAGCATCAATATATCGATCGCTGTACGGTTGTTGACTTGTTCCGTCAACTGATCCATTCCCACCATATTAAAAATCAACTGTCCGTTTGCTGGCACCTCTGTCAATTCGTAATAACCTTTTTCATCTGTCGTGGTGGCACGCGCTTCACCGGCCACCGTCACAGTTACGCCCGCGATTCCTACGCCCGTTTCTTGGCTACGCACCATGCCTTTTACAGAAATTTTCTCTTGATAGTTTACCTTCATCGTTACATGCGCCGCAGCATTTGCAGAACTGTCATTACTCGCTAGCGAATAAACACAGCAGGCCAAAACCGAAGTGCCTACCTTCAAAAACCTTCGCAGATTTTTTTTGTAGCATTGTTTTGTTTGCATAAGTATGAGTTTATATGATTAGAAAAATTGTTTTCAATACTAAAAAACTGCGGATCAGGCTGAGGCTTCACGATTCGTTTCGGTAAATTAACTTTTGTCGGATTTAGGCAAAGAAAGCTCAGGCCAAGGTATGCGATATACATTAGCGCTTGACAAGATCGCCGGATACCGGACTAGAAATTGTGCAAGGAAAAAAGGTTTCTTTTCTGCAAAAAAACGATAAACGCCGAGGAAGCTAGAGCCGTTTGGGCAGCATCAATCTAGGCGCACCTTCAGGAACCTTCTTTCAATAAAAATGGAAATAAAAAATTAACAGCAATCATAGAAATAGTTGTTTATAGTTGATTGAATTGTAGTTTATAGTAGCTGCTTAAAAATAGGAATATAAAAACAAAGAAGAGAACCATATTTGGATCTCTTCTTATAAACAACTGATTATTAATATTTTTAATTTTCTTTTGGATAACCTTCCTCATCCAAATCATCACGATAGTCTTCTATATCTTCGGCAAGACGACTGTCGTACGGCGAAACTTTAAGATCATCTTCGTTTGCAATATGCATATTCGAATTTTCTAAATTATCGGCCTTAAGTTCATCTTTATCGACATACTCATCGCCCACGAAAGGGTTTGCTTCATCATAACTGGAATCGTCATCTTCCGCACCTTCGCTCAGCGTCGGGTAGTCGGCCGGATGCTCATACTCCGGTTCCTCAGCATCGACATCGTATACATATGAATCTTTTTCAGCATCATACGCCAAATCATCAGACGGGCGTTCTACAGGCTCGTCTTGTTCTCGGTTTTTATTAGCATCTTCTATCATAGTTCCTCCTTGATTTTTGTTGTGCATTTATCAAAAGAACAATCTCGTTGCCGGCTAGTTTTGCAAAAAACACTTTAGCCATTTTCAATGTGCCTTCTTTTTAGTAACTTTAAGTTAGATTATAAACTTCTTCGATTATGCACACAAAAACAGAATACCGGATATGGGATAAGATTGTCCATAGTGCTAAGAACAGAATTGATTTAAACACGTACGGTGAGCGCGCAGCTAAGATAGCACCCGAAATTTTGGACAAGCTCATCTTACATATCATTGCGGCTTTTGCTTCTGGAGAAGATCATTGTACAATTTCTACCAATCTGCACAACGAATTGCAGCACGTAGGCATAGAGGTGCATGAAGACGTGATTGATAATATTATTGCAGATAAACATGTGGTTTTCTCGGCTGAAATTTATGCGGCCTACCTCACATTCTCCATGTTGGAAGATGGTCACAGCGAGCAAGAGGTATTGGGCTACGTTAGCGATTTGCTAGACAGTCCGCGCGTACATTAAGACGTTTATGCTGTTTTGTTCATTAATATGCGCAAGCTATCTCGGCCCACGCGCTGCGTGGTGAGTAATTGCCCATTTACTTTTGGCGAAGGTATCCCATTTTGCCATATCGCGTCGGCGACGAACACGCGTGCTTCATCCCAGATACCGGCCTCGATAAATGCTTGCAGCGTTCTTGCGCCACCTTCCACGATAATCGATTGTATATCCATCAAATAAAGTTGGTAAAGGATATTTTGTGGTAGGTATAAAGGAAAGTTTTCAAGCGCGATCAGCTTTTTGTTCGTGGTCCACAGTGTTTCGTGTGCATTAAAGACGATGGTTTCCGCAGCTTCATCAAAAATAGCCGCAGATGCGCGCACCTTTAGGTCTCGATCAATCAGTATGCGTTTCGGGTTTTTCCCTTTCCAAAGCCGCGCGGTCAATGCCGGGTTATCAACCAGCGCTGTCGATGTCCCCACTAAGATCGCATCTTCTTCGCTGCGCCATTTATGAACGAGCTGTTTACTGGCCGCGTTGCTTATCCAAAGCTGTTCGGCATCTTGTGGAGCAAAATATCCATCAGCAGTTTCTGCCCATTTTAAAATGACATAAGGTCTTTGTTGATTTATTCTGGTAAAAAATCGACGGTTGCTATGCTTACAGGCTTCCTCAAGCACGCCAACAGTGGTGCTGATGCCGGCATCCTGTATTTTTTTCAAACCTAAGCCATTTACCTTTGCAAAGGGATCCAGGCAACCGATCACCACGCGTGCAAATGCATATTGCACCAGCATATCTGCACAAGGAGGCGTTTTTCCGTGATGCGCACAGGGCTCCAAGCTGACGTAAATAACTGCTTCCGTAAACATCACTTTCGCATCGGCTTCACCGTATCTTTTGAATGCGTCGCTCACCGCGTTAACTTCGGCATGCGGACCGCCGTAAGGCGATGTATAACCTTCGCCTATGATTCGGTCGCGGTACACAATTACTGCACCAACCATTGGGTTTGGACTAACCGTGCCTGCGCCCAGCACCGCCAGATCAAGGCAACGCTGCATATACCATTCGTCTTGTAACATGATACAAACATAGTATTTCGTAAAGAATAAGAAAAGTGATTTCAGCTTTTGTATGTTTGCAAGATGAAAGATTATCAATCTTTGGCGAATGATTACATCGCGCAGCTTTCCTCGCTTTATGGTGCGACAGAGAGCAAATCTTTGTTTCTGATGGTCTACAGTTTCCTTACGCAGAAGAAGGCATTGCAATTTTCGTTAACCTCCAACGATCGGGTGGATGAGCCTATTGTTCTACAGTTTGCATCGATCTTAAACGAACTTAAAACAGGAAAACCTATACAACATATTTTGGGTGAGGCCGATTTTTTTGGTTTCCGCTTTAAGGTTAACGAGCACACCCTTATTCCACGACCGGAGACGGAAGAACTGGTTGACTGGATCATTAACGATCAGCAACATAGTGGCCCGATCACGATCCTTGATATCGGCACAGGCTCCGGTTGTATTGCACTCTCTTTAGCTAGACATTTGCCGCAGGCGCTGGTGTATGCAATCGATATTTCAGCCGAGGCGCTGGCTGTGGCACGCGAAAATGCGGCAAGACTCGCGGTTGATGTCCGTTTTGTGCAAGCGGATATTTTGGAATGGGAATATATTTTGCAAACAGATCAACGTTTTGATATCATTGTGAGCAATCCACCGTACATAACGCCTAAGGAGCAGGATGCCATGCATAGCAACGTGTTGCGCTTCGAGCCACACAGCGCCCTGTTTGTCGAGGAACATGCGCCGCTACTTTTTTACGATGCCATTTCAAGTCTTGGAAAGCATCATCTCCATCCCTCGGGAACCTTATATTTTGAAATCAACCAATATTTAGGTGTTGAAACGAAGGCGCTCCTTCATAAGAAGGGTTATGCGCAACTTCAGCTTCGCCAAGACCTCCATGGGGCTGATCGCATGCTTAAAGGCAAGTTATTTGTTTGATTTTTTTAAACTGAAAAACAGCGATTTAATTGTTGTATTAAAAAATAAAGTACTGTTTACTTGGCATGAGTCAACATTTTTTCTACCTTTGCATCACTTCAAACAACAAACACAACGTTGTTTTTAATACGAAGTAAGATTCCGTAGCTCAGCTGGTAGAGCAATACACTTTTAATGTATGGGTCCTGGGTTCGAATCCCAGCGGGATCACGTAGGCACAAGAAATTGTGCCTTTTTTGCATTTTGCGGGATTCGAACAGATGGGATGGCCTGGGTTTGATTCCAAGAAGGCTCAGGGCGGCGTGGGCGGCTGAGCCAATCCCAGCGGGATCACGGATCACAAAGTCACTCCGAAAAGATTGACTTTTGTTTTTTAAGGGAGAATGCGAATATGCGGGATATGGAAAAGTTATGGAGTGGATGAAAAATATCCGATTTAATTGTAGGACTTGGCAGTGAAAAATACGCGATTTTTATTATTATCCTCTATTAGTCGAGCTGCATGGTTTCGAGTGTCAGAAAAGATATAGGACACGCTGCGGAATTGTATATCTTCAATTTCCCTATCCATAGTACGCCTTCAATAAACAACTTGCATCGTAAAAAATGAGATGATTTGCGTATTTTTTGATACGATTTGTTCAGTTTTGGACGGCTGATTTCTTTAATTTTAGTCTGCTATTATATCGTAACTGACACAAACACTAAATCGTCTGCTCAACATTACATGCATAGGGATAGACTTTCAGCAAAACCACATTATGTTATATTGGACGGCTTGCGCGGTATCGCTGCCATTATCGTCGTGACATTTCATTTGACCGAGTTCTTAGCCTCCGGCCCATTGGATATTTTGGTCAATCATGGCTATTTAGCCGTCGATTTTTTCTTTCTCTTATCAGGTTTTGTCATTGGTTATGCCTATGACGATCGTTGGGGCGAGATGAGCGTTGGCAGCTTTATTAAACGTCGTGTTGAGCGATTGCAACCAATGGTTATATTGGGCATGACGCTCGGTGCGCTGGGCTTTTATTTCACTGATTCAACTATATGGCCACTTATCCATACCGTTCCGTTGTGGAAAATGTTACTCGTTATGTTTATTGGTTATACTATCCTACCGGTTCCGCTATCATTGGATATTCGGGGCTGGCAAGAGATGCATCCGCTCAATAGTGTAGGCTGGTCGTTATTTTTTGAGTATATCGCCAATATTTTATACGCCGTTGGCATACGCAAGTTATCAAAAACAGCGCTAAGCATCTTTGTCCTGCTTTCGGCGGTAGCTTTAGCGCAACTCGCGATTAGCAAAGGCGATGTAAGTGGTGGCTGGACGTTAAATGTTGAACAAGTACGCATCGGTTTGACACGCGTGATGTATCCATTTTTTGCAGGATTGCTGCTTTCTCGTGTTTCGAAACCGAAACCTGTCAAATATGCGTTCCTATGGTGTAGCTTACTGATTATTGTGGTTCTCTACATGCCTCGTATCGGTGGTGCCGACCATTTTTGGATGAATGGTATCTACGAATCTGTTTGCATCATCTTTATTTTTCCGCTTATCGTTTACCTCGGTGCCGGAGGAATTATACATACGACAGTCGAGCGCAAACTTTGCAAATTTTTAGGCGATATATCCTATCCGCTTTATTTGGTTCATTATCCTTTTGTATATTTTTATGTCGCATGGGCCAGCAATCGTCAAAGCACAACGCTTGTCGATGCCCTCCCCTATGCATTGCTGATCTTATTTGGATCGATCGGTCTTGCGTATGCTAGCTTAAAGTGGTATGATGAGCCAGTGCGCAAATGGCTTCGAAAAAAAATGGGCTAGCATAAGCCGCAGTAGAAAAAGCAACAGGGAAAAGTGGAAAATTATAGCGCTGAAAATCAACAATCATACGGTACTGACTTGAAAATATTTGAGATATTATTTGGCATAAAGAACATTTTTCTTACTTTTGCAGCTCTTCCAACAAGAAGTACACTTCAAAAACGAAGTAACGATTCTGTAGCTCAGCTGGTAGAGCAATACACTTTTAATGTATGGGTCCTGGGTTCGAATCCCAGCGGGATCACAAGAAAAAAGCAACTTCAAAAGAGTTGCTTTTTTTTGTCCATCGATATTCGAATGTAATACCCTATATTAACATCAGCTAATGAAGATTCTATTAAGAAAGAATAGCTGAATCTATGCCTTTTATTTTTGTATGGTTGTTGTATACACCTTACACCCTCGCTAGTTCAAGTAGAGCATCAGTTTTTGATATTTAAATCTAATCTTCCGGAAAAGCATCGAAAATTTGAAATAATGGAAAAAAATCTAATTAATCACCTAAAAAAATATGTCGCTATCGATCCTAATAGGGAATTGGATATTGCAAACTTTTTCCAAACTAAACACTTTGCAAAAAAGGAAAATCTACTCGAATTCGATACCACATGCAAGTATCATTTCTTCGTTCTCCAAGGTTGCTTGCGGATGTTTTTTATCAACGACAAAGGGGTGGAACAAACTATCCAGTTTGCCATTGAAAATTGGTGGTTAACGGATTATTTTGCTTTTGAGTATGGAAAGAAGACCGAATTTATCATACAGGCAGTAGAACCTACTACAGTTCTCCAAATCGACAATCAGAGTCAAGAAAAATTAATACACACATTTCCAGCTTTAGAACGTTATTTTAGGCTTATTTTTCAACGGGCATATTCTGCATCTCAACTTCGGACAAAATACCTGTACGGCTTCTCTCGTGAGCAATTCTATCATCATTTTAACGACAATTTTCCAGCGTTTACGCAACGGATACCGCAACATGTCTTAGCTTCGTTCCTCAATATGACGCCAGAGTATTTAAGTGAAATCAAAAATAAATCGCGCCCTTAAACCAGTTTAAGATTTTTCCAGTTGGAGGCTGATACCTTTGATACTATAAAAACGATAAACATGGAAAATCGATTAAACATACAAAACCTGGAACCCGAAGCTTACGAAATAATGTTTGCATTGGAAAACTACCTTCAAAAGTCACAGCTTTCCAAAACCCATCTAGAACTCATCAAAATAAGAGCCTCACAAATCAATGGCTGCGCATTTTGTATTGATATGCATACAAAAGACGCATTAAGGAACGGAGAAACTACACAACGGATTTTTTTATTAAATAGCTGGAAAGACACGAAATTATTTACACCAGAAGAGCGAAATATTCTAGCCATCACTGAAGAAATAACATTAATCAATAACGATGGATTAAGTGACAAAACCTACCGTGAAGCCGAAAAACTTTTTGGAAAAAATTACATCGCTCAAATAATACTAGCTGTCGTGACGATCAATGCATGGAATAGAATCGCGATAAGTTCAAAGAAAAGCGTCTAAGGTGGCATCCTCGTTTTTTTTTAATGGGCAACTTAAATAGTCTACCATGGCCAATGGTATACACTTTTGTCCAACAAAAAAAATCATCAACAGCGCAATAAAAAAACAGCTATATTTACAGTCTGTTACTGTATATCTAATATATTATCCGTACCGCTAAAAGAGGTAGGCACCGAAGTCGGTGCTTTATAAGTTTAAATCCTTCAGATTTTAAACCAGGATAATAGTACCCCTTTATTTCATTTAATATCAGGCCTGTGATTCTCGAATTGCAGCATGCATGCTACGGTTCGAGTTGTTTTAGACAGGCTAAATTTGAAAAATAGATTATACAAAGCAATGAATCATCATCGATTAGTTAGTGACAACATCGTAAGTTTCTACACGAAAGCTTCCGAAGAGACGCGACTCGAAAAGGGCATGGGAATTTTTGAGTTTGAACGGATTAAAATACTTATAGAAAAGTATATTCCCGGCCAAAAAGCGACCATATTGGATATCGGTGGCGGCACAGGGAAGTACGCCGCCTGGCTGGCAGCCGCTGGACATCAGGTTCATTTGATTGATCCCGTTTTAAAACATATTGGTATAGCGCGGCACAGATCAAGTAAATTAAAGAATAAATTCTCCGTGCATTTAGGTGAAGCGCGCCAGTTAGACTTTCCTGATCATGTAGCTGATTTAATCATTCTTCATGGTCCGCTTTACCATCTTCAAAAGGAATACGATCGGGTGCTTGCCATCAAAGAAGCGAAAAGAGTTTTGAAACACAATGGAATTATTCTTGGTTTTGCGATCAGTTATACCGCTTCGACGTTAGTTGGCCTCATGAATGGTTTAATCCATAAGCGTTCTTTTTTTTCGATGTGTCTACAAGAACTTACGACAGGTCTTCATAATCCACCTGAAGATTTGCCCTGGCTTTTAGCCGAAGCATTTTATCACCGACCGGAACAGCTAAAAGACGAATTCACAAGGCAAGATTTTTCGTGTCTCGATATGTATGCTGTCGAGGGTATAACTTGGCTGGATAAGGATTATTTTTCGAGCATGTTGAGTAAGCGCAAGCGAGCAGCGTTGCTGCGTTTGCTTCACACAACAGAAAACGACCCTTACCTGCTGCCTTTCAGTCCGCACATCATGATAGCAGCAAAAAAGCTTTAAAACAAAATAATGATGAAAAATAAAGAAAGGTTCTACCTAGCATTAGTCGACAATAAAGGAAAACTAAACGAAATCGAACTGGGTGAAAAACTTGGTCTCGACGAACAAGAAACAAGTCGAATTATATCTGCTCTGTTAGCCGAACATAAAATTAGGTTTGAAGAGTATCGGCACGCTAATTATGTCGCCAGCAAAAGGGTAAACGACAGGTAAACGACAATAGAAAATCGTAATCGTATTCTAGTTGCGATATGCAAGGTAAAGCCCTTTCAAGTGATTGGGCTTTTATCTATCAAAAAAACGAGATTTTTTAAAGTATTTTTCTCGCTCAATCGTTCATCTATTAAAGACACGATCAATAGCATACAATGAAGATAAATAAGATGTTTGGGCAATTTCCCGATCAGCAGCGTAAAGCGTATTTTAATACCCTTTCGAATTATAAAAACGGTCAGTTTCAGAATCAAATCGACACGCCTGCCCTGCTGGAAGGCGAAAGCATGGCAAAGGTCATGTTCGGCTTTTTTGGCACTTACCCAGACACTGCGCCAAAAGTTAGTATACCACATGTGGAAACGAATCTTCACGCTTTTCCGAGCGATAAAGACGTTTTGGTTTGGTTTGGTCACAGCTCTTATTTTATGCAACTGGATGGCAAGACGTTTCTTATCGATCCGGTGTTTAGCGGCAATGCCTCGCCTATTTTGGGATCAGTAAAGGCTTTTGCAGGATCAAATACGTATCAAGTAGACGATCTGCCGGCTATTGATGTTTTGCTTATTAGTCATGACCATTGGGATCACCTTGATTATGGAACGATCCGATTGCTTAAGAATAAGGTAAAGCAGGTTATCTGCGGACTTGGCGTTGCGCAGCATTTCCATTATTGGGGATGGGATGCGGATAAGCTGATCGAAAAAAATTGGTATGAAGAGGTTGCATTAGGTGAAGGTTTTAAAATTACCCTTACACCCGCTCGCCATTTCTCCGGGCGGTTTCTTAGTCGCAATATTTCGCTTTGGACGTCTTTCGTTTTGCAAACGCCTAGCAAAAAGATTTTTTTAGGCGGCGATAGCGGTTACGGTCCACACTTCGCTGCCATTGGCCGTCAATATGGGCCATTCGATTTAGCGATTTTGGAATGCGGACAATACAATCAACGCTGGCCGTATATTCACTCGCTTCCACCGGAGATTATCCAGGAAATGACCGAGCTGCAGGCGCGGGCTTTAATGCCTGTGCATCATTCTAAATTCAAATTGGCGCAACATCCTTGGTATGAACCGTTGGAAGAAATTAGTCGCTTGGCAGCGCAAGCGGATATTCCACTGGTAACGCCAAAAGTTGGCGAGGAGGTTTGCTTAAAGGAAATTAAAACAGATTGGGAGAAATGGTGGCTGGATAGATAGTTAGTTGTCGACAATGAAAAATGGCTTCAAACATCGTGTTTGAAGCCATTTTTATTAGCTAACATCTGTTTTCTCCCGGAGAAAACTGGCCATCAATATTATTTGCTGTAGCTTGCTTTGACAAATGGTGCTGCAATCAAGTAGTCAATACTTTCTTTCAAGGCAGCTTCCAGATCGTTCGTCACTTCTTCTACTTCAACAAAGATGTGCTTCACTCCAGCGACATCCGTGTTCTTGAAAATAGCATCAAAACCTACCATTCCACTTTGACCGATTTCGCGGTGATCTTTAATATGCAAAGCCGTAAAACGACCTGGGTATTTTTTAAAATAATCTACCGGACTTGCTTTTCCGATCACTGTCCAATACACATCCATTTCATAAAAAACATAAGCTGGGTTCGTATGTTCAATCATGTAATCCAACATCACGACCTCATCGGCTACTTTTTGAAATTCATGCGCATGGTTGTGGTATCCATATTTGATTCCGTGCTTTGCGCATAATTTACCAACTTCATCTAAATAGCGACATTCTGTTTCCAAGTCTTTGACCGATTTTGGCACGTCTAACCATGGCGTAACGATGTATTTCATTCCAGCGGCTTTGTGCGCTAAAATCGCGGTTTCCCACCAGGCCAGCGAAGCCGAAAAATCACCTGACGCCACTTCTTCTTTCGATAACGTTTTCGTAGCGTGTGAAGAAAGCACCTTCATGCCCGCCTTTTCTACATTCTTTTTAAAGACTTCCGGCGTGGTATCGTAAAATTTCCCGTCGCGGTAACCTGCTGCCTCTACCGACGTATAGCCCATATCGGCCAGTTTTTTCAATACAGAAAAATAATCCGTATTGTAGCCATTCGGATCGACATGACTACCCATCATGCTACGCACCGAATACAGCTGCAGACCAATGTCTTTTTTTACTTTTGACTGTTGGCCGAAACTTTCTAATCCCACGATGCTCATTCCGGCGAACAAGAGGGACGCTACTAAAAATTTGATTTTCATAGTGTATTATAAGTCTGTTTTAAAAGCACATATTCTTTCCAATAACATCTACATGATCCTGATCTATGTAGTTTTACTGGTTGATTATAAAAGCGGTCTATGTTGCATATATCAAATCATAGTCCCCTTATTACAATAGTATGCAAAATATAAATGAATCGCAAGCATTCACAATGGGGATCTCACCATAAAAATAGACGGAACAAAATCGATCCGTCTATCCTAAACAAATAATCAATAAAAAACTAAAAAACAATTTACCACTCCTTTCCCATCGAAGTCGGTATTTTATCATGGCCAACCAATTGGCCGTTAATTAGGTAGCGGAAAATCATCTTCCCAAATTTTAGCTTCCCAATCGACGGCCTCATCCGCGGTTAACAAACAACTTTCCAGTTCTTGTAGACAGCGTTCCTTATCAAGATCTTGACCAATAAATACCAGTTCATTTTGTCGATCTCCCCATTTGCTATGCCAGCGGCTTTCAATCAAGTCGCGATTTTCATGAAAACTTTCATATTGCATACGCTCCATAAAAGGCATACTACACCACCAGGAGCCTGCGCTTTCTACTCGCAAACTTCCGCCCGCCTGACTGAAATTTACGGCCATACCAGGGCGAGATGCGATCCAAAAAAGTCCTTTTGCTCGAATGATAGATGTGGGATACTGATCGTGCAGGTAGCTATACCACCGCGCGGGATGAAAAGGCGCCTGACTTCGAAATACAAAAGACGAAATACCGTACTCTTCTGTTTCTGGCGTATGGACGCCTTGCAATTCTTTCAGCCAGCCGGCCGAGGATGAAGCTTCATCAAAGTCGAAAGCATTAGTTCCGATAATTTCCTTTGCCGGCACCTGTCCGAAATTTGATCGAATGATCTTGGCTGACGGATTAAGCTTATGGATTGCCGCAGCCAATAGCGAAACGGTTTCGTCAGCCACCAAATCTGTTTTATTGAGTACGATCACGTTCGCAAACTCAATTTGATCCGTCAACAGGTTGACGATTGATCGACCATCCAATGCATCATCGGTAAGCGCACGATCCAACAAGGTATCGACACTACCAAAATCTTTGAAAAAATTGAAACAGTCTACCACGGTGACCATCGTGTCGATGTAGCTAAACGCCGAGAGATCAATCCCGCTTTGTTCATCTACATAGCTAAACGTTTGCGCCACTGGAATTGGTTCAGAAATCCCGGTGCTTTCAATGAGCAGATAGTCAAAACGCTCTTCTTTTGCGAGCCGCTCCACTTCGATCATCAGGTCTTCGCGCAATGTACAGCAAATACAGCCATTGCTCATCTCGACTAAGCGCTCTTCGGTGCGCGATAACGTATGTTCACGCGCCACAAGCTGTGCATCGATGTTTACTTCGCTCATATCGTTCACGATGACCGCGACTTTAAGCTGCTCCTTGTTGTGCAAAATGTGATTGAGCAGCGTGGTCTTTCCTGCTCCCAAAAAACCACTTAAAACCGTTACCGGCAGTTTTCTTTCCTTCATACCATGATTACATTATGGGTCTTCTCTATACTATTCATTGCTAAAAGCTTCATTAGTGCAACACAATTAGCTACGCATTTCCACCTATAAGCTATTAGGTTATCAAATGTAAAAACAAAAAGATACAAAAGCAACAATATTGCATTTAAAAATTATTCGGATTTCTCTTCTAAAAAAAGTAAAATAAATTTGGACTTAGTGTATTTAATACACTATATTTGTATCATCATAATTTAGGTTTATAATTGGTTAGCTAAAGGTTTTCATTCTCCCCGTTTGAAAACCTTTTTTTATGCGCTCAGATTAAGATTACAGTATAGAAGATTACAGGTTAGGGCGATGGCAAGGCATGAGAAATTGGCTGGTGTAGGAAGGATTCATGCTGCAAATCGTATCAATGAAACATGGTCTTTTTGAATACTTTACGTATCCAGACAAAAAGTATTGCCACGTCCCGGCGAGGGACAAAAAAGCATGTTGAAAGGATGTTTTTCCCTCCGCACAAACCTTTTCCGCCGCTAGCCGCGGCAAGGCCTTCCTTGGAAGAACCCAAGGAAGCAAGGTTATCCTGTCTCCTGAAGGTAGTTTGTCGCACGAAGCCCTCACACAAAAAGCAATAGGCTCACAAAGCTGGAATAACATCGAAATCCTTACAGGGGATTTCGATATGATTCCTAGGCTTTATCCTTCCCACAAAAAGCCATCGCATAAGCTTTTTTCCCACCACTACATGAGACATTTTAATTTATCGCTATGTGAAGTTGTGAATGCTAGCATCAATAAACGCTCCACGAGCAACATCATCAACGTTTCATCAAGCGATGGAAGACAGGCAGTTGACGCGAGTTGTGTGGAGGGAAGGCATGAGAAATTGTTATAAAAAATTCTTGTAAAATTTTTTATAACAATTTCTAGCCTGCGCGGCAATTGGCTTGTGAGCGAAAGATTCGTGCGACAAATCGCCTCGATGAAACAAGGACTTTTTTGAATACTCGTATGTTTGAAGAGTAATTAGTTTCTTTGGAGAACATGGCAATGGATATGGGAGAACTATTTTGCATAAGGAAGTCTGTATTCTATGATATTCCGGAAAAAGTTACAGTCCCCATTTCCTTTTGCTTCTCCGAATCTGAACAGTACTTAGGGAGCGCAGCCGTATCCCGGATCAATACGAGTAAAGATACAAGGAAGCTATGTCTTGATCACTTAAAACAGTAAGGAATGAAAAAACTAAAATTAAGCATCGGCATTGATGTTGCAAAAGACAGTATAGTATGTTGTGTGGGAAGTCTTGATACGGAAGGGAAAATGTTCTTCAGTAAACCCAGGACATTTTTGAATAGCATCGAAGGCTTTGAAGAGTTAATGGATTGGGTAAAAATAGAGAACGGAACCGAAACTCTGTTTATTATGGAAGCTACAGGCGTATACTATGAGGGGCTTGCATACTGGTTGGACGGTAAGGGTAAAAAAATCAGCGTTCTGCTTCCCGGAAAGGTCAAGCATTATGGTAGGAGCTTGAACATCAAGACCAAGACAGATAGTATCGATGCCCAGCTATTGAGCCGGATAGGCCTTGAACGACAACTCACTTGCTGGCATATGCCGTCAAAAGCTATGCGGACGATCAAATTTCTGAGCAGGGAATACAAGGAGATCAAAGCGAAACTTGTTGTATCAAAGAATCAGCTGCACGCTAAAACACACAGCTATGACTGTCCATTATCTGTCACCAAGCGCATCAAGCAAGAAATCGGATTGCTGGAAAACCAGCTTTTGGAGATAGAGGCCGAACTAAGGATGTCCGCTATGGCTGATACAGCCCTTTATGACAGGATCAACAAGGTTGTTACCCTTCCGGGGGTTGGGTTTATGACAGTAATAGGTATTATTGCAGAAACCAATGCTTTTGCTCTTGTCAGCAATGCGAAACAGCTCGTCAGCTATGCAGGTCTAGATATCAAGCTTAACCAATCCGGAATGAAAGAGGGAAAAACAAAGATATCCAAGCAGGGAAACAGTTTTATACGAAGTACGTTATACATGCCGGCTCTTTCTGCCTCCAAGCATAATTCCGAACTGAACAGGTTCTATAAAAGACTGGTTGAAAAGAAACCTGCAAAGAAAATCGGAATAACAGCAGTCGCGCGAAAACTTCTTATACTGATCTATATACTATGGAAAAACAACGAGGAATTCAACCCAAACATTGCAACAAAAAATATGCAGACAGGATTGCGCCTGCCTGCGCAGGATGAACAGACCGTTCTCCTAAAATAGTTTCAACAAATGTAAATATTAATTTGGAATTTAACACAGTACCTTTTTGTGTCCAGACAAAAAGTATTGCCCTGTCCCGGCGAGGGACAAAAAGTATATCGAAACTTTTTCCCTCCCACA
>JAAIGF010393717.1_pt1 | contig 41766 bp, 49 predicted proteins | sample 6487441 | NCBI WGS metagenome assembly JAAIGF01 (sample SAMN13974129, study PRJNA590717) | phyllosphere metagenome | biome: pepper field; feature: multiple bacterial spot infested pepper fields; material: pepper leaves; isolation source: leaves from pepper fields | host: Capsicum annuum ...
CCGCTCCCAAGCTGTAGCCGGCGCAGTAACCCTGTGGGGCTGCGACCTAAGTCTATCGCCTACCGCCAGCAAGACGCTGAACGTGCTGTAGAAATCGCCGAGGCTATCAAGCGGTACGCCTCCGCACTGAAACCCATCCCACAGGACTGGCTCGACGAGCTGCAAGACCTGATCGAATCCAACCAACCCCAACCCGAGGAAGATAACCATGCGTACATTCCGCTTTGAACTGCTGTCCGAACTCGACCTGATCGCACCTGACAACTTCGTCAATGCACAGATCGAAGCCGCCCGTGCCGGCGATGCGACCACCTTCCAGAAGAACCTGCTGAAGCAGCTGGAAGACGAAGGCCTCGACATCGAGAGCGAGGAAGGCAAGGACGCGTTCATCCTGCGCCTGCTGAAGAACGGCCTGCGCCTAGGTGTGAAAGAGCACCTGCTGCACATGGCTGAGAGCACTGGCCTGGGCGCTCGTGTTGCCCCGGTCGCAGTGCCCGTCAGCGACTACGTTATCCCGGAACCTAAGGAGGCCGAAGTGAAGCCGAGTTAACAGACAGCGACACCTCGACACCATTGATTGCCCTGGCAGCCGGCTATGAAAGTCTGCCACCAAACCCAAGGGAGCCTGACCCTATCCCAACAGGTATTCTACCAGGAGCTACATCTATGTCCCGCAAAGCCAACCTCATCGTTCTGCTGACCTCCGCTGAAGCCGCTGTTGCCACCCTCGTCGAGAAGCTGGAAGCTGCGAAAGCCAAGGTCGTCACCCTGCAAGGCCAGATCGCCAACTTCGACGCACTGGAAGCTCTGGATGTCGGCAGCGAAGTCATCGTGGTCGTCGGTCGTGGTGAGACCAAGGTCGAGACCATCGGCACCATCCGCGCCGTCAAAGCTGGTGAACTGATCCCGGCCAAAGAAGAAGGCGGCGAGCCGACCGTTGGCGAGCGCCTGTTCAAGGTGGAAGTCAGCCGCACCGGTGACGCCTTCGACAGTGAGTTCGTCACCGTGCGTGAAAGCCAGGTCAGCATCCCGCAGGCCGAGGCTGAAGAAGCCGCTGCCGAGTGAGTACAACTCCTGCGCCGGTCTAAGCTAGTCAGCTAGCTTGTACTGCACCTCGGCAAATCCTGGGTGCAGTGCAGGCAATCCTGCCTAACCACTAGGAGTTTCAAATGAAGAAGACTAACGTGAACACCGAAGTTGCTGCCCTGAAGAACACGATCAAGCAGAAGGACGAGGCCCTGGCCGAGCTGGCCCACGACAACATCGAGCTGGGCCGCAAGCTGCAAGTAGCAGGCGGTGCTTTGGATGAAGTACGTGAGAAGGGCCGTGTTGCTGAGCTGGCCCTGGGCGGTGTACGGGAACTGCGAGAGCAGCATGCTAAGACACGCAGCACCCTACAAGCTACGGAGCGGGAGGTTCAGGGCCTGCGTCTCAACAATGCCAACCTGAGCGCGAGCCTGCGGGATAGCGAGGCTACGGCCCGCTGGTACAAGTTCGCCTTCCGATTCGTGGTGCTGGGCAACCTGCTCACTGCCGCTGTGATCACCTTCAAGTTCGGCCTGTAAGATGGCACTTCCCGAGTGTGACTGGCTGCCCCAGGCGCAGCGTCTCGCAGTCGGGCAGACCACCCGCGTTTACCATGGCCGTGAGTCCCGGCCTAACCTAGTGATCGGACATGACAGCTCGCATTACTGGGCGTACTGCCAAGCCTGCCGGGAAGGTGGGAAGCTGATCAAGAGCCATGTGCTGGTGACTGGGGTTAAACCTCCAGCTGCCAGCACCTCTTTGTCTTTACCGCGTGATCGCGTCTTGCTCTCCAAGGCTGACCCCTTCGTGCAGGACAGCGTCGCGCTCATGCTAGCGAAGAAGAACATGGACATGCTGTACCTTCCACCGTTGTGGTTCTCGGAGGAACGTAAGCGCATTCTGATCAAGACGCCGCAAGGTTGGATGGGCCGGGACACTACAGGCAACAGCCCACAGAAGTGGTTGACCTACGACACGCAGAACTACTTGGCATCGGGTGATCTGACCGACACTCACGTCATAATGGTGGAGGATACATTCTCATGGTACAAGATCCAGTTTGCATTCAGACAGACTTTGCTGCCATTGAGCTTCGTCTGCTTGCTCGGTACGGACATACGCCCTGCTCTCGCAACCTCTATGCTGAAGGCCAAGAGTGCGCATGCCTTTCTCGACGGGGACGCGGCGGGGGAGAGCGGAGCCCGACGGGCCGTCAAGTATCTGCGCGGCCTGAGTTTGCCCTGCCGTACAGCTCTGCCGCCTGCAGGGCTCGACCCAAAGGACATGCGCCTCAAGGAGATTCGTGAGCTATGTACGGACATCTACGAGAAGTTGGCCCGCCAGACGTAAGCAGCTTGGCCCGCCATTATGAGCGGATCGAGGCCGAGCATCGGCGCCGGAAGATCAGTAAGGCTGCTCCCGTGCGGCCTGCACTCTCGCGGGATTCTGGCGATAGAAATTTCCACACCCCTTGCCACGCTCTGATTGACAGAATCGTAGGACTTCGGGAGCGGTTCGCTAACCGTCGTGGTGTGTACCCGACTAGGCTGCTCATGGGGCGTAAAGAGTGGAACTGCTTTGCTGAGGAGTTCTGCCATCGCAAGTACCGGCGGGAGCCTACAAACAATCTCCAGTACATGGGGATGTACGTGGTGCTTGTGCATGGCCAGGGTAGCCTGCTAGGGGTAGGACAATGAAGCCTAGAGTACGCAAAGAACAGGGGCGGTGGTGGAGCTGCCGGTGTCCCGAAACCCTGGCTTATGGCCTGGGCATCCAAGCCGCGTACACGACGTGGCGTTTACTGAGGGCTACAAGATGAAGCGTCTCCTGCAGTTCTTCTACTACCCAGGCCCGCCTAAGCGGGAGCTAACAGCGGTACTACGTCCGTACCGTAGTACAGTGGCTTGGTACCACAACTTTGGCCTGCTGTTTAACTGGCGTGCTTGCTGGATGGGCTGGCACTACAGCAGTCGCGACAAGCGCCTGTGCATCAACATCGTGCCCTGCCTGACTATCTGGTGGGCGCAGCCAGGCGGTAACACTCCATGATCGGCACCCGGTCGTGGAGACAGCACTTCAATACACACTGCCGGGAAATGAATCGGAGAAGTAATGATCGACCTCAATATCCTCAAGGCAATGAGCGACAGGCGCCGGTACAAGAACCTGCGTCAAGCTGTGCCCGAGCAAATGCTATCGCCTGAGACCATCGGAATGCTCCGTTGGTTTGAGGTGTACTGGTCTGTGTACCCGGACAGCAACACACTGTGCCCGGACGAACTGATCAGCATGATCCGGCTGCGCTCTAAAGGGGCCAGCGCTGAGCAGCTGGGTCTGACCATCGGTTTAGCTGAGAAGCTGAAGAAGCCGGTGTCGGACGAGACGTTACGCAGTATCACAGCACAGCTTCATGAGCTGGACTTCGCTGGACAGGCAGGCTCTGTGCTCGCCAAGTTCAACGACGGTCAGGACTGTGATGTAACGTATGAGCTGCTGATGATGGCGACCCTGGCGCGGCGTGCTATTAGCGAGGGCGAGAAGCCTTCGTGGTGCGACACACCCATCATGGAGTTGCTGGAAGGGGATAGCGACGAGGGCGGTATCGTACTCGACTTCATCCCTGAGTTGGGTCGGAACATCAAGGGCCTGCAGCCCGGTGACAATATCGCGGTAGTGGCCCCGACGGACAAGGGCAAGACCAGCTTCCTGCTGCGTATTGCACACGCTGCTGCTAAGCAGGCCAAGTCCCTGTACCCAGGCCGGCCCCTGCTGTACCTCGTCAACGAAGGCAAGGCGTCCAAGATCAAGAACCGCCTGTACCAGACGCTCACTGAGCTGAGCCGTGCGGACATGATTGCGCTGGAACGTGAGACCCCCGGCAGTCTGGACATTCTGTTCCGGGACGCCTACGGGTCTCTTGATGCCATCCGTATTGTCGAGGTACACGGCAAGCACATGGGGCACATCACTCGTATCATCGAGCAGCATGAGCCTTACGGTGTGATCACGGACATGACCGGCCGCATCCGGGCACTGAGTAACAAGTCCGGTGGTGCCAACGACATCAGCCAGCTGGAGGAAGTATGGGACGGCATGCGAGAGCTAGGCGCCATCTACAACTTCTGGCACTGTGGGACGGTGCAAGTTTCTGCTGAAGGCTTTGGCATGCTGTTCCCGCCACTGTCAGCCATGCAGAACTCCAAGACTGGTATCCAGACCACGCTCGACTTAGTAATCATGATGGGCGCACTGTTGAATCCCGATGCGGCCTACCTGCGCGGTATCAGCACGCCTAAGAACAAGCTGGCACGTTCGGGATGTGCAGGTAACCTGCAGTTCCAAGTCAGCTTTGACCCGGAGCCAAACGTATGGAGTTAAGGGATGCACTGTGTTCCATACATCAGAGCTGGTGCGGTATTCATCGTACCTGTAAGCACCATGGAGATTCTATGAGCAAACCTAAACTGATGAAGGGCCACTCGTGGTCTGACCGCTTCAAGGGCAAGGCACTGCGCTTCGGCTATCCGGTAGTCTGCGAAGTCAAGACCGACGAAATCCGTACCCACTTCCGACTGGTGCGTGACTCGGTAACCGAAGTGCCGGTAGCTGTCGAGGCTGTGAGCTACGCCGGCAAGCCGCTGCACAACCTGGGCAGTATCTGCGAGAAGCTGTTCAGCTTCATGTGCCGTCATGATCTGGAGGAGCTGGACTGTGGCGTACTGTGCAACGGAAACTTCAACGACAGCTACCGACTCGTGCGTAGCAGCAAGGGTCTACCCGCAGACCTGAAAGATAAAGAAATCCGGGTGATCCTGTTCGACATCCCGTCCCGCAGCTACGACTACAAGACGCTGCTCCACATGCGAGCAGAGCTGGTGTACTTCGCGCAGAACTCAGGATTGCCATTCGAGACCCCGAACTACTGGTTTGCCTACAACGAAGAAGACGTTATGCTCAACTTCGCCACGGCGCGTCAGCTTGGTGAGGAGGGCCTGATGGTCAAGACCCTCGACCATATGTATGAGCGCAAGCGCAGCTACGGCTGGTATAAGCTCAAGCCAACGGAGACCTACGATGGCCGCATTACTGCTATTAACCGCGCTTATGCTCTCGACGGCACCCCTCATGATCGGGCCGGTTCCATCTCCGTGGGGCTGGAGGATGGCAGTGTCGCAGACCCTTCTGGTCTTGCTCATGATCTGGCTGCTGATATGTTTGCCAATCCTGCTGATTATGTGGGTCGTTGGGTCGAGTTTAAGGCGATGGAGCGTGACCGTAAAGGGGGCTACCGGCACCCGATCTTCATCCGACTGAGGGAGGATAAGCAGTGAACGTTGAGACCCTGCGTGAACTGCTCCGAGAATACGGACTAACACTGCACAGCATACAACTCTTGAAGCGTCCGAGGACAATCTCCGACCACTGGCACTTGAGGGTGGAAGATAAGCAGATCACTGTAATCATCTACTCGTATTCAGCAGAGCGTATGCTGCTGCTGGACATCCTGCTAGATGCAGTCCTTGAGGAGTTTACGAAATGAGTACCGCACAACTAACCGACATCCGGGATAGTACCGGAGAGAGCCACTGGACTTATGGTAGTGGCGACAGCACAGCATGGCCGGCTGCGCACTGGAAGCGATTCGGCGGGGCGTACCCCAAATGGCCACGTGACGCTGCAAGATTCCGGGAAGCCAGCTCGCCTCATCAAGTGCGCCAGCTATCGCAAGGCCGTCCGCAAACTGCGTCAGTGGTGCAACGGGTACAACGTATGAAACCCAACAAGATCATGTTCCTCGACTTGGAGGTGGACAACCGCCCGTACTTCGGGGCCTTGGCATCGCCGCGACATCCTGACAACTACGTCGTGATGAACGGCTACGCCATCGACGAGACGCCCATGTCCGGGCCGGTGCAGGTGGATCACTACCTGTCGAAGGAGGAGGCCAAGAACTGGCTGCACATCCCAGACGACGTGTGGTTGGTCGTGGCCCACAACGCCCCCTTTGAACTCGATTGGGCCAGTGCACAATGTCGGGAAGAGTTGGAGCGCTTCTACAAAAGGGGTGGTAAGTTCTTCTGTACTGCCTACGCTCATTATCTCCTGAGCAATCAACAAGAAACTTACCCAGCACTGAATGCCATCGCCCCACTCTATGGCGGTACGCCGAAGGTGGACGGTGTGAAGGCACTGTGGGAGGCGGGCCACCTCACCTCGGAGATTGACCCCGAGCTGCTGCGTGAGTACCTCGCCGGCCCAGGCGGTGACATAGACAACACCCGCCGCGTCTTCTACGGCCAGTTCAAGAAGCTGATCGAGCGCGGCATGTGGAAGATGGCGATGGAGCGCATGGAAGGCATGCTGTTCTGCGCCGAGGCAATGCACAACGGCCTGTACGTGTACCGTGATCTGGCAATGGCCCAGCTCCGTGAAGGTGAGGCGAAGATCGCCAAGCTCCGCGAGGAGTTCGCCAAACACCGCGCCGAGTTCCCCGAGGACGCCATCTTCATGGAGTCGTCGGCGTTCCATATGTCGGCCTGGATTTACGGCGGCCCACTGAAGTACAAGGCCCGCGTTTACTCCGAGGATGCCGAAGGCAACCGTGTGCCGGAGAAGGCTGACTTCTACCTGTTCGCTGATGGCACGTACGTCGAAGCAACCGAGGACAACCAGCCGGGCAGCGAGGCCTTCGCCGATCTGGAGTTCGACCACGGAGTGCCTGACACCTACAAGGCAGGCAAGAACAAAGGACTGGTCAAGACCCACCGCCGCGACACCGACCGCTTCAAGATGAAGTGGGGTCACAAGATTCACATCTGCCCCGGCATTGCCCCGCTCGGTGCGTTGCCGGATGATGTGCGCAAGTCCTTCGACAACGAGTTCACCGGCAAGCGTGTACTGTTCGACGGCAGCCCGGTGTACAGCACTGGCAAGGATGCCATCGAAGTACTGAGCAAGCGTGAGGAGTTCCGACAGGAGACCCGCGAGGTTCTGCAAGCCCTCCTGATGTTCGCCAAGCTCGACAAGGATATGGGCACGTACTACCTGCGAGAGGAAGTGGATGACGACGGCAACGTCATCAAGCAGTCGGGTATGCTCCAGTTCCTGAATGACAAGAACTTCGTGCATCACTCGTTGAACATGACCTCTACGGTGACCACCCGCCTGTCCTCGAACAAGCCGAACTTCCAGAACATCCCACGGGGTGACACGTCGGATGTGAAGAAGATGTTCACCAGTCGCTTCGGTGCGGATGGCGTCATCATCGAAGCGGACTACTCGGCACTGGAAGTCGTGACCCTGGCTGCGTTCTCCAAGGACAAGGCGCTGGTCAAGGCTCTGCTGGACGGCATCGACATGCATTGCATGCGTCTGGCACAGCAGCTCGACGAGCCGTACGAGGAAGTGCTGAAGAAGTGCAAGGATGAAAACCATCCTGACCACAAACGCTACAACACCATGCGTACCAACATCAAGCCCAAGGCTTTCGCATACCAGTATGGTGCCACGGCACACGGCATTGCGTTTGCTACCGGCTGCTCGGTGGAGGATGCACAGACGTTCATCGACGCGGAGAAGGCGCTGTTCCCTGACGTCGAGAAGTTCTACGACGAGCAGATCACGCCTATCGTGGAGAAGAACGTAGTCCGCCACCGCGAGGAGGTGGATGGTCAGTGGCGTATCTACGGTACAGGTACATGGCAGGCTCCGGGCGGCACCACCTACGAGTTCCGCCAGTACCCGAAGAACGTCTGGATCGACGGCAAGCAGCAGACGATCATGCAGTTCAAGCCTACGCAGATTCGGAACTACCCGATCCAGGGTGAATCCGGGTTCTTCGTGCAGGGCATCTGCGGTAAGGTCTTCCGTGCGCTGGTAGCCAAGGACTTCTTCCGAGACGCCAACGGAATGCAGCGCGTCTACATCATCAACACCGTGCATGACGCCATCTACCTCGACTGCCACAAGTCGGTGCTGGATGAGGTCGCAGCTCTCGTGAAGGAAATCATGGAGAGTCTGCCGCAGCACTTCAACGAGAAGCTGGGTTATGACTTGCAGGTGCCGTTCCCGGCGGCTGTGGAGTTCGGCGCCAGCATGTACCAGAAAATCCATTGGCACCCCGGCGTACTAGATACCCCGGCCAAGCTGAAGGATGACGGAACGCTGATCCCGTCGGTAGAAGATCAGCTCGCAAACCACCTCAAAGAGCTTCAGGAGAAGATCGAATGGCACGCTTGACACTCGCAGAAATTAAAGCCCTGGCCGCAGTAGCCAAGGAAACCGAAGCCAACATGACTGAGGCGAAGAAGGGTGGCGGCGGTGGCCGTCTCCTGCCGGAAGGCTATTCCCTGGCCCGCATCGTTCAACTCGTGCAGTACGGTAACCAGCCCCAGGAGTTCGGCGGTAAGGCCAAGGCCCCGGCTCCTGAGTTCCAGCTGGGCTTCGAGCTGTATGACGAAGGCTTCTGCAACGAAGACGGCACCCCGTACGTCACCCGTACCTTCCGCATTGCCGAGTCGCAGTTCGAGAAGGCCACCGCCTTCAAGATGTTCAAGCTGCTGAACTGGCAGAACATCCACACCACTTGGATCGATCTGGTTGGTGAGCTGGTGATGGTCAAGATCGTCCACTACAAGGGCGGCAAGGACAAGAAGGAAACTAAGTCCAAGATCGACTTGGCCGGCTTCCTGCCGCCTCTCGACCCTCGCAGCCGCAAGCCGTACGAGGCGCCGGAACTCAAGGAAGACAACCTGCTGGTCTTCCTGTGGGACTACCCGAACCTGGAGAACTGGGACGCCCTGCACGAGACGCAGCAGTCCGACATCCTGGGTGCGCTGAACTTCAGCGGCTCTGAGGTTGAGGGCATGCTGCTGGAAGCTGGCCGCGATGTGAAGGCCAAGCCGAAGGCTGACAAGCAGTCCGAGGAGAAGGAGGAGGAAGCCGACGACAAGCCGGAAGCCGCCCCTGCTGCTGACACCTCGGCCATGGCGATGCCGACGCCGGAGTAAGAACCTATGCGAGTTAAGATTACACTCACACCCCAAGCCCTATTTTCCTGTCTGGAAACACGGGCGCGGCGGGGTATGGAGACACCGGAAGATTTCGAGGGCCCGGACTTCGATAAGGTGGATAGTGCAGACTTTGTAGGCAAGTTCTTAGAAGTTTCGTTGTCCTGTGGTACTCGGTACTACTACCCCGAGGACAGCATTGCACGGATTGCAGTCTACCCGGATGTAGTGAATCTCCAACCGGAGAGCCCTGCCCACTACGACGACGGCATCCCGTTTTGATCATCCGGGGCCTCGACTTGTCGAAGGTCAAGCAGAAGGCTCAGGAGCAGCGGGACTCAGCACCCCGCTTGCACCTGATCCTCGACGGCGACGGGCATGCCTATCGGTGTGCCGCAGTCGTCAAACGACTTGACACGGCAGTCCGTAACTTGCAGCAGGACATCCTGACTGCGATGCTGCTGGCCAAGTGCCAGACCGCCACCGTACACTTCACGCACAAGACCTCCGACAAGGCAGGCCGTGGGCGCGTGAAGGCTGCTAAGCCGTACCAGGGAAACCGTAAGGGTAAGTCGAAGCCACCACTGTTGGAGCCACTGCGGGATGCGATCTGCCTGCGGGAGAACTGGCTGCCTGAGTTCACCTGTGTCATGCACCGAGACATCGAGGCTGACGACGGGATGATCATCGAGGCTCATGCCAAGCCCGAGTTTGGCATCATCCGTTCCGACGACAAGGACTTGCGCTGTACGCCTTACGGCTACTACGACATCAAGACCGGGATCGTGCAGGGACCCGAGCCTCACGGTTGGTTCCGCTTGGACTACACCGACGGTGGCAACGTCAAGCCGGTAGGCCGTGGGCCTATCTTCTTTTGGGCGCAGATGCTCTACGGAGATACTGCGGATAACGTCAAGGGGATCGAGAAGTATGACGGCAAACTTTGCGGCGCTGCCGCTGCGCTGGCTGTACTTGGTAACGTACGTGACCGCGATGTGGCAGCTAACCTCGTCATCGACGGTTACCGCGCCATCGACCAAAACGTCGTAGCCGAGGCAGCCTTGCTGCACCTGTTGCAGCATCCGAAGGACACGGCAACGGACTATCTCCTGTCCCACAAACTGAGCGAGGCTAACCGCAAGTTCGTACTGGACTGCGACGCCCGCGATTGGAAAGAGGCGGCTAAGCTGCCCTGGGAGGACTGATGCGTAAGTTACCACGCACAAGCATGCCCAGCTTCAGGAAGAAGCAGCTTGCAGCCCAAGGTGGCCTGTGTCCACTGTGCTTGCAACCCATTGATCTGAACATCCCCAAGGAAGGGGTAGTGGATCACGACCACGAGACTGGCGAGATTCGCGGCATCCTGCACCGAAGCTGCAACGCAGCAGAGGGCAAGGCAGCGAACGCTCTCGGTCAGTGGGGCGCTAAGAACAACAGCTATGCCGCCATCATTCCATTCGCAGAGCGGCTGCTGGCGTACTGGAAGAGTACCGGCACTGGCCTCATCTATCACAACCATAAGACGCCCGAGGAACTGGAGCTGAAGCGCAAGCTGAAAGCCAGGACTCGTGCTGCTGAATCCCGCGCACGTAAGCGCGTCAAAGAGGGTAAGTAACATGCGCGGCACACTCATGCGGATGCTGACTAAGGCTCAGCACATTGAAATCCTGACTGCTCATACGAGCAACGTGCTGGCGGCTGCCGAGTACACGAAGCGCATCGGCAAGCCGGTAGGCCGGCAGAACGTCAAGTACTGGCGTGAAATCTTCATCGACAACGAAGGCAACATGGCCGCGACCGACCGCGCCCTGAAGGAAATGCGCCACTTCATCAAGCCTGAGCCTGATGATGACCTGGGCACCATCGTGCTGCCTGAGGTGGCCCACCGCATCCTCGTCATTCCCGACCAGCACATTCCGTACCACCACCCGGACATGCTGGCCTTCCTGTGTGCCGTCCGTGATGCGGTAGACCCTGACCTCGTTGTCAACCTGGGCGACGAGCTGGATCACCACGCTCTGAGCTTCCACGACAGTGACCCGAACCTCGACAGTGCAGGCACTGAACTGGCGAAGTCGATCCCGGTGCTGGCAGAGTTCGAGCGGGAGTTCCCGCAGCAGCTCATCTGCCACAGCAACCACGGCAGCATGACCTTCCGCAAGGCCAAGGCCCACGGCATCCCGGTTGCGTACCTGAAGCGCTACCGTGAGGTGCTGTTCCCCGGTGGTGGTGGTGATGGCTGGAGCTGGCAGTACGCCTGGCGTGTACAGACTCCGCTGGGTCACGTCCTGTTCAAACACCAGTCGTCCGGTATCCTGGGCGATGCTGCCCACAACCAAGCGAACCTCTGCGTGGGCCACAGCCACGGCAACTTCAGCATCGAGTACGCCGCATCGTCGGCCCACTTGTACTGGGGTATGTACAGCGGGTGCCTTATCGACAAGGACTCGGTGGCCTTCGCCTACGGCAAGCACACTAAGAACAAGCCAGTGCTGGGGTGCTCGGTAATCATCGAAGGTAAGCCGCAGCTGATCCCGATGATCCTTAACACCGAGGGCCGCTGGGTGGGTTCGCTGTGAGTCTGTGTGGCCTGCCTGGATGCTCTAACAGTGCGGTCGCCTTCGGCGTCTGCACCCTTCATCGTGGGCTTGAGTCCCGCATTGAACCACCACATGGGAGCCCTGCTATGCGTGAACCCGAACAAGACCTGAGACTTGGCTGCAGCAGCTGCAAGTCAGGCGAAGGTGTATTGTGTGCCCCGGACTGCGAGGCCAAAGCGTGGGCAGGAATGCCGCCACTACCGCCGCTGTCCTCAGTGCGCCCTGCACCCGCACCGAAATCTCAGCCAGAAATTTCTGAGCGAGGTGCCGGCCTGAAGTTCGACGGTGGCAAACCACGCTGGAACCTGCTCATGGCGGGTATGCCTGCTGCTGTGCTCTCCGTCGTACAGGTGCTATCGTTCGGCGCTCAGAAGTACGAGGCGCATAGCTGGCGGCAGGTTGAGAACGGCCTGGAGCGCTACACCGATGCGCTGTACCGGCACCTGAATGCCTACGCCACCGGCGAGGTAAACGACCCTGAGTCGGGCCTGCCTCACCTTGCACACGCTCTGACCAACCTGATGTTCATCCTTGAGCTGGAGAAAGCCAATGCGCCCCATTGAAACTGAAAGCACCAAGCTGTACAACACAGTCCGCCGCGAGCTGTTCGCCTGCATGGAGACCGGGAACTATGACCGTGCTCGCATCGTGCTGGCTGAGTACAAGCAAGTCGCCATGGACAGCGACACCCTGCAAGACCTGAGCGAAGACCTGCGCTCGGAACTGGTTAAAGCCTACGGCCAAGGATTCTAAGACGTGTTGTCACCTGATGAGCAGTTGCAGTATGAGTTGAAATCGGACGCCGAGGCGAGTGCCGAGCGTCTGAAATCGCTGCGTAAGGCAGCGTCAGAAGGTGACATGAGCCTGCCGAAGGTGCAGCGGGTCATGCTCGCCGCCTTCGAGGAGGTCAAACTTAGCATCGAAGCTGTGCAGGCCAGCAAGGCCCGTGGTGTTGGCGGTAAGATTCGTGGCTGGATCAAGGCCCTGCCGTCCGATCTGGTCGCCATGATCAGCATTCGCATGGTTGTGCGTAGCTGCCTGACCGTGCGGGCCAAGGATAAGCCTGTAACGATCCAGCTCCTGACGAACCTGATCGGCTCAGCCATTGAGCTGGAGGTTCGGATCAAGGAGGCCGAGCGTGTCAACCCCATGTACATGGAGAAGATGCACTCCCAGGTGCGCGAGCGAGGCACTACGGACATGGATCACCTCCGTCAGGTATACATGTTCGCCTACAATCAAGTGTTGCAGGAAGGTGCAGAGAGCCGCTTGGGCTCGTCGGAGAGGCACCAGATCGGTAAGTTCGGGGTGCAGGCATGCATCGACGCCGGTATGTTGCAGGTTAAGCACGGCTGGGCCAGCAAAGGCCAGATGGTGAGCTATGAGCTGTCGCCGGAGGTGTGGGAATACCTCATGACCTACGACGAGAGCGACGTGCAATTCTTCACTGACCCGGCATCCGGTGCGATGCTGTGTCCACCTGCGCCGTGGACTACGCTTAACGACGGTGGCTACATGTCACCGCGCCGGAAGATGACGATGCCGCTCATGCCGCTGCACCGCATCCGCAGGGACGAGCGTAAGCGCCTGCGAAAGGAGTTCACCGCCGAGAAGATGCCCCAGGTGTTCGAGTGCGCCAATTACCTGCAAGGCATTGGTCTGCAAATCCACCGACCAACCCTGGATGCCATCCGCCGAGTGTGGACTGCCGGGGGCGGGGTCATGGGAGTGCCTGGGAAGACCGGCCCAAAACGCCCGGATTGCCCCTTTCCTGCGACGTGGAGCAAGGCAGACGCACCGGAGCATGAGGTCGAGCAGTTCATGATCTGGAAGCGCTCTGTGGTGCGTTACCACGAGGCCATGAACAACTGGCGGGGCCGGGTGCGGGAGCTGTCAGGCTTCATCAAGCACACCGCCAACACGCCGGAGGGTGCCACCTTGTGGTTCCCGGTGTTCATGGACACCCGCAACAGGTGGTACTACAGGGGCTCTCCGAACCCGCAGGGCAGCGATCTGAGCAAAGCCGTACTCCACCTATCGACCAAGAAGCCCCTGGGCAAGCGGGGCTTGTTCTGGCTGAAGGTGGCCATCGCCAACCACTTCGGTTACGACAAAGAGCGGTTCGCCGAGCGGGCTGCCTGGGTCGATCAGAACTGGTCATTTATTGAACAGGCCCTGGATGACCCGGAGAACCACGCAGAGGTGTTTGGTACCGATGCCCCGTGGTGTCTATTCACCACGGCGTGGGAGCTGCGAGAGGCCCTGCGGAGCGGCAATCCTGAGGCATACTGCACCGGGGTGCCCATCCATATGGACGCCACCTGCTCGGGCATCCAGCACTTCTCAGCCCTGCTGCGCGACCCGGTGGGCGGGCGCTTCGTGAACATCTACGACGAGTCGTTCGTGGGGCCAAAGCAGGACATCTATGGCGAGGTAGCCACCGTGGCCCAGCGTGCCGCCCAGGCCGATCTGGAGAGCACTGACGAGGTGGTAGTAGCCTGCGCTACTTGGTGGCTGCGCCGGGGCCCTATCGAGCGAGAGTTGGCTAAGAAGCCAGTCATGACCTACGTGTATGGAGCCACCCTGCGGGGCACAGCGACGTTCATTCTGGACTACCTGGAGGAGGCCGGGACGGAGTTCCCGGACTACGTGGGACGGTTCGAGCTGGCCGTTTACATGGCGCGTAAGCTGTTCCAGGGCATCGGCGCTACGGTGCCGTCATCGGAATACGCCATGCAGTGGCTCAGGAATGCAGCACGTACGGTGCCGAAGGGTAAGCGCATGGAATGGCGCAGCCCTGTAGGCTTCCTAGTGCAGCACGACTACATCGAGTATTTGGAAGACAGGCTGGAGCTTAGGAGCTGCGGTGTCCGCACCATGACGTATCGGGAGGAAACAGACCGCACTGTCCCCACGTCGATGCAGAACGCGATAGCGCCGAACTTCGTCCACAACCTAGATGCAACCCACTTGACCCTCACCGCGTTAGACCTCAAGGCGAAGGGTTTGCAGATGCTGGCGATCCATGACAGCTTCGGAACCCACCCTTGTGACGTTGATGAGATGCACAAAAGCATCCGAGAACGCTTTATGTGGCTCTATTCAAACCCATCCATCCTGGCCGATTTCATGATGGATTGTGACATAGTTGGATCAGCTCCGGTTCGGGGTGACCTCGACCTGTCCAGGGTCAAAAGCAGTGAGTTCTTCTTCTGCTGATTTAGAGCCACATATACTGAGGGAGGAGAGAAGGAGCTTCTAGAAGTCTTCTATAGGATACTACTAGAGACTCTATATAGACTCTATAAGGGATACTGTAGAGCTGTAGAAGGGTCTCTGGTTTAGAGCCACATATACTGAGGGAATACTCAATGGCACGTCCTGCCGTCTACCACCCTAAGCCTGAGGACTACTCCGTCCCTACGGCTGACACCAACACCAGTCGCAAGGTACGCTTCACAGTAGAACAGCTCGCCTTCTTGGAGAAGCTGTTCCCTGAGCAGGTGTTCACCCACCAGACGACTGAAGCTCAGATGCGCCACTACCACGGTCAACGCAATGTGATCGATACGGTACGGCGCTGTGTGACCCGATGAGGTTTACATCTGAGGTGCGGTCGGCAGGGTTCCACTGTGCCGCTCGCCCTATCATCGACCTGATCGTAGCAGGACAGGCTGAGATGACGTGGTACACCGACACCAAGGATGCAGCAGAGCGTGTGCTCGCTAGTATCGAGTCGGAGACCCGCATCGAGCTGTGCTACTGGGAGGGTGACAGCCTGCTGGCTATCGCCATCCTGCGCGAGGATCAGGACGACCATGTAGGGCTCTGCCTGTCTGTGCAATGGCGCTGGGTACATACCCACCACCGTGGCCTGATAGGTCGAGGTCTTCAGCGCATGATCATCCGCACCGCCAAGGAGCTAGGCCATAAGGTCTTAGCGTACACAAAGACGCTAGCCCCTGGACGGTATGAACTAACCTATCTTCCCCTGGAGAAACGCCGTGGGCAAGAAAGTCAAGAAAGTATTCAAGAAGGTTGACCCGTTCACGGCTAACGTGACGGACAAAGCCTTAGGTCAAGCCGGCCTGCCGAACATTAGTGGCTATAACGCTGCTCGTGAATCGGCAGAGCGCGAGGCTGCGCTGACCCGTGCACAAGCCGAGGAGCAAGCTCGCATCCAGCAGCAGCTCCAGAACAACCTCCAGACCGACCTCGCAGGTGAGAACCTGAACACCGTAGTCGCTGGTGGTACCGCCGAACAATCGTTCAGCTCCGAAGACCCGACCCGCAAGCGTCGGTTCAGCGGCCTGAGTTCTGCACTCGGCGGGGTGTAAGCTATGTCCAAGCGCCTAAGTCACAAGTCCCGGTTCCTCAAGTACCGCGACGAGACGGTCATTCAGAAGTCCATCGACTACGCCCGTTGGACACTGCCGCAGCTCATGGTTGACATCGAGCTGAACAGCAATGGCCGAGGCGCTGTCGTTGAGCGTGACTATCAAGAGATTGGCCCGCTGCTGGTGAACAACCTAGCGGCCAAGCTCACTGGTCTGCTGTTCCCCGCATCTCGCCCGTTCTTCGAGGCAGAGCTGACTGATCAACTGATCCAGGCAGCAACCCGTGCGGGTCAGTCGCAGCAAGACCTCCAGAACCAGTTCGCTAAGCTGGTGATTCGCGCCTGTAAGCGCGTCTTCAAGAACGCCTCTTACGCCCAACTCGTGCAAGCAGCACGCCACCTGATCGTTACCGGCAACGTCTTGACGTACCGGGATTCGGATGAGCAACGGATTACGACCTATGGTCTCCAGAGCTTTGCCGTAAGACGCGACGGGTCTGGCCGGTTGCTGGACACAGTTCTGCGTGAGCGGACGTACATTGAAGCGCTGGCCCCGGATATCGCAGCAGCACTGCGCCGCGCTAATCCTTCCAAGTACCGCAGACAAGATGATGCGCCCCCTGTAGACCTGTATACCCGCATCGAGCGGAAGGTCGCTAAGACAGGCCGCGTATACTTCCGAGTCACGCAGGAAGCCGACGAAATCGAAGTGGGCACCCCCGGTGAATACCCTGAGCACCTTTGCCCTTGGCAGGTGATTACGTGGAACCTCATCGCCGGTGAGAACTACGGTCGTGGGCTTGTGGAAGATTACGCAGGTGGCTTCGCTAAGCTGTCCGATGCATCCGAGGCCGCTGCGCTGTACGGTATCGAAATCCTCAAAGTCCTGCACGTTGTAGCCCCTGGATTGGGTGCGGACATCGACGAGATGGCTACCGCAGAGAGCGGTGAGTACGTGCAGGGCTTGAACGGTTCGGTGCAAGCGCACGAGGCCGGTGACGCGATCAAGCTGCAAACTATCCGCCAAGAGATTAACGAAGTATTCGGCAACCTTGCCCGAGCGTTCATGTACAAGGCCAACACCCGAGACGCCGAGCGCGTTACGGCGTACGAGCTGCGACAGGATGCCCAGGAAGCCGACAACGTTCTCGGTGGTGTGTACTCGTCCCTTGCGGAGAAGTGGCAGGTGCCTATGGCGCATGTGCTGATCTACGAGGAGCGTGCTACGCTGCTTGCTGGCCTGCTGGATGGTACAGTCAAACTCGACATCATCGCCGGTGTTCCTGCCCTAGGCCGGAGCATTGATCTTCAGAACCTGCTCGACGCAGCTCAGGACATCTCGGCCATCGTGCCGGCGTTCACTGCGCTATCGAAGCGGGTAAATGCCCAGGCCCTCTTTGAGACGGTTTTGCGGCTCAACAGCATTGATACCGAGGAGTTCTTCTTGAGTGATGCTGAGTTCAAGGCACAGCAAGACGCTGAGCGTGTTGAGGCTGAGGGTAAAGACCAGCTCATGAACGCGGCGGTTGGTGCCGAGACTGCCAACTCGTTGAATGAATACTCGCAGACGCAAGGATAAAGACACATGGCCGAAGCCGTAGCAATTGCCGCACATGGTGGCGTACCTCCAGTTCCCGCTGGCGTAACCGTCAACGAACGCGGCAGTCAGCCGCAACCGCAACCGCAACCACAGCCGGTGCAACAGCCGGCAGCTCAGCCGACCTTCGACCCGTCGCTGTTCCAACAACCGGCAACCCAGCCGGCAGCTCCGGCTGCTCCAGCTACCGACCCGGCACTGTTGGCACTGCTCGGTGCGCTGACCAAGCAAGAGCAAGGCAATCAGCCGGCAAGTCCGGCCCCAGCACCGCAGCAGCCCGCACAGGCTCCGGTAGCTGGTTCCGATCCTGTGGTCAACAGCTTGCAGGGTATCCTGTCTGCTGGTGGTGTGGACGTGCAGGCCGCACTCGCGGTTGCTTTGGAGTATGGCGATGCTCGCCTGATCGACAAGACAGCATTCGCCAAGTCCCCGCATCTCGTGCAGGTGGCGGAAGCTCTGGTGCAGCACCGCACCGCCACCATGGCGGCCATCGAAGGCGAGGTCTACCAGCGCTTCGGCGGTGAGGCAAACTTCGATGCGGCCCTGTCCCACTTCGGTGCGACTGCACAGCCGTTCATGAAGGACGCCATCAAGAAAGCACTGGACTCCGGTGACCGTGGCCTGATCATGCAGGCTGCCGACTACGTTATGCAGTCCGTCCAAGGTGGCGGCGTGCAGATGCAGAAGGCTGGCCTCGTCCAGGCTGGTGCTGCTGGTGCCTATGGCAACGGCTCGCCGCTGAGCAAGGAGCAGTTCAAGGCTGAGCTGATGAAGCTCGACAAGTCTGCGCCGGGCTTCGAGGATGCTCGCAACGAGCTGTTCTACCGTCGCCAGATGGGCAAGAATCAAGGCCGTTAAGTTGGTCTAGCTGTACCGGGGCTTCGGCCCCAAACCCTTTCCCCGTATTAGGAGCAACACAATGGCTGATGTATACAACAAAGCTGGTTTGACCCGCAACTGGTGGGCTGGTCAAGACGCTGACCTCGATGTCCACATTGAGGCGTATGAAGGCGACATCGAAGGTTCCTTCGTCGTTACCTCGCTGTTCCGCAGCTCGGGCCTGACCCGCTTCAAGTCGGTGCAGAACCAGTCCAACACCTGGCGTGGTGACCGCATCGGTGCCGCTCAGGTCAAGGGCCGTAAGTCTGGCCAGACCCTGGACGCCGCGCGCATTGCGAACGACAAGTTCACCATCACCGTGGACACCACCAGCTACATTCGCACTCCGTTCGACTATCAGGACGACTGGACTGCGCCTGACTTCCAAGCTGAGTACAGCAAGGAGCACGGCACTGCCCACGCCAAGGAGTTCGACCGTGCGCACATCATCCAGCTGATCAAGGCTGCTGGCTGGACTCCTCCGGCTCACCTCGCTGGTTCCTTCAGCTCGGGCTACTCCGACACCATGACCGGCTACGCTGCCGAGACTGACCCGGAAGCCAAGGCCGAGATTCTGGTGCAGGCGCACAAGAAGGCCCTGACCGAGGCCATCAAGCGCGACCAGGGCGACAGCGACATGGTTACCCTGATGCAGCCGGATGACTTCTCCGTGCTGGTTGATCACAAGAAGCTGATGAACGTCGAGTTCCAAGGCGGCGACGGTGGCAACAACTTCGCCCAGCGTCGTGTCGGCACCCTGAACGGCGTCCGCGTGATGGAAACCCCGCGCTTCCCGCAGGGTGAAATCACCAACCACATCCTCGGCCCAGCCTTCAACGTGACCGAGGCTGAAGCCCGTGCGGCGTTCATCCTGTTCATCCCGAGCAAGGCCCTGGTCACCGTCGAGGCCAAGTCCATGACCGTGCGTCAGTGGGATGACCCGAAAGAGTTCCAGTCGGTACTCGACTCGTACTGCATGTACACTGTCGGCGTTAGCCGTGCGGATTGCATCTACACTGTATTCCGCGATGCTTAATCGCTAACACCCAAGGGAGTCGCCATTACTGGTGGCTCCCTTTTTTTTTGTTGTGGAGGAAGTATGAAGCTGATCGATGCTGTCAACCAGATCATGCCCATCCTCGGCGAACACCCAGTCAACAACCTGGACACCAAGCACCCCACGCTTGCGGTGATCCTACCAGCAGTCGATCTAAAACTGATCGAAGTGCTGAGCCGTGGTTGGTGGTTCAACGAGTATCAGTACACGCTGCGCCCGGATAGTGAAGGCTTCATCTATATGCCCGTGGACACTCTGGCTTTCATCCCTGACCAACAGGGGCCAGTGGTCCGCGGGCGCCGCCTTTTTAATACGCGCACGAACAATTTCAAGTTCACTGAGCAGGTTCCTGGCACCCTCCAAGTGACCATGGAGTTTGACGACTTGCCGACTACGGTTGCGGTCTACACCTTTTACACTACCCTGGTTCATGTCTACCTTACCGACATCGGTTTGGAGAACACAGTCGGGGAGTGGAAGGAGATGGCAGACAACGCCGAGGCTCAAGCGACCAGTGAGCATCTACGGAACAAACGGTACAGCACGAAGCACAGCCGTCGCTTCGGTAACCTGCGCCGCCACATTCGAGGTTAAGCTATGGCCGCTTTCGAGTCGTCCTACACCAGCTTGCTTCAGGGCGTGTCCCAGCAGATCAGCCGCCTTCGGCAGCCCGGTCAGCTCACTGCCCTAGACAACATGCTGTCCGATCCGGTGACTGGTCCCCGCCGCCGCCCCGGTGCCGAGTACCGCTACCGCCTAACTGCGCCTATGGCCACGGGCACCAGCGTGAAGGCTATTGAGACTGACATCTCAGGCTTCAAGGTTCATGTGATCTTGGAGTGCAGGGCCGGCACAGTGTTCGTGATGAACCAGCAGTTCGAGGTTCTGGCAGAGCTGCAATCCGACTACATCGTGGCTGACGACATCCGGTACATCCGAACTGCCACGGTAGGTAATGAGCTGTTCTTGGTCAACGTGAATCAGCGCCCAGTACTTCGGAATGATCCGCCGGTGGATGTTATCGACCCGGCACGTCGTGGCTTCTTCTACATTGTAGCAGGCGCCTTCAGTAAGACCTACGACATTACGATCACCACGAACCTCGGCACCAAGACCGGGACGTACACCACGCCGGCAGCCTCTGCGTCAGGTGCTGCGACTGCGGCACTGCCCGAGAACATTGCGTCCTCCATCGTGACCAACTTCACCGCGGCTGCATTGACCGAGATTGGTATCACGGCCACACGATCCGGCCCGTATGTCTACTTCCAGGGGAGTGAGGCGGTAACCAGTACCGTGGTCGCTACCGAGGCAGGCACCACCTACGTGACCGTGAGTAAGGCCAGTCAGGTACGGTCGGAGTCTAACCTCCCCGAGAGGTTGCCTGAGGGAGCCAACGGCTACATCATGGCAGTCGGTCAGCAGAAGATTCTCACGTACTACCGTTACGACCACGCCACTCTACAGTGGCTTGAGGCTGGCAAGTACGGCTCTGCTACGGGCATCGGTAACATGCCGATCAGCCTGAAGTACGACGGCGAACTCAGTCAGTGGGTTCTGGACTCCAGCGACTTCGAGGGCCGCACAGCGGGCGATGATGAGTCCAACCCTGTACCTCGGGTGGTGGAGAACGGCATCACCGGCTGCGGTGCGTACCAGGGCCGGTTGGTTCTACTCAGTGGGTTCCAAGTCCTACTGTCCTCCAGCAAGCAACCACGACGCTTTATGCGCTCCACGGTTACCAGTCTGCTGGATGAAGACCCGATTGGCGTAGGCTCAGGGGCCAACAGCTCCGCAAGCTATGAGTACGCAGTGCCCTTCCAGAAAGACCTGCTACTGTTCAGCGAGAAGTACCAAGCACTGATCCCAGGTAGCAATCAGGCGATCACGCCACGTACAGCTACAGTTCTGGTCACGAGTACCTTCAGTGCCGACGTGCGGGCTGAGCCGGTGCCTATTGGCCGAACCTTGCTGTACCCCACCCCGCTGTCCTCGGACTTCTTCGGTATGATGGAGCTGATCAGCTCACAGTACACTGACAGCCAGTACGTGTCGAACTTGGCCACAGAGCACCTGCCGAAGTACATGGCTGGTAGTTGCCGCTTCGGGGCCTCGTCCTCGGTAGCCAGCATGGTGGTCTTCGGTCAGAGCCGAGACAGTCAGGGCCTCATCGTCTACCAGTACACGTGGTCTGGTGATGAGAAGGTTCAGCAGGCTTGGCACAAGTGGAACTTCGCCTACCCTGTGGCCCACGCCTACTTCAGCGGTGAAGCTGTGAACCTGCTGTTCGTCATGAACGGGAGGATCGTAGGCTGCCGCATTGACCCGAAGCAGGGTGTGCTGAGCTTCAGCAGTACCCGCCGCCCGTACCTCGACCTGTACGAGGAAATCGAGGTGGTGGATCGACAGTTCACCATCCCGCAGTGGCTGCGTGAGTTCGACCCCAACGTTGGGGATAAGCTCCGGCTGTCTCAGAGCATGGGCGGGCTGGCAGGCGAGCGTGTGGGTGTAGAGTCGTATGACCCGGCTACCGGCATCGGGCGCACCGTACGCAGCTTCCGCAATGGCACCGTGGCCTTCGGCATTCCGTACCGCAGCTTGATCAGCCCGTCTGCGCCTATGGTCAGCGACAGCAACGGCATCAAGATCGATAGCAACAAGCTCACCCTGCTGCGCTATGGCGTGACCACTCAGAACTCCTCCGAGTACATGGTGGTAGTGCAGGATGGGCCGGATGCTGGGACATCTCAGGTGCAGGGCACACTTCGATGGAGCAGCACTGAGCTTGACCTGGGCCGGGCACGATACGCGGACAACTCGTACAGTGTGGTGCCTGCCCGTACCAACGCGGAGCGGACATCGTTCCAGCTCTACACCGACGGCCTAGGAGAACTCAACGTGACCAACGTAGAGTACGTGTGCCGCTACTTCCAGAAACTCAGGAGACGATAATGGTCTGGCCTCTCGTTGCAGCAGGTGTGTCCATCTTCTCTCAGGCGCAAGAGAACAACGCCAAGTACAAAGCCCAGGGCCAACAGAGCAAGGCCCTCCGTGAAGCGAACCGGATCAACACGGATCGCACCGGCTTCCAAGTCGGGCTGCTCCAAGTGCAGAAGGGCCAACGGCTCAAGCGCTTACAGCAGCAACGGGCACAGCTTGGCCAGGATGAACTCTCCGCTGCCAGTACAGCAGGCAACAACGCTGCTGCTGCTGGGCAGGTGGGCGCCTCGGTAGATGCAGTGCAGCTTGACATCGAGCTGCAATTTGAACGTGCGAAGACTCAGATCGAAGAACAGAACGAGGCTGACGCATACAACTACAACGTCGAACTGGCCCAACTGATTCAGGCCGGACAAGATGCGCTGAATACTGGCGTAGCCCCGCAGGGCAAGTCCGACTTGGCAATCGTGGGCACTGCCGCTGCTGCTGCCTTCAGCTCCTACGCAAGCGGGAGCATGAACCTAGGCCTCGGTACTGGCGGGGCATCAGCAGGACGGCAAGTCAATCTAAGGAGCTGACATGGTAACCCGTGTATCCGAACAGGTTAATCCTGGCGTACAAACCAACACTGAACTGCGAGGCCCCACGGGGGCTTCGTTCAAGGCTCCGAACTTCGCCAAGTTTGCGAAGGGTGCGAGCACCGCAGACATGCTGGTATCTGAACTGCTACAGGTCGGTGGTAACCTGGCCCAGCAGGGCATCAAGAATTCGCAGGAGGATGCCTACCTCAAGGGTGTGCAGCAGGCTTCTAAGGTTGCGAGTGAGGAGGAGCTGGAGTCCAGCGTGTTCACCCGCGAGTGGACGAAGGCCGGTTACCGGGATGCTAATGGCAGGAACGCCCAGGCTCAGTTCCAGGCAGACCTTGCCACGCAGATTCCACTCCTGGCGGAGAAGGGACAGGAGGCCTTTGACCAGTACCTGAGCGAGGCCCGCGAGCGTCTGTCTGGACAGCTCACCGGCATGAGCCGCCAGCAGAGAGCAGCAGGATTTGCCCAGCTCAGCACGGACATCGCCGGGGCTCAGAAGAAGTTCACGGCAGCCCGCGCCAAGTACATCATCGGGCAGGAGACTCGTAGCATCCAGACGAGCTTCGCTGCCCGCCGCAACAACCTCGATCTGGCCAAGGGCGATCCCGAGACCTACGACGTTGAGGTGGGCGCCTTTGCAGGGGCTGTATACAAGGACATCTGGCAGAACCCACGACTGCCCATTGACCAGCGTATTGAGCTGACCCGGCAGGCTGTAGAGTACGCCGCGAGCGGTGACAACACCGCAGTGTACAACCGACTCAAGACCATGCAGTTCGAGTTCGGGGACGGCACTAAGGGCACTCTGCTGAGCAAGCTCCCGTTTGAGGATCAGATCAAGCTGGACAAGGCACAGCGTCAGGCGATGGATCGTGTCAAGACCATCCGGGCCTCGCAATTCGAGGACGCTTTGGCCCGGCAGCAGGCTGAGTGGAATGACCCGGACGGTAGCGGCCCTACCATCACCTACGATGAGCTGCGCGGTCAGTTGGACGTAGCGACAGAAGCGGGCATCCTTAGCAGCTCCCGCCGTGGTTCCATTCAGCGGGACTTCTTCATGGCTGAGGCCCGGAACGGTAGCAACGGGACTGTGGCGCAGGCGTTCGCGGCTGGCGACTTCGCCACGCTCCAGAGCCTGGGCAAGTCCCAGGAGGATGGACTGAAGGCGTACCTCAAGGCGCACCGTACGGACTCCTATCAGGATACGGTACAGGGGCTGCTGGCTATCGGTAACAACCACGGCTTCGACGCAGCCTTCACCAAGGTTGGCGAGCTGGTTGCCCCAGCCATTGCCCAGGTCGGTTACGATAAGGAAATCAACCCGGACAGTGCCAAGCTGGTGCATGGCCTCGTGCTGGCACTGGATCAGGCAGAGGGCACCAACCCAGGTGTATACGCTAAGACGTTGCAGAGCCTGAACAACGAGGGCCAGAACCTGATGCTGTTCGTCCGCGAGGCGCAGCGTAACGGTATCAGCGATCCGCTGACCGCCGTGCAGTTCGCTCGTGATCAGCAGCTAAAGTACTCGGCGCCCGGCAGCATCGTGCCAAACCTCATCTCGGAAGCGCAGCGTGCAGACGCCAAGTCCGTCCGCGAGATTGGCGACCGCCAGCTCCTGGGTACGATCAGCGGCTATGCTAAGTCGTTCTTCAGTGGAGATGCGGCTGCCCGCCAGCGCCTGAGTACAGGTCGTGCATGGTTCGAGAACGAGGCCCGCACTGCTGAAGTCCGTGCCGGTGCTCAACTGGCCCTGGCCGAGGAGCTGAGCATTATCTCCCGCACCTCACCGTTCCTGCCTGACGATGCCCGTGTGTCCAAGGCCCTGGGTGCAATCGCAGCCCGGACGGTAGACACCGAGTCCGGCCCTCTGATCATCCCGCGTGGTACTACCGTGCAGCGCTTCTTCGGGACTCCGCAGTACGCTGACCAAGCCTACATCGGCAAGGCCATCGACGAGCTGGTGCCTGTAGAGGACGGTCAGCGGATCGCTTGGAGTGCTACGCCGGACGGTCAGTTGATCTACCGCAAGTTCGATCAGGATGGCCGTGTAGCTGAGTCCAGCGTCTTCGATCCGCAGTCTGTAGCCGCCAAGGTGCAGGACAATCTGGAGAAGGAAGCTGCTGAGCAGTCCTACCAGACAGGCCCAGGCAAGGTCGTAACTCGGGGTGGCTCCTCCGTGCAGTTCAACGGTGAGAACACCGCAGGCTTCGACCCGCGTAGTATGCTGCTGCTCCGTGAGGACATCGTGAACTCCGAGGGCGTGACCAACGTTGCCTATGGTGACGGGAAGGTTGTGAAGGGCAACAAGGCCTTCGGTGTTGGCATCAGCCAGACCGGCGACTACTACCAAGCCCCACAAGGCCGTGACGGTCTGTACACCCCGCGCCAGATCAACGAGACGTTCCGCGATGCCTCCAACGCTGCTGCGGAAACCGCTGCTCGCAGTATGGCCACTGTGGGTCTCACTGGCCCCGACTGGCTCCGCTTCTTCGGTGAGCTTGCCTACCAATCCCCTAAATCCGCTCAGGACTCTGAGCTGTTGGCGCACATCTCCTTGGGTAACAGGGAGGACGCTATCAACAGGTTGCGTCAGCTTCCTGCATTCAAGAACTCGCCAACCGAACGGCAGGCGACCTACATCAAGAAACTGGAGAAGGCCCTACGATGACCACTGTAGACCCACGCATCTATGATTCGCCTGAGTTCCAACCAATCGTTGGCGATGGCACCAACCCCGCCTCCAACTACACCGCACCGGAACCGACTACTCAGGCCGACGTACTGCGTGGGACGGAGGGTGTCCAGGCGGGTGCCGCTCTGAACCAAGAGGCCACCCGCGAACGTGCTGGGGCTTTAGCAAGCCTCGGTGCTGTGGCCTCCGAGTGGTCTGTACGGCACGCCGTCGATTACTTCAGCGGCCCGCAATTCGAGCCCGACCCCTCCTTCTCGGCAGGCACTGTCCTGCCATCCCTGAACACTACCCTTTCCGAGACTGACCGGGAGTTCCTGCTGGGAGCCCGCTCCTTCGAGGAGTTCCAGTATAAGCAGGCAGCCCTGGAGCGGCAGCGTGCTGCTGCCCAGGCCGCTGGGGATAACCCAGTGATTAGCTTCATCGGTACTATGATTGACCCTGGCTACTTGGCAATCGACGTTGCCAGCCTGGGTGTAGGTCGGGCTGTCCGTCTGGCGAATGCTGGCCGGGCTGCTGAGCGTACCGTAGCAGGCGTAACTGCTGCTGGTGGAACCTACGCACTGGGCCGAGTAGAGCAGTCACAAATCCCGATGTCCGACACTGAGGTTGTGCTAGGCGCCCTGCTTAACGGGGCAGCCACTGGTGCGCTGTATGACTTCGGCAGCCGTACTGTGCGTCGTGCTGATCCTGACTACCCGACCGAGGTGCTGACTGACCTGGCTCAGCCCCGCCGTGCCGAACCACAGATCACCGTGGCACACGGCTTCGATGCCACAGCCACCACCCGCAATGCGGATGAGCTGCTAGGGCACCTGTCGTCCCGAGTGCCTGCTGAGTACGTCCCGGTACTGGATGCGATCCGCCGTGCCGGTGGCCTGGAGGATATCCCGGTAAGCACTAGCCCCACCAAGTTCTCCCCGGAGTTCAAGGATGCTCGGGGCCTGACCTTCAAGCGACCCGATGGCACCGTGCTGGGTATTGCCCTGCGGCCCGATGCCCCGGTCAGCACTGCCCTGCATGAGCTGGTGCATGCCACCGTGCAGCGTAGCATTGAGCGGACTCCGGGTCTGCGTCGGGATGCTGAGAACTTGCGGGGTCAGATCATCAAGGCCCTGGGCAAGGAGAACACGCCGGAGCTTAACCACGTACGGCAGGAGATGGAGCGCAGCTTTGGTGAGTTCCTGACCTACGGCACCACCTCCCCGGAGTTCCGGGAATGGGCCAAGCGCACCACCCTGCCGAACGAGAACCGCACCATCTGGCAGAGTTTGATGGAAGGCATCGCAAGCACATTCCGCCGTAGCTCTCAGGATGCACCCCCGAACGTAGCAGACCAGCTCGACCGTCTGCTGTCCCAGGTAACTCCAACCCCAGCTGCCAAGCAGCCTACGTCTGTGTTCACCTCTGGGATCGTCAAGGGCATCGAGCCCACTGTGGAGCCGGAGCGTGTCGCCAAGCGTGTGTTGGACAACGCCAACAAGCAGGTCATTGGGAACAGTATCAGCTGGTCACTGCATAAGACACTCTCCAGCTTCAGCCCGAAAGCTCGGGAGGTTGCGGACATCCTAGTGGATAACCCGCTGGACTTCACGGGTGACTCCGTAGTGAGCCAAGCCCGTGCAATCCGTGCAGACCTCAACTCCCTTCAGTTCGAGTACGAGGACGCACTGAAGGCTGAGCTGGCCAACCGGGGTGCTGGCATCAAGAACCGCATCCTCAAGCCGCGCGCCTCGCTGGATGTACAGAAGACCCTGGAGCGTGAGGTGGCCATCGAGATGCTGCGCCGGGAACGGAACACCCGCCTAGGACGTGCAGAACCCTCAAAGGCTAGCCCGGAGATTCAGGGTATCGCCGACAAGCTGGATGCTGTCTATGCTGCGGCCCTCAAGGAGATGCAGAGCGCTGGCGTTAACGGTGCCGAAGCAGTGGCAGAGACCTCGGGCTACTTCTCCCGTAAGTGGGACATCGGCCAGATCGAGACAGTGCGTCAGCGCCTGATCGACAATGGCTTTGATGAGGCCAAGGCCCAGCGTAAGATTGAGCAGGTTGTAGCCCAAGGTATCCGCCGTGCCAACGGTTGGGATGCAGAGCTGGCCAGCGACGTGTCCAAAGCTATCCTCGACCGGGCTCGCCGTAAGGGCTACTTCGAGGACTCGGCGTTCCGCAGTCACGCGGGCAACGAGGCAGCCAAGGAAGTGCGGGACATCCTGAAGGCATCCGGTGTAAAAGGTGACCGCCTGCAGCGTGCCCTGGATGTGATCACTGGTGTGGTCGATGAGGCAGGTAAGCCATCTGTGCTGAAGAAGCGAGTGGACATCGACATGAAGGCAGGCGTGGCTCTGCCCGATGGCACCACCTTCACCGTGGCCGACCTGATCAACACAGACCTGACCCGCGCCACCGAGGCATATCTCGACCAAACCGCTGGCCGGGTGGCCATGGCCCGCAAGGGTCTGCCAGACGTGTCCGACCAAGACCGACTGCGCACTGAGCTTCTGCAAAGCATCCCCTCGGAGAACGAACGCCGCAAGGCTGCCGACCTGTTCGACCAGACCATCAACAGCATCCTAGGACGCCCGGTTGGTGACGACATCCCCGATGGCCTGCGCCGCCTCCAGGCTCTGACCCGCATGGTGGGCTTGGCGTCCTCGGGTCTGTGGCAGGTCACCGAGTACAGCACGGCGATGGCCCGCTTCGGCGCCTTGAAGACCCTGCGGTACGCGCTGAAGGAGGTCAACTTCAAGGGGCTGTCGGACTCGGTACGCCGTGACCGGGCCACCTCCAGCCAACTGGTAGACGTGCTCTCCCGGAACTCTGCGGCGGACATCCGCATCCGCCCCTTCATCAACCGTATGGAGGACAACTTCGATGTGCCGGCCTCGGACGTGCTTCAGGCGTCCCTACTCCAGGCCCAGCAACTGGTGCCCTACCTGAATGCGCAGAAGTGGGTGCAGAGCCATCAGGCCCGCACCGTGGCCAACCTCGCTACGGACACCCTGGTACGGGCTGTGAAGGGTGATCGAAAAGCAACCAAGGTACTGGCAGAGTACGGTTTAGAGCCACGTATAGTGGGAAGACTCAAATCGGATATTGACCAGTTCGGCCTCGACACTGCGAAGTGGTCGGACGATACCTGGGAAGCCGCCCGTGGCCCTCTGACCAAGATGATGGACGACGCCGTGCTGCGCAACCGCACCGGTGAGATTCCAGCCTTCGCCCAGTTCTCGCAGGTGGGCAAGTTCATCTTCACGTTCCGCAGCTTCGTACTCGGTGCCCATAACAAGGTGCTCGCTGGCACTATCTCCCGAGATGGTCTGGCTGGTATCTCCCTGCTCATGTTGTACCAGCTCCCGCTGGTGCTGGCCGCAACTGCGGCCAACAGCACGATTCAGGGTAAGCCCATCGAGAACGAGAAGGACTGGATCGTGAAGGCCATCGGCCAGATGGGTAGTATCGGTCTGTTCTCGGAAGCCTGGGGCATTGTCACGGGCGAGAAGCAGCAGTTCGGTGCACCGGGCTTGATCGCAGTTGATCGGTTGTATAAGTTGGCAGGCGATGCAACGTCAGGTGACCTGGGCCAAGCGGGCTCCGGCGCTATTCAGGCGATCCCTATCCTCAGCATCATTCCGGGCATGCGCGCAATCGGCGAAGCCCTCAAGGAGTAACAATGGCATTTAGCACTCAACGAGAGGTGTCTGACGGCACCCTCGTTGATGTCCGCTTGCAGATCGAGTTTATCGACCGAGAGGACATCAACGTATTCGTAGACGACATTCCCAAGTATGTGGGTGTGGATTGGGACTGGGTGAGTGACACCTTGTTCCAAATGCGCGAGCCGGTTCCAGCAGGCCAGGAACTTCTGGTGCAACGTGCTACCAATCTAGCAGGTGTGCTTAACGTGTTCGTCGGTGGGGCATCCTTTGACGATCCTACGATGGACGAGAACTTCCGGCAGATGTTGTTCATTGCCCAGGAGGCCCGAGAGGGTGCCACGTTGGAGGAAATCTTCAACAACCTGAACATGCACGGCTACAAGGTGCAGAACCTGGGCGCCGGTACTGAGCCGGGCGACGCCATCAACTATCAGCAGTACATGGACGATGCGTTGGGGGCGGGGGCAGCACGTGACCAAGCGGTAGCCGCCCGTAACACCACCATAGGCTACCGTGATCAGGCTGGGGTGTCTGCAGGCAATGCGGCCACCAAGGCAACTGAGTCTGCGGCTAGCGCAGCGCTTGCAGGGCAACGGGCTACAGCTGCTGGGACATCCAGTACTCAGGCCCAAGCGTCTGCCACAGCTGCAGCCCAGTCAGCATCTAATGCTAGCACTAGCGCAGGCAACGCCAAGGTAAGCGAGGATAACGCTAAGTTAAGCGAGCTAGCAGCGGCTGGTTGGGCTGCTACCCTGAACCTCCCAAGCGCGCTGGGTAACTCACTCAAGTGGCTCCGCCAGAAAGCAGACGAGAGTGGCCTTGAGTATGTAGCCGCGTACACGCAGGCCGCTGTGGATGGTCTACTCGACGCCATTGCTTTACGTGTTAAGGCCCTTGAGGACAAGCCGTCGCTTGGTTGGGGGCAGACTTGGCAGAATGTGCGCGCGTCTCGCGCTTTCAATATCCCGTACACGAACAGCACAGGCCGCCCAATTATGGTCTCCGTGTCGTGGAGTAACCGTACAGAAAACGGGACGGATTACATCGAAGTGTATGTCGGTGGAATTGTTCTCGAAAGGGTGATTGGCTACGGGAGAACCTTCGCGTACTCGACCAAGTTCGTAGTGCCTAATGGTGCCTCCTACACCGTTGTGGCTGAACAACCCTCCACGGTTCTTTCCCACTGGGCTGAGCTTCGTAGCTAACACGCCCGTACTAGCATAGAGTACTAAGGAGCGACAACATGGCAGCACCCAAGGCAAGACTTGGGGAGTTGCACCGTAAGGTAACAGAAGCCTATATCACAGGCATTGACCGGGACTTAGAGGATGAAATCTTCAACCCGGCACTGTTGTCTGGTGCAGCAAAGTTCCTCAAGGACAACGAAATTACAGCCGAGATTAAATCGGACGACGACCTCAGCACCATGCGTGAGAAACTGGTGGCTGCTGAAGTCCAACGTAAAGAGAAGGCACGTCTCCTGCTGTTCAGCGCAGGCAGTGACATGCCTCAGGATGAGGTAGGCTAATGGACGTAAGAACGCGATTCGCGGTGGCGGCACTGGTCGCCGAGCAGTACCCTAGCTTCGAGCAGTTCGCCGCTGACGGTATGGCGTTCCTGGGCTTCCCCTGTACGTGGATGCAATCTGACATTGCCGCGTACATGGAGCACGGCCCACGTCTTCGGATGGTGATGGCACAGCGGGGTGAGGCTAAGTCCACCCTGGCTGCGCTGTACGCTGTATGGCGCATCATCCACAGGCACAGCACCCGAGTGCTGATCGTGTCCGGTGGCGAGAAGCAGGCATCGGAAGTTGCCATTCTCGTCATCCGCTTGATCATGCAGTGGGACATCCTCGAATACCTGCGCCCCGATAAGGGTGCAGGTGACCGAGCTTCGGTCGAGGCCTTCGACGTGCATTACGCACTAAAGGGTCTGGACAAGTCGCCGTCTGTGGCTTGCGTAGGTATCACCGCTAACCTCCCCGGTAAGCGCGCCGACCTGCTAATCCCGGACGACGTGGAAACAACCAAGAACGGCTTGACCGCTACCAACCGGGCGCAGTTGCTCCACATTACTAAGGAGTTCTCCTCCATCTGTACGCACGGGGACATCCTGTACCTGGGCACTCCGCAGACGAAGGACTCCGTTTACAACTCCCTGGCAGGTCGTGGCTTTGCTGTCCGCATCTGGCCGGGGCGTTACCCAACACCCGAGGAGGTAGAGAAGTATGGCTCCAAGCTCGCTCCGAGCATTGTGGCTCGCATTCAAGCCAACCCCGACCTCCAGTCAGGCGGTGGTATTGATGGGTCACGTGGCCAACCGGCAGATCCCGACCGATACACAGAAGAAGACCTGATTGAGAAAGAGCTGGACAAAGGCCCTGAAGACTTCAGCCTCCAGCACATGCTCGACACGTCGCTGGCCGATGCCGAGCGTCAACAGCTCAAGCTGTCTGATCTCGTAGTCGCCAACTTCGAGCCAGACTTCATCCCTGAGGTTCTGGCCTGGGCTCCCCAGCTCAAGCAGCAGGTTATCCTGCCGCACACGTTCCCTGTACCCATGACGGTCATGTACCACCCCGTGATCCCGGATAACGTCGCGTTCCTCAGGCCACCTAAGGCCATGATGTTCATCGACCCGGCTGGCGGTGGTAAGGACGAGATTGGCTACGGTGTATCCGTGGCTGTTGGGCCGTACATCCATGTCCTTGACGTGGGTGGCCTGAAGGGTGGCCTTACCGACGCGAACGGCGACATCTTCGCAGCTCTAGTTCGGGAGTACAACATCGACATCATCCGGTGCGAGTCTAACATGGGCCACGGCCTGTTTGAGACGAACCTCACCGCCATGCTAACAGCGCGGGGATTGAGCGGTATCTCGGTCGTTGGTGAGTACAGCACTGGACAAAAAGAACGCCGTATCATCGACAGCCTCGTCTCTGCGATGCAGCGCCACCGGGTAATCATCCACCGTCAGGTGTTTGAGTCCGATGAGAAATACGGGAAGCAACACAGCGCCGACAAGCGCAGTCTCTACAGCCTGTTCCACCAGATCAGCAGCATCACCACCGACCGTGACTCCCTCGTACATGACGACCGCATCGAAGCATTCGCCGGTTGCGTACGTCACTGGAAGATGGTGCTGATGCAGGATGAGCACAAGGCAGCAGAGGCTCGACGCATGATGGCCGCCAAGGAGTTCATCGACAACCCGATGGGGTACGACAACCAACCATCCACGAAGTCCAACGGGACACGGGGCATGGTACACCGCCGTAGGGCGCGGCGAGGATAGAGATATGAGCCAAGCAGCAGTAGTGGATCGGCTGGCAACAGCCGCTCCAGCAACCGGTTACCTGGGAGTCTGGCTCGCAGGTACTAACATTCAAGATGTCGTGGCCGTTCTGACCGGCGTGCTGATCGTAGGTCAGCTCGTCAAGTTGGCACTGGAGTTCAAGGATCGGCGCGCGGCGAAGCGCAAGGAGTCGAAAGATGTCCCTGAGAAGCCGTCTCGTTAACACAGGTGCTGCCGCTGTCATCGTTGGCGCGGCTACCTTCCTCGGACCGATTGAGTCGGGGAAGGCGCCTCAGCTTGAGCCCTATGCCGACATCGGCGGGGTGAGGACGTGGTGCTATGGCGAGACTGCCGGCACCCCGAAGCCCCGCTATACGCTCGCAGAGTGCGACGCACAGCTCCTCAAGAGCGTGCAGAAGCATTGGGACGGCATCCGCCATGTCGTGCCTGAGAACGCCCCACAGAGCGTCAAGGAGGCCATGATCAGCGTGGCCTACAACACCGGCGTGGCGGGCTTCCTGTGGGAGGGTCGCAACACCCCGAGCCGCTTCCTGGCGCCGCTGGCGCGTGCTGACTGGGCGTCTGCATGTCAGGCCATCATCGCCCCTTGGCAGGGCAAGAACGGCGTCTCCCGAGGCTACAAGGCCACCGTCAAGGGCACCCCTAGCAGGGGCCTGGAGAACCGTCGAGCTAAGGAGTACCCCCTATGCATGCGCGACCTGTGACCCTCTCAAGCAGTTACGCGGCAGGCTTCAGCCGGGTTCAGGCCCTGCTGTACCTGCTGGCGGCTGGCGCAGGGGCGGCCATCGTGGTCGCCCTTGTACACCTGTCTGGCAGCCTCGCTACGACTCGCGATGAGCTGATCCAGGCCAACACCAAGGTCGAGTCCCTATCGGCCCAGGTGGCCACGCTGGAGGCCCGCACAGCTGCCATCCAGAAGGCCGTAAGCGCGGTGAATGCCGCATCCCAGCAGACCCGCCAGGAGCTTCGAGATGCCTACAAGGCGAACCCTACGTGGAGCGCTAGCCCTGTGCCTCAGCCTGTCGTTGACAGCCTGTGCAAGCGTGGGAACTGCGCCAAGCCCGTGGATCGAGTGTCAGCACCCGCTGATTGATCCCACCAGTAACGAGGGCCTGAGTGACGCCGTGGAGGCGTACGCTTCAGCCCTTGACCTATGCAACGCCCTCAACAACCCCAAGGAGTAACACCATGTCCTATGCATCCGCAACCCCAGCTCAACGTACTGCCCTTATCCACGCCTGTGAGCGTCTCGCCAAAGCCGGCCACCGTGCCACCGAAGACGCAGGTGCCGGTAACGGTGTCGCACAGACCTCCCGCCTGGGCAACGACGACGTGGCCATTCAGGTTCTCGTTGATGCTCTGGAGACTGCCCTGACCCCAGTGCAGGCATAAGGAGGTAACCCATGGCAACCTTCGCTGAGCTTACGCCGGTCGAGCGACACACCATCGCTGTGGCTGCCCGTAAGCTGGCGCAGGCTACTGAGCCGGCCTACTCCGGCTTGGTCGCCGATGGCGCCACCAACAACTACGATGCAGAGTCCGACGTGCAAGCGATGATCGCTGCACTACAACCTCTCATCGGTGACGGCGGCATGATGCCCGCCAACGTTGTCGTCTATGACGGCGACCCTGTAGTGGATGGAACCGCATGATCCCTATTCAAACGCTTGGCGCTGTGATAAAGGCCACGTATGAGGGTCAGCCTGATACCAACGCCTTCACCGACGCTATGGTAGCTAAGGTGCTGGCTGCTCTCCCTGCTTCCGCCCGAGGCTCTGCCCTGGGTGTGGCTGAGCTTGATGCCTCTGGCATGATCCCACCCTCCCGCATCAACGTGGCTGGCCTCGCCTTCCAAGGCGCCTGGAACCCGGTCACGAACACACCCACCCTGATCGACGGCACCGGTACAGCCGGCCACTTCTACAAGGCCGATCGTGCAGGTACGTACAACTTCGGGAATGGCACCTACGTCTTCAACCAAGGTGACTGGGCCATCTTCGTGGGTGGCACTTGGCAGCGCATTGGTGTCTCTGATGCCGTGGGTTCTGTCAACGGGCGCCTGGGCGATGTTGTGCTCACTGCGGCTGACGTAGGCGCACTACCCAGCACGTATACGCCACCGGCAGCTAAGGTGCAGTCCGTCAATGGTCAGGAAGGCGCTGTGGTGCTCGACGCTGCGGCTGTAGGCGCTAAGCCTGCGGGCTATACTCCGGCCTGGGCTGACGTGAGTGATAAGCCGAACTTCGCTGCGCTGTACCAGCCTAAGCAGCGCGGCGGTATCGGTCCAGCTATCCCCGCTGGCATGTACTACCGCACGTCCAGTCAAGTGATCCCTCAGAACACAGAGACGCCCCTGAACTGGACGACTAACGTATACGACCCGTACGGTATACGCAACGGCTCCAACTTCACTGTCCCGGCGTGGGCACGGTATGCGCGCCTCTCCGGTACTGTTCAGTGGGGTGGTGCCTCAGGTTCTAGCACGAATCCTATTTGGAGTCAGGTCAGGGTGAATGGTCTGGAAGTCCCTGGCTGCATCAGGCAACGGGCTCAGGGTTCGATATTCGTCATCGCCATACCCATCAGCACTACCATATTCCCGGTGCAGCCAGGGGATGTCATCAGTGTGGTAGTCTCCCAGTCTACTGTAGCCAACCGTGGAGTCGAGTCAGGTACGTGCTTGCAAGTAGAGTTCTTCGAGGCTATGTCCTAGCATCTAAGTCTGTGGAAGCCTGTGCGTAGTTCCCTAGTGGATGTGCAGGCTCTCGTAGCTGCTCCCTTGCCTGTGCAGGTTCCATAGGCATCTGAATTTTGGTGCATCTATGCGAGAGGGTCTCCGACCCGTCCGCGCTCCAGCTTCCCCCCGTGGCTCCTGACAGGATGCGAATCTGCCGAGGTGGGGAGGGGTGGCCTGATCCTCCTGAGTCCTGCCTAGAGTCTGCTGCTCTGACACTGGAGAGACTACAGCCATCTGCCTTAGCTGTCAAGCATCTGTTGCACTCATGTGTGGTCTGTGCGGTCAGTGTGCATCCTGTTTGCTATCTGAGTCAGCCTCTAGCAGCTCACGTACGTGCGTCTGTCGTAGTCTGCTGCGTTAGCAGAGCCTGTCTGTGCCTGTGTGTGTAGCTGTAGCAGCTGGATAGATGCTGAGCGTGGCTGTTGGAGTGTCTGAAGTGAGTGTGCGTGTGTGCTGCCTCTGTTTCCTTTTGGCTACAGGATGCTGTCTGTTTCCTTTCGGACGGTACTAGGATGCTTATGATCAGTCTCTAGCGTCTGTGTGCTAGCTGCTAGCAGATTGTGTGCTGACTGTCTTAGGACTCTAGGTCTACGCTCTAGCTCTATCTTAACTTCTACCCTTCGGGAGGTTCCTCGCCATTAGAGGCTCGCCGTTCGTCTCACTCATATGTCTAGACTCATGCTGTGCATTCGATCTAGCCACGATGCTCTATCGCTGTCGCTACCTCGCCTCGCTTCGCTCTTCTCTCTTTATGTGGCTCTAAAGGAATGATTGATCACTTTTTGATCATACCTCTGTAGCCTCCTGTAGGCCTCTATAGCGCACGTACGTGAGAGATGAGGGATTGCCATGGGTCATTGAAGAAAGTGCATGAGAGGTGTTGACAGAGCCTAGGATGGTCTGTAGAGTTCGCAGCCATGGAGAGCACAACGGCAGACGCTGAAGGGTTCTCCTAGGTAACCAAGCAACATCCTCTAGGCTAAGGGCCTAGGTCAGTCGGACAACGGTACACGACAGGATGCTTGACAAGGGAACCGAAAGCTGTAGAATGCGACACCATAGCAGCTCTGAACCTGGCCTCACGGCACTACAGGAACCAACTGCGACCGACCGTACGGGCATACTCAGGGGCTTGGCAGTAGGACGGAGCAACTGCCCACGCTGGAACGCGACCAGCACTGATTCACCGCTCTTTAACAGTCTGTCGAGTCTTATCAGGTAGCCCATCCAATACTAGGAGAACTACCATGTATGAGGTAACTGTACACTCCGAATATGAAGTACCCGGCGTAGCGTCTAAGTTCCACCAGCACACCGAGTTCTTTAAGACCCACGCAGAGGCTAAAGAGTACGCCCGCTCTGAGATAATCAAGCCGGAAGTACGCGCTGTATGTGTTGAATACCCGGAGAACTACCATGCGCAATGACCGCCAAGCATACCAAGCTCTGGAGACTTCCATTAGCAAGGTTAAGCAAGCCGAACGGATCATGTCGCTACCTAAGAGTTTCGCCTTTCGCCTCGCTGCTCTCAACGCAGCGGATACGAACCCAGGCAAGCACTGGTAACGATAGCGCCTATCGATGTTTGATAGGCTACCTGATGAGACTTGACAAGCTGTAGAGAATATGTAGAATGTGCAGCGTCAAGGCCCTATGTACACACTGAGACGGGATTGCGGGTTGGCTAACAGAGGCCACCACTTGACACGGCGCACAAGGCGCTGTAAGATGAGCGCCCAGTTACACAGAAACACAAACGGTTGGTCACCGACTTGTAGACCCTGAAGCTGTAACAGGTGGAGGGGAAAGCTAACGACGACAACAAGCACTCCGGGCACGCTTACCAACGGCCGGCTGATCATCCTAATGGATGCGTACCGCTCCAAACCGTCACCCATGTGATAGGTGGAGACAACGATAGAACGGCCTGAGTACCCTTAGGTTATGGGCAAAGATAGGACACGGTGGTGATGTTAACTCCACACTGGGCCTACATGTACAGGGCTGCTACCGCTCTGCTGATGAGACCTAAGGAGGGTCGAAACATGCGAACTACTGAACAACGCCTTAGGGCGATGGACAAGAAGGCTCGCCGCCAGATGCGCCACAAGGCCAAAGGCGGGACTATCGAAGGGGCCATCAACGTAGCGGCAGCAAGCTTGATTGGCACGCCACAATGGGACGTCGATGTTGGGCGCCTCTACGGTGATGCCAAGGACGCAATGAGTAAGCGCGTCAAGCTGAGCAATCAGAATGATGCAACGGGTCGCAAGGCTCGCCGGGAGCTGAACAACTGGAAGCTGGGCCGCGATCAGCGTCCTGTGACCGGCTATTGGAACCCGGAAGGTAAGAGGGCAGCGCGTTGATGTCTCCGAGTTGTATAGGCGGCAAAGACGCATTGCAGTACCACACTCAGCCATGGTTGACGTTCAAGCGTAAGCGCAAGAGCGCCAAGCATAGGCCGAAGCTGAAGCGCTATGTAGTGTTCCCGAAATCTGAATTAAACGCTCTACCGGAACCTGCTAGTTACAAACCTCAATACAGGGCGGATCAGCCCAAAACTATCAAGGTGAAATCATGACCAACAAGACCGCACTCCCGAAACTGATCGTTGGCGCCGCTGACATCACTAAAGCAATCGAAAGCATCCAGCGCCGTGGCGAGAAGCTGGACGCTGACATCCAGCACGCTGGCCTGTCGATCCTGAGTCACATTGATCAGCACGGTGACGTGACCCTGCTGTGCCGCCTGTTCACTGCCATGCCCAAGGGCAGCCGCCGCAATGCCCTGGCCGAGTGGGCTTTCGCCTTCGGCAAGGTTAAGCCGAACCTTGATAGCACCAGCAGCAAAGAGCTGCCGTTCCTGCTCGACAAAGAGGGTAGTACCGACCTCGAAGCGGCTGCTGCTAAGCCGTGGTACACGTTCAAGCCCGAGAAACCGGTCTCCGAGGAGTTCGACTTCGCCGGCATGCTGCAGGCTCTGATCAAGAAGGCCGACGCCGCCAAAGCTGCTGGCAAGGTCGTTAAGGGCGGCGAGAACCTGGGTAGCATCGCTGCCCTGCTGGCCAGTGGCACCGCCACCGCCATGGTTCTGCCTGAGCCCGTCGCCGTGCAATAATGCGCGGCCTCAACCTTCTAACTGTGCTGGTGGCGGCATGCGTGCTGCTGCTGGTGCTGTGGAGCATGTAGCCATGCGAGTCCTTCGAATCCAAGATGCCCGCACCGGTGCGGGCCTGTATCAAAAGTGCGTGTACGAGGCTGGTCTCGACCTCAACGAGCCGAGATACCACCCGGCGCCACGATGCGACAGTGGCTTAGGCCCTGAGGCTATGAACTTCCTGTATGGCAATCAGGAACTGGCACGTTTTGGGTTTGCTGACGAGGTACAGCTGCGACGCTGGCTGTACCGCGATACCTGGCTCATGACGCTGCATAACGTAGGCGCTGAACTGGTCGAGTACGAGGTTACCGGCCAGAACACCTACGTGGGACACACTCAAGTCATATTCGACATAACCCAGGCGACCGTTGTTGATCGCCGCCCGCTTACCACTCTGATCTAAGGGAATACCATGGACTACGCATTCGAAATCGCTTCTCTGCTCGCCGCCTTCGCTGAGGTGATCATGCTGCTGGCCATCGCTATCAGCGTGCTGGGCCTCTGTGGCTGCATCGGCTACTTCTACTTCCAGAAGGGCCAGTACGAGCGCGGTGGGAACATCGTGTACAAACACTTCAAACGCCGCGAGATGCTGGCCATCGAGATGGATGCCCGCACCAAGCGTTGGCTGCGCAAGTGACTGCTGACCTCGGCGCATTCTTGCTAGAGTGCGTGATCTACTTCACCCTAGGCGCCATGCTCGCCTCCTCGACAAGATAAGGAACCTCCTCATGAAATATGCAATCGCTGCTGTACTGTCCATGGCTCTGCTGTCGGGCTGCGCTGTTAACGTCGTCACGGTCAATGTGGCCGACTCGGTGCTGATCAACGACGACAATGCCACGTCTGCAAACAACACCATCAACGAATCCAACGTCGCCAACCGCAAGGAAGGCTAAGCACCTATGTACTGGCAAGTAAGACCACGCAGGATCGGGCGGCTTGAGGCCGCTTTGTGCTAAGCTGTGAAGCACAGTAACCAGTCGGACATATGGGGAGGCCGACCAGCGACACGTAGCAAAGGGCCGCGCATCTACGTCGCATAGAGCCCATGTGAAACGCCGGCCAGCGCTGGCAACACTTCGAGTGTATAAAGAAAGCGCAGACTATCCGCAACCCAGGCTAGACCTAGTTCGAGTTAGAATCTGCGCTTTACTGTGTACATTCAGGACGTACCCTGCATACCTCTATAGAGGACGCTCGTGTCTGACCGCTGTGACTACCTCGGGTAGTAGAGCCACACCAGACGTAGAGGTATGCAGAGTGCGCCCCGCACTCTCGCGTCTTATCTCATTTAGAAATTCGGAGACGATCATGACCATCACAATCACAGGCATGGTGCAGCAGCCTGGGCGCAAAGATTACGCCCATGTTGACTTCCTTAAGCTGTACGAGCGGCTGCACAAGTTCCACCCGAACAGCGGTGACTGTTACAGCCCGCACGAGCTGGCTTGTAAGCTGAGCCAGTTCTACTGGGAGCTGCGCGAATCCAAGTACCGGAACTACTCGGTGCCTGAGTATCTGGCCAAGCTTTACAGCAAGCACATGCTGCTGCGTGTGGCCTACGATGGCACTGAGCCGGTGGCATGCTATGTAGTTTTGGAAGGTGAGCTTCTCGGCCTGATCAGCCTGCGTAAAGGTCTGGGCAAATGGCTGCTGGCCAACGCCGAGGCCGATGGCGCCAAGGTTCTGGATACCTTCGAGGGCAACCCTCTGGAACGCCTGCTGTCGAAGCTGTGGAAGAAAGTCAAGACGGTGGCGAACTGGAAAGCCGGGCAGCCACACGTGAACTATTATGAGCGCAGACATGGGTGCTAGCCTACGGCGGATACAACGCCTGACACCTGAGCAGGTACGTCGCCGCATGCTTCGTATGCAGAAGGCCAGCCTTCGACTAGCAATAGCCGGAATGGTCGGCCTATGTGCCGTGGCGCTATCCGTGGCGCTACTATGTATACTCCACTTACCCCGAGGTTAGAATGATGAAGACTGCCAATGGCGGCTTCGCTGCTGTAGGCAGTGATCTGGACCACACGAACACGACCCGTGCTGAGCGGGCGGCAATCTTGGATCGGGAAGCGCGCAATGCCGCCCGCCGTAAGGCGCTTCCCCGCAAGCGTAAGCCGGACTACATGAAACCTGGCCCAGTGCTTCACATTGATATGCGAGGTGTTCTGTGAACGTAAAAGAGTGGCTGACTCCGTGGCTGGCGGCGCATCTGGACGACATCCAGAAGACGGCAGCTGAGGTTATCGAGCAGGTAACGGAGCACCAGACCCTGCCAAACACCAAGTACATCCGCCGCAAGTTGGCTGAAGACTGCGGACTTCAGTCGATGCGTTGCAGTGGTCTGCCCATCGGGTACTACAACATCCAGTTGTTCAACGAGGAGACCGTGCAGGCGCTGCAAACCTTCACGCAGTTTCACCGTGAGCTGTACGCGGTAAACGATGCCGAGGATGAGCACTACCAGATGAAGGAGCTGGTGCTGCGTAGTGGTGGTCGTGCGCACTATGAGTTGGCGATGATCCATGATCAGGTGCTGCGCCCATTGTGGGTGCTGCTATACGGTCTGAATCCTACGCTGGTCAACAGCATCCAGTACGCCAGGTATGAGCCCGGCGAGAACGCACGTACGAACTGGCACTACGATCAGGACAGCGACTGCACTGTGACTGTAGCCATCGAGAACGGCGTGGGCGGTGGGATGGAAATCTTCCCAGGTGCGGCTTGCACTCGCACGGAAATCGGAACTGCAACTTTCTTCCTGGGTCGTACGACCCTTCACCGCAGCCGCCCGGTAACGGAAGGCGAGCGACAACTGCTGGTCTTCTGGACTGGCTTGGAGACTTAACATGCAGAAGTACATTGTGGACGCACCCGACCTCGCACTCCATGGCCGTGAGGTCAGTGCGGAGTACAGAGGTTCCGGCAAAATGCGAATCCGCACGGAGTCAGGCTCCTACGTGTTTCAGAGCCGTGAGTGGAAGTGTGTCGGCCAGGATCAGTGGGTTGGTACGCATCCCCGCCTGCCTACCGTAGGTCTGCGCCCAACTCACCCGCTCCCAAGCTGTAGCCGGCGCAGTAACCCTGTGGGCTGCGACCTAAGTCTATCGCCTACCGCCAGCTGCTTGAGCACGGCGATGAGATCGGTCTGGCCACGGTTTACCGGGTGC
>JAAIGF010234384.1_pt1 | contig 41683 bp, 37 predicted proteins | sample 6487441 | NCBI WGS metagenome assembly JAAIGF01 (sample SAMN13974129, study PRJNA590717) | phyllosphere metagenome | biome: pepper field; feature: multiple bacterial spot infested pepper fields; material: pepper leaves; isolation source: leaves from pepper fields | host: Capsicum annuum ...
CGACCTGGTTGCCATCACGCCAGTCGTACTTCATAGCCGTATCTCCACAGCCAACGGTGCATGATCCGACAGGTGCGACCAGGGGCGGGTCGAGAGCACCTGCGGGTTGTGAGTGGTCGCGTTGCGTACATAGATGCGATCCAGGCAAAGCAGCGGCCAACGTGCCGGGAAGCTCTTGGCCGGCTTGCCGTATTCGCTGACGAACGCCTCTTTGAGGCCGCTGGCGGCCAGCAGATCATCGGCGCGCTGGCGCCAGTCGTTGAAGTCGCCGGCGACGATCACCGGCGCATCGGCTGGCAGGCGGTCGATCACCTTGCAGAGCAGACCGAGCTGTTGCTTGCGATGGATCTCACGCAGGCCCAGGTGCACGCAGATGGCATGTACCTCGGCGTGGCCCGGCACGTCGAGCACCGAATGCAGCAGGCCACGTTGCTCCTGGGTACCGATCGACACGTCGAGGTTTTCGTGGCGCAGGATCGGAAACTTGGAGAGCAGGGCATTGCCGTGGTCGCCGTGGGGATACACGGCATTGCGCCCGTAGGCGAACTGCGGCCACATGCTGTCGGCAAGAAATTCGTATTGCGGCGTCGGCGGCCAGTTCTCGTAGCGTTTGGCGTGGTGTTCGTGGGTGCCGTGCACCTCCTGCAGGAACACCATGTCGGCCGAGAGGGTGCGCACCGCGTCACGCAGTTCAGGCAGGATGAAGCGCCGGTTCAGGGCGGTGAACCCCTTGTGGGTGTTGACAGTGAGAATCTTCAGCGTGTGAACCGCGCTGGCCAGCTCCGTGGGGGCCGGTTGGTGGGTGGTCATGGGCGTACTCCTGGCGACTGGCCGGGTGCGTTGGGCAAGTTCCCGGCCAGATCGAACTTCTGTAAGAGTGCGTAGGCGTCGTAGGGGGCGCGTACCTTGAGGTCGTTGTCGAAGTAGCAGTACACCTCGCGTGACGCCCGGGCGCGCGGTTTGCTGCTGTCGACCAGTCTGGCATCGCCAGGCTGCTGACCACGGCTCCAGGTGGCGATGCGCTGGTGCCAGTGGTCGATGGCGTCCTCGTCGTAGCCGCTTTCGTAGAGCTTCTTGTTGCCATGCAGGCGCAGGTAGACGAAGTCGGCGGTCAGGTCTTCGGCGTACGGCCACTTGCCGGCGCTGTCGGCGAACACCAGGGCCACCTTGTGCTTGCGCAGCAGCTTGATGAAGGCCGGGTCGAGGAAGCTCGCGTGGCGAATCTCCACCGCGTGGCGCAGCTTCTGGTGATGGGGCACCTCCAGGCTGCCGTCGTGCTGGCGATCGGCCTGGCGAGCCTGGCGCAGGGCCTGTTCGGTGTCCTTCGGCAACAGGTCGAGAAACTCGGTGAAGCGCCCCTCATCGAAAGCCATGCTCGGCGGAAATTGCCAGAGGATCGGCCCCAGCTTGGCGCCCAGCTGCAGCGGCCCGGAGGCGAAGAAGTTGGCGATCGGCATGGCCACGTCATCGAGGCGGCGGATATGGGTGATGTAGCGCGGTGCCTTGACCGCGAAACAGAAACCGTCCGGCGTTTCGCTGGCCCAGCCGGCGTAACGCTCGGGCGTCTGCAGGGCGTAGAAGGAACCGTTGATCTCGATGCTGCTGACTGCCCGCGAAGCGAACGCCAGCTCCTCGCGCTGCTTCAGCCCCTCGGGGTAGAAGTCGCCACGCCAGGGTGCATAGCGCCAGCCGGAAATACCGATATGGATAGGTTTCACCGCAGCTCACTCGCGACCTGCAGACCAACCCGCAGCTGTCGGTGCGCGCCTTGTTCTTTCGTTGGCCCGATCATCGGTCAGTGCGCGCCGGTAACGCGACGCAGCAACTCGGCGCTGGCCTGTGGGTCATCGCTCAAGGCCAGGTTACCCAGCGACACGACGCCCACCAGGCGCTTCTCGCGGTTGAGCACCGGCAGGCGGCGCAGCTGATTTTCGCCCATGTTGCGGGCCACTTCGCGAACGTCTTCATCGTCGAAGCAGTAGCGGATCTCGCCGCTCATCACCTCGGCAATCGGCGTTTCGCCGGGCATGCCGGTGGCCACGGCGCGCACGGTGATATCGCGGTCGGTGATCATGCCGACCAGGCGATCGTCCTGATTGACCAGCAAGGCACCACAATCGAGGCGCGCCATCATGGCCGCGGCTTCGTGGATGGTCTGGCCCGGCGTGATGGTCTGCACACCGCGGGTCATGATATCGCTGACTTTCATGCTGTACTCCTGGCGATGGTCGCGCTGGTTCAGCGGGATACCCGGGCGCCATGAGCGCGCGGGCGTGGTTAAATTTCCGACTGGATCGGTCAGGCAGCGGTTCAAGGTTTTTGCCGCCGAGCGGGGCAACGGCGTGTCGAGCCAGCGCGCTGGTGCGAGGCCTAGAGCAGCGAGCGCAGGTAGTCGCCGAAGCCGCCGCGGGCGCGGCAATCCAGCCGGGCGCTGGTATACACCCGGGGCAGCGAGCTCCAGGCAATCGAGGCGCCAGCGTGCACGAATGCCGCGACCAGCTGCACATCTTCGTCGACGGCGATGTCCTGGAAGCCGCCAGCGCGGCGATAGGCATCGGCGCTGAACGACAGGTTGGCGCCGTGGATGTGCCGGTGCCCGTCGCGATCCTGATAAGCGCTCAGGTAGCGATTTTGCACGCCGTCGTCGAGCTCGCCCCATTCGGCGACCTCCACGGTGCCGCAGACCATGTCGGCCTGCAGCTCGCGCTGGCGCACCAGCCAGTCGGCCGCGACCCGGCTGTCGGCGTCGGAGCAGGCGATCCAGCTGGCGCCCTTGGCCAACTGCCACGCCACCCCGGCAGCGCGAGCCCGGCCCACATTGCGTGCCTGCAGCTTCAGGCTCGCTACCGGGTAGTTGGCGACCACGCTGGCCGAGCCATCGGTGCAGCTGTCGAGCACCACGAGGATGCGCACCGGCAGGTCGAGCGCCGGGTGAGTGGCGGCCTTGAGCAGGGCATCCAGGCTGGCGTCCAGGTATTGCTCTTCGTTATGGGCGGGAATGACGACGCCGATCAAACAGGCGACTCCATGCCGGTGTCCGGCGCCAGGCCCTCGCGCTGCGCCACGGAGGTGGCCTCGGTGCCCCACACCTCGAGCAGCAGGTCGGCGTCCTCATGGCGCAGCAGGCGCGGCAGGCCCAGGCGTTCGTGCAGGCGCCGGTGAACCTGATCGCCACTCAGCGGACATTCCTCTATCGGCCAGCGCCAATGGCAGGCGAGCAGGTTGCCGCCGGTATTGAGGGCGGCCCGAGCGCAGTCGATCAGTCGGTCGAGATCCTGCGCATCGAGGTAGTAACACAGCTCGCTGAGCACGATCAGGTCGAAGCGCCCGGCCGGCCATTGTGCCGGCAGGCGCGTCTGGATAAGGCGCACGTTGCTGCGGTGTGCCAGGCGATTGCGCGCCAGCTCCAGGGCGATGGCCGAGGTGTCGCTGCACAGCAACTGGGTGCAGCGCTCTGCCAGGCGTGCGCTGAGTTCGCCATTGGCGCAGCCCGGCTCGAAGATGCTGCCGTAGTGGCTGCGCGGCAGGGCAGCAAGCGTCAGGTTGCGCTTGCGCTGCTCGTACCAGCGCTCGCGAAACGACCAGGGATCCTCGTTACCCTTGTAGAGTTTCTCGAAATAATTGTCGGCGACGCTCATAGAAACACCACCTCGAACGGCTGCTGCAGGCGTTCCACCGCCGTGCTGGAAAGCACCGGCGCGTGACCGGTATCAGGATCCTCATAGAGCTGGCTGGCAAACGCCTGGATGGCGTGGCGCTTGCGCGCCTGCGCCCATTTGTCGAGCTGTAGCTTGCGGGCGCGCTCCCAGGGGATACGCGGATCCTCGGGGCTCGCCCAATGCCAGGCCCAGATCGGAATCTCGTGGGCCCGGGCGCCGCATTCCAGGGCCGCGGTCAGGGCTGCGCGGCCAACCGCTTCGTGGTCGGCATGACCATCCTCGCGCCAGGTGGCGAACACCACGTCGCTGGGTTGCAGGTAGGTTTTCAGGAATTCACGCAACACGATTTCCGCTGCCGCGACGCCGGTGTCCGGAAAGCCGCCATGCACCCATTGCACCTGGTTGGGTGGCAGGCCGAGGCGCTTGAGGGCATCGGCGCTTTCCTGGGGGCGCACGATGCTCAGGCGCTGCGGTGTCCAGTAGCGCGATCCCGGGTGGCTGGCGGCACCGTCGGTGACCGAGATCAGCAGGATCTGCCGCTGCGCCTGGGCCAGCAGCTGCAGCAGACCGCCAGTGCCGAGAATCTCGTCGTCCGGGTGTGGAGCGATGATCACCGCACGGCAGCCTTCGGGCACCAGCTGCGTGCAGTCGATATCGGCCACCTGGGCCAGGCGCCGCGAGGCTTTCCAGGCTTGCGGCGAGGTACCCTGGCCCTGAATCGGGTTGGTGTTCATAGCATCCAGCTCTCGTGTGGTTGGCGCGCGACAAGCTCGCCGAGGGCCGCCAGGTCGCGCTCGGCGTGGCTCTGGCGCAGGAACACCGGCAGATCGGCCAACAGCCTCGCCAAGCCCCCGTCACGGCAGTAAGGTGCGGCGCCCAGGGCGCGGCCGACATGTTCGATCACCGCGGCGGCGCTGTGCTCGACGATGGCGCGCACGCGGCGCACCGGTAATTCGGCATCGGCCTCGGGGTTGGCGTCGATCCAGGCGGCGCAGCCCTGCAGGGCGCTGGCGGCTGTGCTCAGGGCGCAATCCACCGTGCCGAGGTGGGCGAGGGCGTGAGGCTCGTCGCGTTCGGCGCAGTGGCTGCGCAGTGCTTCGCCAAGGCGCCTTGCCGCACCGTACCAGCAGGCGGCGATGCCCGCGCCCCCTTGCCAGAAGCCGGGCCTGGCGAGATAGCCGCCGGGGGGGCCGACCAACTGGCCGCGCGCGCCGTCGAAGCGCACCTCGACGCTTTGGGTGGCGGCCATGCCCACGGCCTGCCAACCGTCCTCGGTGACCTGCACGCCGGGTTGCTGCAGGGCCACGGCCACCAGCTGCTGTTCGCCGCGCTCGTTCCAGGCGGTGAGCAGGCCGTGGCTGAGCACCGTGGCGCCCGAGCACCAGGCCTTGCGGCCGTGCAGGCACACGCTGCCGTTGCGCTGCTCGGCGCCCAGCGTTACCCGGGCCTGGGGTGGTTCGGCGGCCCACATGCCCCAGGTCGTCTGTGCCGGCACTTGTGCAACGTAGTGCTCGAGGATCGCCAGGGTGTCGGTGTGGCCTTCATAAAGTTTGCACAGGCTCAGGTCCTGTGCGGCGACCGTGGCCAGCGCCTGCCAACGTTGCAGGGTCTGGCCACCGCCGGGTGCGGGTAATTGGTCGAGGCCCGCGTCGCACAACCGTTGCAGGCTGCGCGCGAGGGCCGCGGGGTGATGCGGAGTCGGGTGCGGCCACTCGTCCAGCAGGGTGCCAAGGCGTTCCAGCAGGCGAGTGCCGCTCCCGGTCATGCCACTTTTTCCTTTTGCAACTCGAACAGCACCAGTGAACGATGGGTGACGGTGAACTCGTCGCCGAACTGGAAGACTTCGTCGTCCTCCGGCTCCTCGCTACGGTTGGTGTCGAGCATGCACGTCCAGTGGCTGCCCTGGGCGACTTCCGGCAGGCGGAAGTTGACCACGTCGTGGTGCGAATTGACCACCATCAGCAGTGTCGCGTCGGCACCGCTGCGGCGGATGCCGGTCGGCTGGGCGCGGCCATCGAGCAGCATGCCCAGGCAGCGCGCATGCGGGTCGTGCCAGTTTTCCTCGCTCATCTCCTCACCGTTGGGCGCCAGCCAGGTGACGTCCTTGACACCCAGCTCCTCGTTGTAGGCGCCGACGAAGAAGCGCCCGCGCCGCAGGATCGGGTAGTTCATGCGCAGCTTGATCACCCGGGTCACGAAGGCCTGCAATTGCTTGCCACGCTCGCTGAGGTCCCAGTTGATCCAGCCGATCTCGCTGTCCTGGCAGTAGGCGTTGTTGTTGCCGTGCTGGGTACGCGCGAACTCGTCGCCAGCCACCAGCATCGGCGTGCCCTGGGCAAGGACGAGGGTGGCCATGAAGTTGCGCATCTGCCGGAAACGCAGGTCGTTGATGGCCTCGTCATCGGTAGGGCCTTCGACGCCGTGGTTCCAGGACATGTTGTTGTTGCTGCCGTCCTGGTTGTTCTCGTCGTTGTCCTCGTTGTGCTTGTCGTTGTAGGAGACAAGGTCATTGAGGGTGAAACCGTCGTGGGCGGTGATGAAATTCACCGACGAGAACGGTCGACGGCCACGCTGGTTGTACAGGTCGCCCGAAGCGGTCAGGCGGCTGGCCAGTTCGGCCAGCTGGCCTTCGTCGCCTTTCCAGAAGCTGCGTACGTTATCGCGGAACTTGTCGTTCCACTCCGCCCAGCCCGGCGGGAAACCGCCGACCTGGTAGCCGCCGGGGCCGCAGTCCCAGGGCTCGGCGATCAGCTTGACCTTGCTCAACACCGGATCCTGGCGGCAGGCGACCAGGAAGCTGTGGCGCTCGTCGTAGCCGTCGTGGTGACGGGCGAGAATGGTCGCCAGGTCGAAGCGGAAGCCGTCCACACCCATCTCGGTTGCCCAGTAGCGCAGCGAGTCGGTGACCATCTGCAGCACGCAGGGGTGGCTCAGGTCGAGGGTGTTGCCGGTGCCGGAATCGTTGATGTAATAGCGCTTGTCATCGGGCATCAGCCGGTAATAGCTGGCGTTGTCGATACCGCGCATGGACAGGGTCGGGCCCAGCTCGTTGCCTTCGGCCGTGTGGTTGTAGACCACATCGAGAATCAGCTCGAGGCCGGCATCGTGCATGTGCGCGGCCATCTCCTTGAACTCGTTGATGTGGCCGCTGGCCAGGTAGCGCGGGTGCGGGGCGAAGAAACCGATGCTGTTGTAGCCCCAGTAGTTGTTCATGCCCTTTTCCAGCAGGTGCTGGTCGTTGACGAAGGCATGGATGGGCAGCAACTCGACCGACGAGACGCCAAGCTTGCGGATGTGCTTGATCACGTCGGCGTTCATCAGCCCGGCGAAGGTGCCGCGCTTGTCCTCGGCCACCGACGGGTGACGCATGGTCAGGCCGCGCAGGTGGGCTTCGTAGAACACCGTCTTGTCCCAGTCGACACGGTGGCTGCGGTGCTTGCCCCAGGTATACGCCGGGTCGACGACCTTGCACTTGGGGACGAAGGGCGCGCTGTCACGCTCATCGAAACTGAGGTCGCCATCGGGATGGCCGATCTCGTAGCCGAACAACGCTTCGGACCATTTCAGCTCGCCGACCAGTTGCTTGGCATAGGGGTCGATCAGCAGTTTGTTGGGGTTGAAGCGGTGACCGGCTTCCGGCTCGTAAGGGCCGTACACGCGGTAGCCGTAGATCAGCCCCGGGTGTGCATCGGGCAGATAGCCGTGCCAGATCTCGTCGGTGTACTCCGGCAATTCGATGCGCTCGATCTCTTGCAGACCATCGGGATCGAAGATGCACAGTTCGACCTTGGTGGCGTGAGCCGAGAAGAGCGCGAAGTTGACGCCCAAACCATCCCAGGTCGACCCCAACGGAAAGGGTTGACCTTCGGTTATACGCGAGCGTTGTTGACTCATTCTGGGTGGCTCCTGGTATCAGGCCTTGGGCTTCTTGGCGGCAGGCTTGGGGGTAGTGCTGGGCTTGGCCTTGGCGGGTGCCTTGGCGGGTTTGAGCAGGGCAGGTTTTTCGGCTTCAGCCTTGGGCGCTGCCTTGCTGGCGCGAGGTTTGATCGGTGCGGCAGGGGCGGCCTCGCCGGCGGCGGGCTTGGCCTTGCTCACGCGCTTGGGCGCGGCTTTGTCCGGGCTCTGCTCGGCTTCGACGAGCTTGGTGGCCATTTCCCAGTGGCGCTTGGCCTGGCCATGGGGTTTCCCTTCGGATTCCCAGATCTGGTAGGCGAATTCACGGATGCGGTCTTCTTTTTTGGCGCTCATGGTTGTGACTCCTGAGATGGGCTATGGGCGATCAGCAAATTGACGGGGGTCTCACGCAGCACATCGCGCAACGCGAGGTGACCGCTATGGGCGAGCGGAGCAGTGCAATCGAAGGCGCTGTGCAGGGCCTTGTCGGCGAGCACGGCAGGCAGGGCGATACGGGTGTCGCCCCATTGATCGGCGGCGATCAGTGGCAGCTGACTGCCGCCCAGCAGTTCGGCGCTCAGGCGCGGTACCACCACGATGGCATGCTGCTCGCCCAGGCTGCGCATAAAGGCGACGACCCGATCAGCGTGCTCACCCTGAACCTCTAGCGGCTGGTAGTCGCCCTGAGCGAACAGCTGCGCGTGAGTGCTGCGGGTGTTCAGGGTGGCGGCGATCAGCGCCTGCTTGACCCGGCCGTCATGCCAGTGCTCGAGGGCCTGGGCGACGGATTGAGGGTCTGCCAGTGCCTGACGGCGCGCGGCGTAATCCACCGGGCGGCGGTTGTCCGGGTCGACCAGCGAGAAGTCCCAGAACTCGCAACCCTGATACAGATCCGGCACCCCTGGCACGCTCATGCGCAGCAGGCTCTGGGCCAGGCTGTTGAGGGCACCAGCGGGCGCGATCTCGGCGGCGGCATCGCGGATCTGGGTGCGCAATTCGGCGCCCTGATCACTGCCGAGCAACGCTTGCAGGTAGTTTCTGCACGCCTCTTCGTAGCCCTGGTTGGGGTTGCTCCAGGTACTGCGCAACTTGGCTTCGCGTACGGCCTTTTCCTGCCAGGCGCTCAGGCGCTCGGTGAGGGTCTGCAGGCCGGCGGCGTCATCGGCTTGCAGATCCAGCGGCCAGCAAGCCAGCAGGATCTGCAGCAGCATCAGCTCGTCACCCGGCGAGGGAGCCAGACCGTCGTCGAGTTCTTCGCGCAGTGGTGCCGCCAGTGCGCGCCACTGCCGGCAGCGCTCGGCGAACCATTCGGCGCGCTCGCTGAGTACCGCCAGGCGGGCGCGGGTGTCTTCACCGCGTTTATGGTCGTGGGTGGCGGTGGTCAGCAGGTTGGCCGGGAAATGCCGGGCGCGTTCCACGCAACCGTCATGGAAGGCCTCGACAGGCGCACTGAATTGCTGCGGGTCGAAGCCTACATCGTTGCGCGACAGCAGCACGGCGCTGCGGTAGCAGGCGGTGTCTTCCACGGCCTTGGCAGCAGCCGGGGAGGTGAGTTGCTGGAAGCGCTCGATCATCTTCGCCCGACGCTTGCGCTGCGCGCTTGGCGGCAACTCGGACAGCGACTGGCCGCCGAGCCAGCGGTCGAGGTGCTCGAGCAGCGGCCAGTCGCCTTCGCCGAGCGTCGTGCGCGCGCCTTCCAGCGCCTGGTCGAACACCGCCTGATCGCTGGCGCTGCGCCCGGCAGCCGACACGTAGGTGCGGTACACCGAGAAGTGCACGATCAGTTCCAGCAGCGCGCGGCGAATGGCGCCCAGGGTCAGGTCGCGGGTGGCGATATCGTCACGGGCGACCAGCAGCAGGCCCTGGGCCAGGGCTTCCAGATCGCCGGCCAGGGAGGTGGTCAGCACCAGCTGGCGCGCCTCGCGCACTTCGGCCATGAAGTCTGCGCCACGCCCGCTGGTTTCACTCCACAGCTGCGCCAGGATCGGTTCGCCGTCAGGCGCATGCTGCAGCAGCGACACCTGGTTCATGAACTCGTAGCCGGTGGTACCGTCCACGCCCCAGTCGCGGGCCAGCTGTTCGCCTTCGCCGAGAATCTTCTCGACGTAAATTGGAAAGCGGCTGCCCTGCAGCTCGGCGGGGCGCCTGGTCAACAGCCGTTCGACGCGGCGACGCAGCTTGCGGCAGTAAGCGCGCGGGTTGGCCAGGCCATCAACATGGTCAATGCGCAAGCCATCGACCAGGCCATTCTCGATCAGCTCGAAAATCTTGGCGTGGGTCGCTTCGAATACGTCATGGCGCTCGACCTTGAGGCCGCCCAGTTCGTTGATGTCGAAGAAGCGCCGCCAGTTGATGTCGTCTGCCGCGGTGCGCCAGCTGGCCAGGCGATAATGCTGGCGTTCGAGCAGCTGATGCAGTGCCTCGAAGTTTTGCCCATCAATCGGGCGCAGGCTGGTCAGTGCACGTTCAATGGCATGCCCGGCCTTGCTGGCCAGGGCCACCAGTTCGCGAAACAGTACGCCCGCCTGGCGCTGGCCCTCGGCGCTGTCGTCCAGGGCCGCGAAGCGCTGGCTCAGGGCCTGCAACTCGGGGTGGCCGCTGCGCTGCAGGATGTCGCCATAGGTCGGCGGGTTGATCGGGAAACGGTGGTCGTAGTGCTTGGCGTAGAACAGGCCGCGCTTGGCATCGAAGTGCAGCTCGATTTCGCCAGCGGCCAGCACCTCACCGTAATCACTGCGCAAGAACGGCACCAGCAGTTGCCCGCGCAGCAGCGGGTCATGAGATTGCCAGTGAATGTCGAAGAATTTTGCATGGGCGCTGCCGGCGCCCCATTCGAGCACGTCCAGCCACCAGGGGTTGGCATCGCCACCGACCGCCATGTGATTGGAGACGATATCCAGAATCAGCCCCATGCCTTTGCCACGCAGGGTCTTGACCAGGCGCTCGAGGGCCGCTTCGCCGCCCAGCTCCGGGTTGACGCGGGTCGGGTCGACCACGTCGTAGCCATGCATGGAGCCCGGTCGCGCGGTGAGCAGCGGCGAGGCGTAGATATGGCTGATGCCCAGGCGCGCGAAATAGTCGACCAGGGGCACGGCGTCGTCGAGGGTGAAACCCTTGTGAAACTGCAGGCGGACGCTGGCGCGCAACTCACTCATGGCCAAGGCCCTCGACCAGGTTGCGCGCCCACTGCAGGCGCTGCAGACGGTGCGCGACGGCGGGGGCGTCGAGCATGCCGTCGGCATTCTCGGCCCAGCGGCGGCGCCAGTTGGGGTGTTCGTCGCCGGGGCCCGGCAGGTTGGGCTGCTCGGTAGCGGCCATGGCGTCTTCCAACGGCAGCAGTACCAGCGGAGCCGGTGTGCTGCCGATAAAGGCGATGCTGGCGTCCAGCTGCTGGTCGTCATCCATCTGTTCGGCGGTCGCGTGGCCATGCTCATGCAGGGCTTGGTGCAGTGCTCGGGTTTCCTGGGCGCGCAATTGATGATCCTGATGGGTGTAGTCGTCGCTGCGGTGGCCCGCAGCCTGGCGCCAATAGATGTCGCGGGAGGCGAGCCAGCCGCGAATGCTCGGCAAATCATGGGTAGTGGTGGTGGCCAGGGCGTCGCGCGGCCAGTGAGCCGGGGCGTGGAAGTGGCCGTTGCTTTGCTCGAACAGCAGCACACGCATGCCGAGAATGTTGCGTGCGGCCAGCTCTTCGCGCAGGCCATCGGGCACCGTACCCAGGTCTTCGCCGATGATCAGCGCCCGGTGGCGCTCGGCCTCCAGGCACAAAAGACGCAGCAGGTCTTGCGACGGGTAGTTGAGGTAGGCGCCGGCCGAGGAATCCTCACCCTCCGGGATCACCCAGAGACGGCGCATGGTCATCACGTGGTCGATGCGCATGCCGCCGGCGTGGGCCAGGTTGGCGCGCAGCATTTCGATATAGGCACGGAAGCCATTCTGCTGCAGGCCCTGAGGCGAGAATGCCGACACGCCCCAGTTCTGCCCGGAGCGATTGAGGATGTCCGGCGGTGCGCCGACGCTGACCGACTGCAGCAGTTCCGCCTGCCGGCCCCAGGCCTGGCTGCCGGAGGCATCGGCGCCCACTGCCAGGTCGGCGATCAGCCCCACCTGCATGCCGGCTTCACGGGCGGTGCTCTGGGCACCGTGCAGGCAGCGGGCGATCAGCCACTGGGCGAAGGCGTGGAATTCGATCTCGTGCCCGTGACCTTCGCAGAATTGCTCGACGGCCTCGCTGGCCGGGTCGCGGTACTGCTCGGGCCAGGCGCGCCAATCCACCGGCAAGCCATTGAGGTCCATGAAGCCGCGCAATGCCTCGAAGCGGCAATGTTGGCGAAGGGCATCGCCGCCTGCCTGGCGGAAGGCCTCGAAATCGGCCTGCAACGGGTGAAGGCTGGCGGCGAAGTCGGCATGCAGCTGACGCAGGATCTGCATCCGTGCGCTGGCAACACCCGGCCACTCGATCAGCTCCAGGCTTTCCAGGCGCGCCAGTTCCTCGCCCAGCCCGCAGATACGGATCGCCTGCTGCACGGCCGCTTCACCGAGCACGCTGGCCGGTGCGGCATGCAGCACGTTGAAGAACAGCCGGCTGGAGGGCGAGTAGGGGCTGTAGGTGTGCAGGTTGGCGCTGAACATGGCGTGCATCGGGCTGATCGCCAGGGCATCGGCGCCCCGTGCAGCGGCGCTGCGCAGCAGCGCTTCCAGCGCCTGGGTATCGCCCAGGCCACCATCACCGGGGCGGCGTAGCGAGTACAACTGGGCGCTCAGGCCCCAGATCTTGGCATCGGCACGGCCAGCCAATTGCGCCACGCTCGGGCACGCGGACGGCGCCACGGCAAGGGTCACTTCGCCTCCGGCGATGCGCAACTGATGGTAGCCGGTGGTGCCGATCACCGGCAGCCGGCCACTGTCATCCAGGCGGCCTTCCAGGCGTTCACCCTGTTCCAGCTGGATCTCGAACGGGGTGCCCGGCGGGAAGTAGCGGGTCAGATCCAGGGCTTGCTGCTGGTCAAGAGTGACCAGCGGGCCAAGGGCCAGGGCGTCGTGGCGATGTTGCACCTGGGCGAGGCTGGCTTCGATCTGCTCGTCGTCCGCGGCCGGGTAGCCCAGGGCCTTGAGCAGGCGGCGCTGGTGTTCGGGTTTGACCGATTGCGCGGTGCCGTCGGCGTCGATCCAGTCGACGCTCAGGCCGGCGGCTTTGCTCAGTTCGGCAAGGCGTGCGTCACTCATGCTGCGCCCTCCAGCAGAACTCGAATGCTGCGTGCTGGCAGCTGATCGCCGGCGGCGCGATAGCTGAACAGCGGCTCGGCGCGCGCTGGCGTCGCGGCGCTGAGCTGGTCGCTGCCCAGGTTGAGGGCGATATGCAGCCTTCGCCCGTCACCCAGTTGCCAGCTCGCAGCCACGGCCGCCTCGCCCAACACCTCGCTATGCAACGCTTTGCTGCCCTGCAGGTGCGGCACGATGTGCTGGTGGCGCAGGGTCAACAGCTCGCGATAGAACGCCAGCCAGGCGCTGCCATCGGCCGTGTCGCGGTTGTGGTAGTCGGGCATCGAGGTCTCGAAGGTGCTGACATCATTCGGTGCAGGAATCGCCTGGCCGGAGAACTTGGAGAAATCCTTGAATTCGTTCTGGCGGCCCTTGCGTACCGCTTCACCGAGCTCGTCGTTGTGCGAGGTGAAGAACTGGAAGGGCTGCTCGCTGCCCCATTCCTCGCCCATGAACAGCAGCGGGATCATCGGGCTGAGCAGCAGCAGGGCGGTGGCGCTTTTCAGCGCGTGGTCATCGGCCAGGCTGCGCAGGCGCTCACCGACTGCACGGTTACCAACCTGGTCGTGGTTCTGCAGGAACAGCACGAAGGCGCTCGGCGACAGGTGGCCGCTGCTGCTGCCGCGGGCGGTACCATGGCGGGTTGTTTCACCCTGATAGATGAAGCCTTCACGCAGGCAGCGGGCGAGCTTGCCGGTGGCATCCGTGGCGAAGTCGGCGTAGTAGCCTTCGTGCTCGCCGGTGAGCAGGTGATGCAGCACGTTGTGGCCGTCGTCGTTCCACTGGGCGACGAAGCCCTGTTGCAGCAGTTCGGCGTCGTTGTGCTCGTTCTCCAGCACCAGATGCAGATGGCGCGAGGCGGAGATCGAGGTGTGCAGGCGCTCGGCCATTTCGATGAGGAAATCGCGCTCGCCGATGGCGTGCACGGCATCGAAACGCAGGCCGTCGATGCGATAGTCCTGCACCCACATCAAGGCATTGTCGATGAAATAGTCACGCACTTCGCGGCGGCGAAAATCGATGGCCGGGCCCCAGGGGGTGTGGACGTCTTCGCGGAAGAAGTCGCTGGCGTACTGGCCCAGGTAGTTGCCATCGGGGCCGAAGTGGTTGTACACCACGTCGACGAATACCATCAGGCCCAGCTCGTGGGCACGGTCGATCAGGCTACGCAGCTCGTCCGGCGTGCCGTAGGAGGAGTCGGGTGCGTAGGGCAGCACGCCGTCGTAGCCCCAGTTGCGGCCGCCGGGAAACTCGCCCAGCGGCATCAGTTCGATGGCGGTGATACCCAGCTCGGCCAGCGCCGGCAGCTTCTGCGCGACTGCCGCGTAGCCGCCCAGCGTGCCGACATGCACCTCGTAGAGCACCGTTTCCTGCCAGGGACGGCCTTGCCACTGATTGCTGCGCCAGTGGTAGGCCTGTGGGTCGATGACCCGGCTGGGGCCGTGCACATCGTTGGCCTGCCAGCGTGAAGCGGGGTCTGGCACCAGCAGGTGCCCGTCGATCAGGTAGTGGTAGTCGGTGCCGGCCGGCGCCGGCAGGGTGGTGGTGAACCAGCCATTTTCGCTGGCTGTCATCTCATGTCGAGCCTGGTCTTGCATCTGTACGGCAACGCTTTTAGCGTCCGGCGCCCACAGAGAAAAACAGGTGTGGCCATTATCGTCGGGCCAGGCGCCGTGTCGTCGTTTTGCTTCTTGCATCACACCAGTTTCCCACCCGATTTCTGCGCAGCCAGCAACTTGCGATAGAGCGCCGCATAGGGCTCCACCGACTGCTTCCAATACAGCGGCGATGCCATGGCGTGAGCACGCATGGCGTTGAGCAGTTCCTGATTGCGGAATACCGCCATGGCACGGCGTACCGCGGCCAGATAGCTTTCGCTGCTCGGCTCCTGAAACAGGAAGCCGCTGACACCGTCTTCGATGGTGTCGGCCAGGCCACCAGTGGCACGGGCGATCGGCAGCGAGCCGAAGCGCTGGGCGTACATCTGGCTGAGGCCGCAAGGCTCGAAGCGCGAGGGCATCAGCAGGAAGTCGCTGCCGGCGAACATGCAGCGTGCGTCCGCCTCGTTGAAGCCGACGTTGGCGCCGACCTTGCCAGGGTGACGACGGGCCAGCTCGCGCACCGCTTCCTCGAGGTGCTCTTCGCCGCGGCCGATGATCGCGATGCGACCGCCCTCGGCCACGATGGCGTCGGCGATCTCCAGGGTCATGTCGATGCCCTTCTGCTGCACCAGGCGCGAGACCACGGCAAACAGCGGGCCGTCGCTCTGCTCCAGGCCGAACATCTGCTCGACATGACGGGTATTGGCGCGCTTGCCTTCCCAGTCGTGAGCATCGAAACCCTGCACCAGATGCGGGTCGTTGAGCGAATCCCAGCTGTCATCGATGCCATTGGGAATGCCGCTGAGCTGGTTGAGCCGCACCTTGAACTGCAGCATGCCCTCCAGGCCGCAGCCGAATTCGGTGGTGGTGATCTCGCGGGCGTAGTTTTCGCTCACGGTGGTCACGTGGTCGGAGTACACCAGGCCAGCCTTGAGAAACGACAGGCGACCGTAGAACTCCATGCCCTGATGGCCGCAGGCCGAGGAAGGCAGGCCCAGTTCCGGGCTGCATTCCAGGCTGCACAGGCCCTGGTAGGCGAGGTTGTGGATGGTGAACACGGTCGGCGTCTGCAGGCCGCGCCAGCTCATGTAGGCGGGGGCCAGGGCGGCCGGCCAGTCATTGGCGTGGACCACTTCCGGGCACCAGCTCAGGCAGGCGGTGCCGGCGGCGATTTCGGCAGCAGCCAGGCCCAGGCTGGCGAAACGGATATGGTTGTCCTGCCAGTCGCGGCCATGGGCATCGGCGTAGGGCGTGCCGTCACGGTCGTACAGCTCGGGGCAGATCAGCACGTAGACGATCAGGCCATCGGGCAGGGTCATGCAGCCGATGCGCGCCGGTGGCAGGGCTGCATGGCCCGGCACGCTGCCAACGTCACGGATTGCGTGACCGCTCTGCAGCACCTGGCGATAGCCTGGGATCAGCACCCGTACATCGTGGTCCGCGTTCATCGCCCGTGGCAACGAAGCGGAAACGTCGCCCAGACCGCCCACCTTGATGAGGTCGGCCAGCTCCGGGCTGACGAAGAGAATCTTCTTCTTGGCCGCGTGCAGATTGGTAATTGTATTGTTTGACTTGAGGGGTGTTTCTACCGATACCGACTGGTCAAACCGTGTTGCCACAACAGCGTTTCCCATACCATCCTCCGCTCGTTTCAATCCTTGACCCGTAATGTTTCGTTAGCTTGCTCGCCGACGGGAATATGCCGCCCTGTCTTTCCAGTTGTTTGCCGTGTCGGGGCAGGAGGAAAAGCTGCTTGCTGGTGATTAATTCCCACGTAGTTGATGACCCAGCCCGCGAATAAGAAGTTTCGACTATTTTCGGTGCCACCACTGGCCAGTACGGAACTAATGCAAGGCAGCAGGTTTTCGCTGCAATTGCCAGGAGGTTGCGGAGTTTCAACTGCTTTAGGCGGGTAGCTCTGGAGCTTTTGGCTGCCTTGAGGGGAGGCTGCGAAGGAGATTTCTGCTTTTCCATCGAAACGGGGCGACAGGCGGTCATGGTCTGGCGAGTTGGTCGCCTTGTACAAGAGCTGGACAGTTGTTGGACAACTAATTGCTGCAACTTAAGCAAAGGAAAAGTTGCAGTTATCTTGAACGTTCGAACAATTATCTAAATGGGTTATTTGCCTGTAACAGGTGCCGTTCGATATTTCATGCCGAAAACAAAAGTGCCACTACGGATCAGGTAGTTGCACCATTACCGCGCAGCATGGCGCAGACCTTTCAAATGCTGGTTTCCTGGGCCTTCGATAGTTGCAGCGAGCAGCACCACGGCCCATCAATGAGCGTGAAGCGTGTTGCAGATCGCGAACGCTCTCTGGCGGGGCCGCGTGCCTGGTCGGCTTCTGATACTGTTGCCAGGCCTCCACCTGTGCGTTCCGGCCATGAACCTCGACACCCGCATCAAATTTCGTCACCTGACCTGCTTTCTGGAAATTGCCCGGCAACGCAGTTTTGCCAAGGCCGCCGATGCCCTGGCCGTCAGCCAGCCGGCCATTTCCAAGACGCTCAAGGAGCTGGAAGCCATCCTCGAGGCCTCGCTGTTCGAGCGTGGCAAGGCGGGAGTCAGCCTGACCTCGGCGGGGCTGGCCTTCATGCGCTACGCCGGCCCTTGTGTGCAGGCGCTGCGCGACGGCGTGAACAGCCTGCGCAGTGGCGAACATGACGCCGGGCAGGTACGCGTCGGCGTGCTGTCGACCGTGGAGAGCCTGTTGATTCCCGACGTTGTGCGGCGTCTGCACGAGCGCCACGCTGCTCTGGTGGTCAGCGTCGCCACCGGGCCCAGTGCCTACCTGCTGGCGCAGCTGCGTGTCGGCGAACTGGATCTGGTGGTGGGGCGCATGACCGACAGCCCGGACATCCAGGGCCTGACCTTCGAACACCTGTACAGCGAGTCGATGAGCCTGGTGGTGCGTCGCGGCCACCCACTGCTGGCACTGGGCGATGCCGGCCTCAGCCAGCTGGGTGACTACCCTGCGGTGTTGCCATTGGCCGGCACCACCATCCGCCGCTATGCCGACAGCCTGTTCGTGCAATGCGGCGTGGCCCAGCCACGCCAGCGCCTGGAGACCCTGTCCCCGGCGCTGAGCCGCCGCTATGTGCAGCAGAGCGACGCGGTGTGGGTCGCACCCCTCGATGCAGTGCGCCTCGACGTGCAGAACGGCGACCTGGCCGAGTTGGCCCTGGGTATCCGCGAACCTGGTGGCTCGGTGGGCATCTGCAGCAACACCGCGCTGCCCCTGTCGTTGGCAGCGCAATGGTGCTGCGAGACGTTGCGAGAATTGGCGCGGGAGCGAAACGCCGAATTGTCCGCATCCGCCTGAGCACCCCAGCGATTATCTGAACTCCCCAGGCCGCCTCGCTTTCCACTTTGAACACCCATCAGGCAGGCCTTCGATGCTCCCACACAGTCAGCAGGGCCAAGGCCCGATCACCTTCGTGCTGATGCACTTTCTCGGCGGCTCGCACCGTACCTGGGGTCCGACCATCCCCTATCTGGATCGCCACTATCGCTGCGTCGCCTTCGATACACCGGGGTTCGGCGATGCCAGCGCGGTGCCTGGGTATACGGTCAGCGAGATGGCCGATCAGGTCGACCAGAGCATCCGCGAGCTCGGTCTCGAGCGCTGTATCCTGGTCGGCCATTCGATGACCGGCAAGGTCGCGGCGGTGCTGGCCTCGCGGCGCCCCGACTATCTCCGTGGCCTGGTGCTGGTGGCGCCGTCGCCACCGGGGCCGCAGCCGATCAGCGACGCCGAGCGCGACCGCCAGCGCGGCTACGACGCTGGCCGAGAGCAGGCCGAGGCCTTCGTCGATGAATCCAGCTTCCACCGGCTGCCGGACGATCTGCGCGAAGTGGCCATCGCCGATGCCCAGAGCGTGAACCTCGAGGCCTGGCGCACCTGGGTCGACCATGGCAGCCGTGAGGATTGGCAGGAACGCATCGGCAGCCTGCCTTACCCGACGCTGCTGATCTGCGGCGCCGACGACCGCCAGGTGCCGGATGCCGAGGAGCAGGGCCGTACCACCCTGGCGCATTTCCCCCGCAGCGCCGTGCTGACGCTGCCCGGCGCCGGGCACTTGATGCCGCTACAGACACCTCGTGCACTGGCCGAGCAGATGCTCGCGTTCGCTCACTTGATTGCGACTCGTATCGCTGAAGGAGAAGGTTGATGGATTTGCGCTTGAAAGACCGTGTGGCATTGATCACTGGCGCGGCAGGCGGAATCGGTCTGGCGACCGCGCGCCTGTTGGCAGAGGAGGGCGTGAAGCTGGTGCTGACCGACCGCGAGCAGGGCGCCTTGCTGCAGTCGGCTGCGGGTCTGGCCGGTGAGCCGCTGTTGATCGCCGCGGACATGACCCGGCAAGCCGAGGTCGATGACCTGATACGCCAGGCCGAGGCGCGCTTCGGCCAGGTCGATATCGTGGTGCATACCGCCGGCGTGACCGGCGCCAAGGGCGACCCGCTGGAGCTGTCGGACGCCGATTACCAGGAAGCCTGGGACACCGACTTCTTCACCGCCGTGCGCATCGCCCGGGCAACCGTGCCGGCCATGCGCAAGCGCGGCTGGGGCCGGCTGGTCTGCATCACCTCGGAAAACGCCGTGCAGCCGTACTGGGAAGAGGTCGTGTACAACGTGGCCAAGGCCGCGCTGGCTGCGTTCATCAAGAACCTGTCCTACAAGGAAGCCGCCCACGGCGTGCTGTGCAACACGGTATCGCCGGCGTTCATCGAAACCGGTATGACCGACGGCATGATGAAAAAACGCGCCGAAGAAATGGGCGTGAGCTTCGCGGAAGCGGTGCAGAGCTTCCTGAAGGAGGAGCGCCCGGGTATCGTCCAGCAGCGCCGCGGCCAGCCCGAAGAAGTGGCGGCGGCCATTGCGCTGCTGGTCTCGGAGCGCGCCTCGTTTATCAACGGCAGCAACCTGCGTGTCGATGGTGGCTCGGTGCAGAGCGTGCAGAACTGACGTGATGAGTGAATGACGGCGCGTAACCTCAAGGGCAGTAAGGTTGACCTTCCAAAGGCCCGCTGTGGATCATGCACAGCCCGCCGAATGCCCTTGGAGCGTCTAGCGCGATGCAGTACTACCCTGATCAATTGAAAGCCGATTTTGAGACGGCAGCTCACGAGGTATCCACTCTCGTTGCCAACGCTTTTCGCGCAGCTGGCCCGGTTGCGGATAATCATCCGTTAGCTCAGGCTGGCTTGGTAGATGGTCACACAGTTGTGCTGGATTATCTTGAGCATAACGAAGCTGGTCTGGCTTACGACCATCTGATCTATATGGTGGTGGAAGCTGATCTCAAACTTTCCAAAAGATGTAAATCAGCCATCATGCGGATAGCCAGTTACGTCGAAGTACCGACGCCTTTCGATGTTAACGATTAGCGCGGAACCTATTCATGACGCCTATTTCTTCTGCCGATCTGGAGGCGCTGTTGAACGAGGCTCAACATCATTCGTTGAGCCTTGGCGAGATATCAGCTCGCAGCCAAAGACTCGCGCTCACACCTGCTGATCTGCTGAACACCCTGTCAATCGAGGTCGCTCGACGCTTTGTTCTGAATGAAATTTCATACGACATTGGTGACGCGATCATGAATGGTTTGATGACCGCCATTATTGACCTTAGTCTGGAGACGCAAATGCCCCAACCAGCATTCGATATCTACCGGGCTTTCGACGATGGCGAGCATCTACACCGCGGAGACATGAATCAGCCATTGCCCTGTGAGCGCTATACCCGCTCGCAGCTACTCGGCATAGTTCGAGAATTTTGCGCGGGCCTGAACAAGACTGTCTTGTGAATCCCTTGATGAGTAAGTTGTACTTGGTTCCGGGCATGAGCGGCTGTTGTACTACCTCAAGGGCCGGCTATAGCGCGCTCTCGCCAGCCTCGGCAATCGAGTCTTGAGTCTCTGGCCTGGCCTTCAACCACAATCCAAATGTCTTCACCACCTCGACCAGCGGCCGTAGTCGCTCGCCCTCAGCGCTGAGGCAATACTCAACGCGCGGCGGAACCTCGGGATAGATGGTGCGCTTGATCAGGCCGGCCTGTTCCAGCGCACGCAACTCCAGGGTCAGCACCCGTTGCGAAATTTGCGGCATATCGCGGCGCAGCGCGTTGAAGCGTTTGCTGCCATCGAGCAAGTAAGACACCAGGAGCAGGCGCCAGCGCCCGCCGATCAGGCGCATGGCTTCTTCTATCGAGCAGCCTGAAACGTTCTTTTTCACGGCTTTTTCCAGGTAACCAATTTGTGCCCTAGCCACTAAAAAGTGCGCTCTTATGCGCCGGACCGAACTGGAGAATACTGGCCATCCGTCTAGACCAGGATGTCCCTGATGAAACTCTACTTCGCCCCCAACGCCTGTTCCCTGGCACCACACATCGTTCTGCGCGAGCTGCTGCTGCCGTTCTCGCTGATCCGGGTAAACAATCAGACCAAGCGCACGGCCGATGGTAGCGACTTCTACGAGATCAACCCGAAAGGTTATGTCGCGGCGCTGGAGCTGGCTGACGGTACGGTAGTGACCGAGGGCGCGGCAATTCTACAGTACCTCGCCGACCTTCGCCCCGAGGCCGGGCTGGCACCCGCCAATGGCACGCTGCAACGAACCCTGCTGCAGGCTCAGCTGAGTTTCATCGGTAGCGAACTGCACGCGGGGATGAGTCCGCTGTTCAATGAGGCCATCGCCGAAGACGTGAAAGTGCTGCTGCGCCAGCGCCTGGTTCGTCGCCTGGAGTATATGGAGCAGGTGCTGGCTGACACCGGCCATGCATGTGGTGATCGTTTCACGGTTGCTGACGCTTATCTGTTCACGGTGCTGGGCTGGACCGAGCGCTTGCGCATTGACCTGGATGCCTTCCCAGCCATCGGCCGCTTTCGTCGCACTATCGCGGCGAGGCCCAGTGTGGTCGACGCACTTCGCGCGGAAGCCGAGTCATAGGGATGACTCTGCAGCTACGTTCACACTGCGAACATCAGATGCAAGCCGGCAAGCAAAGCACCTGCTCTAGATGTTGAGAGTCGGTTTGGATACCGAGTGCACACCTTCCAAAAACGAAAACGGGGGCAGTCACCAGCGGTGACTGCCCCGTTACAACGCCAGGCCTTCGGATCAGAAGGAGAGGGCGAACATCAGCTGGGTGTAGAGGTTGCGGTCATTGCTGGCCAACTGGGTGCCACCGTTATCCGCGCTGTTCTTCGGCTGATAGAGGCCGACCAATGGAATGACCATCAGGTTGTCGGTGACGCCCAACTGGGCATACACATCGAGTTCGCGGCCTGAAAGGTCGCCGAGGTCGTTGTCGAGGGTGTCGTAGTCGAACCACAACGCCCCCACGCTGAGGTTTTCCAGCGGTGTGACGCTGGCGCCCACGTGGTGAATGCGGGTGTTGCTGTTGAACGGGCCAGCGTAGTTGCCAGCTACTTCGCCCTGGAACCAGGTGCCGAAGCCACGGTTGAGGCCGTAGAACAGGGGGTCGTAGCCATCCGAGAAGCGGCTGTAGCGGTAATTGACCTTCGGCGACCAGGCGACAGCTGAGAACGTCCAGCCGGCTTCCAGGTACCAGGCGTTTTCGTTATCGACCTTGCGCTTGTCCTGCCGGGCGTATTCGGCAGACAGGAACAGGTCCTGTACGCCGGCATTGCCTTGGGCGCGCAGGCTGTAGGTCTTCATGCCGTCGCGGGCCAGTTGCGAGGCCGAGGCATATTGCTTGTCGACGTCTTTGACGTCGATATAGGTCAGGCCTAGGGTGCCGGCTTCGGCGACATGTTCCAGAGTGCCGACGTACATCTCCGAGCGCGCCTGGGCGCGGTTGTCGGATTTGATCCACATCAGATCGCTGCGCCAGCCTTGCTTGCCTCCCAGGCGCAGCACGGCAGTCTGGTCGAAGTTCTTGCGCGCGGCGAGGTAGTAGCCGCCACCGCGATTGAATTCACCATCGGCCACACCCTTGCCGAGGTTCAGGGCATCGCCATTGATCAGGAAGCCATCGCCGACCACGATGTTCTGGCGGCCAACGGACAGATCGACGCCATCTTCGCCCAGCACCGCAAACAGGTCGCCCGAGCGCCAGCCCAGATAGGCATCCTCGATCTTGGTGGTGCGCTCCGAGCCATCGGTGAAGCTGGCCGCATCGCCATCGCCCCAGGTGCCCGAAGAGAGAAAGCCGAACGCGCCATAAGCTGTGCCGGCGCCGCCAAGCCCCTGATCGGCGCTGATGCCGTACTTGAGGTAGCCCTCGCGCCAGGACGCCGAGCCGGCTTGCGTGGCACCCGTGGTGGCGTAGCGCTCCTGGCTGTGGAAGATGCCGAACACGGCTTCGAGGTTGGCGTTCAGGTGGGTGTCATCATCGCTGTAGAGCTCAACGGCACCCGCCTGGGAGGCGGCGCCGATCAACAGGGCGAGGGCGGAGCGTTGCAGCACGGAGGGCTTGGACATGGTTGGCTTCCCTGGGTTTTTTTTCTTATGGGGCGAAGGGTGAGGCGATACTAGTGGTTTGCCCAAGACAGCCCTTGAGCGTCCTTGCCATTCACTTGTCTGTCCTTGCCACACTAGATCAGTTTCCGCCAGGCGTGGCTGCCTAACTCGCGGGCCGAAGACCCTGAACATTGCCCCCCAGGCGCTACCAAGAGCTCTTTTTCATAACCATTTGGTTATGTTTTGGTCGCGCTTTTTCACTAGGCGGCTGGTGCTTCCTCGCCGATCATGGCCTGCAGAGCCAGCATCGGCGCCCAGGGCGCGCGTATGACCGGCGACTCCACAATTTCAATAAACAGGAGCGTCCCATGTCCGAGGACAGCCGTTTCATCATCCGTGACCGCAACTGGCACCCCAAGGCCTTTACCCCCGACTACAAGACTTCCATCGCCCGTTCGCCACGTCAGGCGCTGGTGAGCATCCCGCAATCGATTTCGGAAACCACCGGGCCGGACTTCAGCCACCTGAAGATGGGCCAGCACGACAACGACCTGCTGCTCAATTTCAACAACGGCGGCCTGCCCATCGGCGAGCGCATTCTGGTGTGCGGGCGGGTGATGGATCAGTACGGCAAGCCAATCCCGCATACCTTCGTGGAAATGTGGCAGGCCAACGCTGGCGGCCGCTACCGCCACAAGAACGACCGCTACCTGGCGCCGCTGGATCCGAACTTCGGCGGCGTGGGCCGTGCGCTGACCGACAGCGAAGGCCATTACAGCTTCCGTACCGTAAAGCCCGGTCCGTACCCGTGGCGCAACGGCCCCAATGACTGGCGCCCGGCGCACATTCACTTCTCCATCAGTGGCCCGTCGATCTCGACCAAACTGATCACCCAGCTGTATTTCGAAGGGGATCCGCTGATCCCGCTGTGCCCGATCGTCAAGGCCATCGCCAACCCGGACGCGGTGCAGACGCTGATCGCCAAGCTCGACATGAGCATGGCCAACCCCATGGACTGCCTGGCCTATCGCTTCGACATCGTGCTGCGTGGCCAGCGCAAGACCCACTTCGAGAATTGCTGAGGAGCCCGCCATGCCTGTCGAACTCTTGCCCGAAACCGCTTCGCAAACCGCCGGCCCCTACGTGCACATCGGCCTGGCGCTGGCCGCCGCCGGCAACCCGACCCGTGACCAGGAAATCTGGAACCAGATGGCCAAGCCCGGTGCGCCGGGCGAGCACATCACCCTGATCGGCCACGTCTACGATGGCAACGGCCACCTGGTGCGCGATGCCTTCCTGGAGCTCTGGCAGGCCGATCACCAGGGCCGTTACGACGCCGAGTACGACCTCGACAAACCCTTCAACAGCTTCGGCCGTACCGCCACCACCTTCGATGCCGGCAGCGAGTGGACGGTACAAACCGTCAAGCCGGGCGTGGTCAACAACGCCGCCGGTTTGCCGATGGCGCCCCACGTGAACGTTTCGCTGTTCGCCCGTGGCATCAACATCCACCTGCACACGCGCCTGTATTTCGAGGATGAAGCCGAGGCCAACGGCAAGGATCCGGTGCTCGGCCTGATCGAGCAGCCGTCGCGCCGCGAGACCCTGATCGCCAGGCGCTGCGAGGTTGACGGCAAGCCGGCCTACCGATTTGATATCCGCATTCAGGGGGACGGCGAAACGGTGTTTTTTGATTTCTGACAGAGCACTGGATGCGCCCGTCGAGCAGATCGACGCGCGCATCCACCAGGGTTTCGGCGCAGCGCTAGAGGCCCGTGGCTTTCGCGCCGACAGTCAGCAACAGCAAGCAATCGATACCCTGGCGCAGTGGCTGCAAGGCTGGTGCGCCGGGCGTCGTGGCTGGCTGCGCAAACCGTTGGCTGGCGTCTACCTGTGGGGCGGCGTGGGGCGTGGCAAGAGCTTCGTGATGGATGCTTTCTTCGCCGCCGCACCGTTGCGCGCCAAGCGCCGGGTGCATTTTCACGCCTTTTTGCAGGAGCTGCAGCAGCGCATGCAGGCCTTTGCCGGCCAGCCCGATCCGCTGGTGCTGGCGATCCGCGCGTTGGCGAAGGATATCCGCCTGCTGTGCTTCGATGAATTCCACGTGCATGACATCGGCGACGCCATGCTGCTGCGCCGTTTGCTCGACGTGCTGGTCGAGGAGGGCGTCGGCCTGGTCATGACCTCCAACTACCCGCCGGCCGGGTTGTGCCCCAATCCGCTGTACCGCGAGCGCTTCACCCCGGCCATCGAGATACTCGAAAAACGCTTCACGGTGCTGGCGCTGGATGCCGGCACCGACTACCGCGAACTACAGGGCAATGCCCAGCAGTGGGGCGAGTACCTGTGGCCGCAGTCGGCGGGCGGCCTGGCTTATCTGGAAAACTGGCTGGCGCTGGGTAAGCAGGCGCAGCGTGATCAGCTGCTGAGCGTCAACCATCATCCGCTGCAGGTGCGCGCCCTGGCTCCTGGCCGTGCCTGGCTGGAGTTCGCCGAGCTGTGCGGCAACGCCCACTCCACGGCGGATTTTCTCTGGCTGCTGCAACGCTATCCGCGCCTGGCGCTGAGCGGCGTGCCGAGCCTGGATTCGCAACCCACCGATGCCTGCCAGCGCTTCATCAACCTGGTGGATATCGCCTACGATGCCGGCGCCGAATTGCTGTTGTGCAGCGAGTTCAGCCTCGAACGCCTGTGCCGCGGCTCCGCCCATCAGGATTTCGTGCGAACCCGCAGCCGCCTTGGTCAATTGCACAAGCGAGAACTCGTGACGACTGAAGGTGCCGGCCGAGAGGTCCGTGCCGCCTGCCACAAGGACTGCTGAACCCGTGCTGCAAATCTTCCAGATCACCGCACCGATCTTCCTGCTGATCGGTCTCGGCTACTTCGCGGCCATGGGCGGCCTGCTCAACCGCGAGCAGGTGCGCGGCATCGGCGCCTTCGTGATCACCTTCGCCATGCCGGCGCTGCTGATCAAGACCCTGGGCACCTCGCCGATCCAGCAAACCCTGGTGCCCGGCTACCTGCTCGCCTATGCGTTCGGCTCCCTGGCCGCCTTTGCCCTGGCCTTCAGCGTGTCGCGCTGGGTGCGTGGCGACAACCTGTCGGGCTCGGCCATCAACGCCATGGGCATGTCGGTTTCCAACAGCGGTTTCGTCGGCTACCCACTGGTCGCGGCCGCCATCGGCTCGCCGGCGGTGCTGGGCATGGCGATGGGCATGCTGGTCGAGAACCTGCTGATGATCCCTCTGGCGCTGGTGCTCGCCGAGGCGGGCAAGCAGCAGGGCGGCGGTGGCCTCAAGGTACTGGGCATGATCTTCGGGCGGCTGCTGAAGAACCCGGTGATCATCGGCATCACCACCGGCCTGGGGGTATCACTGCTGGGCATCGAGATTCCGCCGCTGCTGTTCAAACCCATCGACATGCTCGCCGGGGTGTCGGCGCCTTTGGCGCTGTTCGTGATCGGCGCCAGCCTGTTCGGCATGAAGGCGCGCGGCGTGTGGATCGATGCCACATGGATTGCCAGCGGCAAACTGATCGTTCATCCGCTGGCGGTACTCGGCGCGTTCCTGCTGGTGCCGGGCATCGACCCGGTGATGAAGGCGGTGGGCGTATTGTTCGCCTGCTCGCCGATGATGAGCATCTTCCCGATCCTCGGCCAGCGCTTCGGCCTCGAAGATCGTTGCAGCGCGACCCTGCTGGTAGCCACCGTGCTGTCGTTCTTCACCATCAGCATGGCGCTGGTGTTCATTGGGGCAGGGCAGAGCTGAAGGGCCGACTTGCTTCTGCGTGGCAGCGGGCGGGGACGCCTGGTTCATGCCCGCGAATACGTGCGTACGAACCAGCGGTAGGATGGGTCGGGCCGCCTAGGTAATACCCATCGGCCATTGATGGGTTTCACCCATCCTACGGTCTACTTGCTGCAAAGTAGCGGAAGCGGCCAATTGCATAATTTGTGGGAGAGGCTTTAGCCTCGATTGTGCCCATCTAGGCGTGAAGGGCTCGGGGCTAAAGCCCCTCCCACGAGTTAACGACCGATTTTGCCTTGTAGCAGCTCGTAGGATGGGTGGAACCCATCGCCCGTTGATGGGTTTCACCCATGCGGCCCGACCCATCCTACTGATTAGGCACGGCTACCCAGCAGTTCGGCGCGGCGTATCCAGTTCTGCCGCTGGTTTTCCGAGGACGGGCGCACCGGCGTGAACTGTTCGAGGCGGCGCGTCTTGATGCCGCAGAAGCCGAGAATGGTGCGCTTCATCTGGCAATGAGCCGGCGCGCCGTAGACCCAGCGAAAGTACCAACTCGGGGTGTCGAGGGTGACCAGCAGGTCGGCGGTGCGGCCGCTGAGCAGCTTGTCCCACAACTGCGAATTGCTGCGGTACTTGAAGGCGAAGCCGGGCAGCAGTACGCGGTCGAAGAAGCCCTTGAGCTGCGCCGGCAGGCCGCCCCACCAGACCGGGTAGACGAACACCAGGTGCTGGGCCCAGTGGATCTGGCGCTGCGCTTCGAGCAGATCCGGCTCCAGGGCCTGGCTCTGGCTGTAGCCCTCGTGCAGCACCGGATCGAAGCTCATCTCGCTCAGACGCATCTGCCGCACCACATGGCCTTCGGTGCGTGCGCCCAGGGCGTAGGCCTCTGCCAGGGAGTGGCAGAGGCTGTCGCTTTTCGGCGAGCCGATGATCATCAGGATCCGCTTGCCATCACCCTCCAACGGGGTGGCGCCGCTTTTTGCGGTTTCAGTCATGCTGCCCGGCCTCCAGCATGGTTTCCGGGCGCACCCAGGCGTCGAACTGCTCTTCGCTCAGATGCCCCAGGGCCAGGGCCGCCTCGCGCAGGGTGGTGCCCTCGGTGTAGGCCTTCTTGGCGATTTCCGCGGCCTTGTCGTAGCCGATATGCGGGTTCAGCGCGGTAACCAGCATCAGGCCGCGTTCCAGGTGCTCGGCCATGCGCTGGGCATCGGGCTCCATACCGAGCACGCAGTGCTCGCGGAAGTTGCGGCAGCCGTCGGCCAACAGGCGGATCGACTGCAGCACGTTATGGATGATCACCGGCTTGTAGACGTTGAGTTGCAGGTGCCCCTGGCTGGCCGCGAAACCGATGGTCACGTCGTTGCCCATTACCTGGCAGGCGAGCATCGACAGCGCCTCGCACTGGGTCGGGTTGACCTTGCCGGGCATGATCGAGCTGCCCGGCTCGTTGGCCGGCAGGCGTACCTCGGCCAGGCCGCCACGTGGCCCGGAGCCGAGCAGGCGCAGGTCGTTGGCGATCTTCATCAGCGCCACGGCCAGGGTCTTCAGGGCACCGGAGAGCGCGGTCAGTGGCTCGTGGCCGGCGAGGGCGGCGAACTTGTTCGGTGCGCTCTTCAGCGGCAGGCCACTGAGGGCAGCCAGCTCCGCGGCGATCGCCTCGCCGAAACCGGGCGGTGAGTTCAGACCGGTGCCGACTGCCGTGCCACCCTGGGCCAGCTCGCAGACCGCCGGCAGCGTGGCGCGAATGGCCTGCTGGGCCATCTCGAGTTGCGCGACGAATGCGGAGAGTTCCTGGCCAAAGGTGATCGGCGTGGCGTCCATCATGTGGGTGCGGCCGGTCTTCACCAGGCGGTTGTGACGTGCGGCCTGGTCGGCCAGGGCTTCGGCGAGCTCGGCGACGGCTGGCAGCAGTTCGTTCTTGACGGCGCTGGCGGCAGCGATGTGCATGGCGGTGGGGAAGCAGTCGTTGGAGCTCTGCGCACGGTTGACGTGATCGTTGGGGTGCACCGGGCTCTTGCCGCCACGAGGGTTACCGGCCAGTTCGTTGGCGCGCCCGGCGATCACTTCGTTGACGTTCATGTTGCTCTGGGTGCCACTGCCGGTCTGCCAGACCACCAGCGGAAACTGCTCGTCGTGCTGGCCGGCGATCACCTCGTCGGCGGCCTGCTCGATCAGTCGGGCGATATCCTGGGGCAGGTCGCCGATGCGGTCGTTGATACGTGAGGCAGCTTTCTTGATCAATGCCAGGGAATGCACCACCGCCAGCGGCATGCGCTCCTCGCCGATCGCGAAGTTGATCCGCGAACGCTGGGTCTGGGCACCCCAATAGGCATCTTCGGGGACTTCGATGGGGCCGATGCTGTCGGTTTCGGTGCGGCTCATTGCGGGACTCTCCGTCGCTGTTCAAGCTCGTTAGGCTGCGTCGGTGGCGACACGTTCCAACTACCAGCGCGTGCGGTTGGTGCAAATCCAGCCCTGTGCAGCTCGCACCGGCACGCGTTCGCCCAACGCATTGCGCAGCAGGCCGTCGTACTGGCCGGACCACTCGTTGGTGTCTGCATACAGCAGGCCGAAGCCGAGGCGCGGTTTGGCGGCATGGGCCTGGCGCGGCGTGAAGGTTAGGTCGACCTGGCCGTCCTCGGTGTACAGCTGCCAGGGCGCCAAGGGTGACTGGCGCGTTTGGCTGATCTGCACGGCCTGCTCCAGATGCAGCAAGGCGCCGCCGAACCACAGGGCGTTTTCCGTCAGCCCGCTGGGCTCGGTCCAGCCGCTGCCGAAGTTACCGCCAATGCCGCCGGGTGCGGCGAACACCGCACGCGTCCATTGGCTGTGGAGCGGCCAGACACCGCGGCCAAAGTCCATCGAGGCGAAGCTCTGGCCGCTGTTGCACTCATAGTCCCTGGCCCCCAGGTGCACGCTGCCGGTGACGGGCAGACCCACCTGGCGGCAGGCGGCATGAAAGCTCTTGTTGCCTAACGGCACCACCAGGTTCACCGACTCCAGATGAGCGGGGCGTTGGATGTCCAGTGCCAGGTGCAGGGGCTGGCCAGCAATATTCGGTGAGGTGGCGGTCAGCCTTACGCGGCCGGGGTACTCGTTGAAATGCAGCTGCAGGCGCGGGTGCTTGAAGGCGTGGCCGCCCTGGGGCGAGTCCGGCAGGTTGCAGCCGCGGGCGAACAGGCTGAGCTGGTTGAGGGTTACATGGTGGCCGCTGCCCAGATCGAGAAAGTAGACGGCGCCGTAGCCAACGTAGTCTAGATCGGCCTGAACCAGCGACAGCGTCCAGTCCGGGGTGCAGATGTTCCAGTGATTCCAGCGTTTGCGACGCCCCAGGTTGCCCGGCAACGAGCAGTCGACCCGCGGCTGCGACGACCAACCGATGGCCTCGGGGTTGAGCCGCCCGCGGGCGTCGCACAACGGGATCGGCGGCGGTGAAACGAGGGGGCTATTCATCTGGCACGTCCATGTGTGCATGAAGAAGGTCATCGAGCATGCAACTGTCCGGCGCGGCGGGCAAGTGCTGGCAGTTTGAACTGCGTCGCAAGGGTGCGCCAGTAGGCATTTCGCACTGCTTAGCGACCATTCCCAGGGGCAAAAGTGGTGCGCCTTCCATTCGAAAGGGCTTGAGAGGCGCGCCGCCGGGGCACAAAATGCGCCGCTGTCGGTCAAAGCACCTCACCCTTGTGTTCAGGAGTACCCCGATGTCCCGTATCCCCGCGCTCTGCATTGCCGCTCTGATGGCCGTCGGTAGCACCCAGGTGCTGGCCGATGCCCGCAGCCACGCCGCCGATGCCGAGCGCTTCCTGCAGCTCGCCCACGCCGACAAGCTGGCTGTTCCGGTTTACGCCCAGGTGCAGCAGATGTTCGCCCAGCGCTTCGCCGAGACCAAGGCGCCGGAGAGCAAGAAAGCCGTGCTGGAAAGCTACCAGGCCAAGGCCAACGCCGAGCTGGACAAGGCGGTCGGCTGGAACAAGCTCAAGCCCGACATGGTCAAGCTGTATACCAGCAACTTCAGCGAGCAGGAACTCAAGGACCTGATCGCCTTCTACGAGTCGCCGCTGGGCCAGAAGGTGCTCAAGCAGATGCCGGCGCTGACTGCCCAGTCCGCGCAGATCACCCAGGCCAAACTGGAAAGTGCGGTCCCTGCGGTCAACAAGCTGCTGACCGACATGGGCAGCGAACTGGGCGCCAAGAAGCCCTGACACCCGACGTGGCCGGCAGCTAGCCGGCCACGGTCCCTTCCCTGGAGCCACCGATGCCCAAGATCGACCACCTGCGTAGCGCTTTCGCCGCCCTGCAACCCGAGCACCTCGAGGTGCTGGATGAAAGCCACATGCATAGCCGTGGCCTGGAAACCCATTACAAGGCAGTGATCGTCAGCCCGCAGTTCGACGGCCTCAACGCCGTCAAGCGCCACCAGAAGGTCTATGGCGTGCTGGGCGAGCTGATGGGCCAGGTGCATGCGCTGGCCTTGCATACCTACACGCCACTGGAGTGGGCCGCCCAAGGCGTGGCCCCGGATTCGCCGACCTGCCGCGGCGGCAGCAAGCACGACCTCTGATTTCAGCCAGCGCCACTATTTCTGCTTCTGCGGGGTGGATGCCCGCCGCTGATCGTTAGTAGCAGCATCTGTTCGAGCGCCGGCCCTGGGCATCGCTGCGCTCACCCAGGCTACGTGCTCAACCCGGGCTACGCGACGCTGTTCACCACTCGACCACTATCTTGCCGAAATGGCTGCCGCTCTCCTGCAGGCGGAAGGCGTCTGCGAGCCTGTCCAGTGGGAAGCGCTGATCGAGGATCGGGCGCACGCCGGACTGCTCCAGCGCACGGATATAGTCCTGCTGGTGGCGACGACTGCCGACGATCAGCCCCTGCAGGCGAACCTGCTTGGCCATCAGCACCGCGGTCGGCACATCGCCCTGGCGCCCGGTCAAAACGCCGATGAGGGCAATATGGCCGCCGACCCGCACCGCGGTGATCGATTGCGCCAGGGTACCCGGGCCGCCGACTTCGACCACCTGATCCACGCCACGGCCAGCGGTCAGCTCCAGCACCCGCTTGCCCCAGTCAGGTGTCTGCCGGTAATTGATGGTGTGGTCGGCGCCCAGCTGGCGCAGGCGCTCGAGCTTCTCATCGGATGACGAGGTGGCGATCACCGAGGCGCCCATCATCCTGGCGATCTGCAGCGCGGCAATCGACACGCCGCCACTGCCCAGTACCAGCACGCTGTCACCGGCCTTCAGCCCGCCATCGACCACCAGCGCGCGCCAGGCGGTCAGCCCCGCGGTGGTGATGGTCGCCGCCTCGGCATGGCTCCAGCCGCGTGGCGCATGGGTGAAGGCGCTGGCGGCGCGTACCGCGTACTGGGCCGCGAAACCGTCGATGCCATCGCCCGGCGTGCCGGCGAAGTTGCTCACCGGCGCACCCACCTCACCGTCGGGCCACTGCGGGAAGAACCCGGACACTACCTGATCGCCCACCTGGAACTCGCTCACGCCTTCACCCACCGCCTCGACCACGCCGGCACCGTCGGCCATCAGCACGCGACCATCAGCGGTTGGAATACCGCCGTTGGCCACCAGCAGGTCGTGGAAGTTCAGCGAGCTGGCGTGCAGGGCCACGCGAATCTCGCCGGGCCCAGGCCGGCCGGGGTCGGCGATATCGATCACTTCGATGTTGTTCAGGCCTCCGGGTGTACGCACGACTGCGGCTTTCATGGATAGCTCCTCCAAGGTCTGTTCGATGGCAGGCGAGCGCCTGCCGTTGTTTTCTCGACCACCTCCCTTGCCGAGCGTTCCGGCTCGCGCACTACACCTGAGCGGCCAACACCAGTAAACTGCACGGCCCATTTCTCCACAGCACTTCACCCCATGCCCAGGTGACACCTCCGGGCAGTGCGATGCTTTGCCGAAACGGCTCACATTCTAGTACCCGGTCCGCCCTTTGCGAGGGCGACTACTGAAGGACATCTGCAATGAACGACAACACCATAGTCGTGGCGGCACTCTATAAGTTCGTGTCCCTGCCGGACTACGAGGCGCTGCGCCAACCGCTGCTCGACACGCTGGTCGCCAACGGCATCAAGGGCACTTTGCTGCTCGCCGAGGAGGGCATCAACGGCACGGTTTCCGGCAGCCGTGAAGGTATCGACGGGCTGTTCGCCTGGTTCGCCCTCGACCCGCGCCTGGCCGATGTCGACCACAAGGAATCCTACTGCGCCGAGCAGCCGTTCTACCGCACCAAGGTCAAGCTCAAGAAGGAGATCGTCACCCTCGGCGTGCCGGGTGTCGACCCCAACAAGCGTGTCGGCACCTATGTCGAGCCGCAGGACTGGAACGCGCTGATCAGCGACCCGGAAGTGCTGCTGATCGACACGCGCAACGATTACGAAGTGTCCATCGGCACCTTCGAAGGCGCCATCGACCCGAAGACCAAGTCCTTTCGCGAGTTTCCGGATTACATTCGCGAGCACTTCGACCCCAGCAAACACAAGAAGGTGGCGATGTTCTGCACCGGTGGCATTCGCTGCGAGAAGGCCTCCAGCTACATGCTCACCGAGGGCTTCGAGGAGGTGTATCACCTCAAGGGCGGCATTCTCAAATACCTCGAAGAAGTGCCCCAGGAAGAAACCAAGTGGCAGGGCGACTGCTTCGTGTTCGATAACCGGGTGACCGTGCGCCACGACCTCAGCGAGGGTGATTACGACCAGTGTCACGCTTGCCGTACGCCGATCTCGGTGGAGGACCGTGCCTCGGAATTCTTCAGCCCCGGCGTCAGCTGCCCGCACTGCTGGGATTCGCTGCCGGAGAAGACCCGCGAGGGTGCCCGTGAGCGGCAGCGGCAGATCGAACTGGCGAAAGCGCGCAATCAGCCCCATCCTCTTGGCAACAATCCCCGTCAGAAAAACGAGGCCTGAGCCATGGATGCGCGTCTGCTCTACGTAATGGACCCTATGTGTTCCTGGTGCTGGGGCTTCGCGCCGGTGGTCGAGGCGCTGGCCACTCAGGCCGCCGAGCGCGGCGTACCCATGCAACTGGTACTCGGCGGCCTGCGCCGTGATCAGGTGGCCATCGATGCCGCCGCGCGGGTGCGCTACCTGGGCTACTGGCAGGCGGTCAACGCCAGTACCGGTCAGTTGTTCAACTTCGATGAAGGGTTACCGCTGGGCATGCGCTACGACACCGAGTCGGCGTGCCGCGCCGTGGTCACGGTGCGCGATCTCGACCCGCAGAGCGCCTGGCCCATGGCCCGGCGTATCCAGCAGGCCTTCTACCAGCAAGGCGCCGACGTGACCCTGCCGGCGACCCTGGTGCAACTGGCCGAGGAAGTGGGTATTCCGCGTATCGAATTCGCCGAAGCGTTCGACAGCGAAGCGCAGCATCGCGCTACCGCCGCCGACTTCACCTGGGTGCAGGACCTCGGTATCGCAGGCTTCCCGACCCTGTTGGCCGAAAGCGCTGGTCGCCTGGCACTGCTCACCAATGGCTACCAGCCGCTCGATGTGCTGTCGCCATTGATCGGGCGCTGGCTGGAGCACGCCGTCGATGGTTGATCGCCTGAGCTGGGCGGAAATTCGTCGCCTGGCCCTGCGCCACAAGCGTGCGTTGATCCTCGCCAACCTGGTCGCCGTGTTGGCGACCCTGTGCAGCGTGCCGATTCCTCTGCTGTTGCCCTTGCTGGTGGATGAAGTGCTGCTCGGCGACGGCAACACCGCGCTGGCGGTGATGGACAATTTCCTCCCAGCGGCCTGGCAAAGCGCGGTGGGTTACATCCTGCTGATGCTGGGGCTGACCTTCCTCCTGCGCGGCGGTGCGCTGATCTTCAACGTGGTGCAGGCGCGGCTGTTCGCGCGGCTCTCCAAGGACATCGTCTACCGCATTCGCATCCGCCTGATCGAGCGCCTCAAGCGCATTTCCCTGGCCGAGTACGAGAGCCTCGGCGGCGGCACGGTGACCACCCACCTGGTCACCGATCTCGACACCCTGGACAAATTCATCGGCGAAACCCTCAGCCGTTTTCTGGTCGGCGTGCTGACCCTGGCCGGCACCTCGGGGATCCTGCTGTGGATGCACTGGAGGCTGGCGCTGTTGATCCTGCTGTTCAACCCGCTGGTTATCTACGCCACGGTGCAGCTGGGCAAACGCGTCAAACACCTGAAGAAGCTCGAGAACGACAGCACCTCGCGCTTCACCCAGGCGCTCACCGAAACCCTGGACTCGATCCAGGAAGTGCGTGCCGGCAATCGCCAGGGTTATTTTCTCGGTCGCCTCGGCGGGCGCGCCAAGGAAGTGCGCGATTACGGCGTGGCCTCGCAGTGGAAGACCGACGCCTCGAACCGCGCCAGCGGCCTGTTGTTCCAGTTCGGCATCGACGTGTTCCGTGCCGCGGCGATGCTCACCGTGCTGTTCTCCGACCTGTCCATCGGCCAGATGCTCGCGGTGTTCAGCTACCTGTGGTTCATGATCGGCCCGGTCGAGCAGTTGCTCAATCTGCAATACGCCTTCTATGCCGCCGGCGGCGCGCTGACACGCATCAACGAGCTGCTCGCGCGACGTGACGAGCCGGACTACGTCGGCGGTGCCGACCCGTTCAAAGGACGCGAAACGGTCGGCATCGAGATTCGCGACCTGACCTTTTCCTATGGCGAGGAACCGGTGCTGGCGGGGCTCAACCTGTCCATCGCGCCGGGCGAGAAGGTCGCCATCGTCGGCGCCAGCGGCGGTGGCAAGAGCACCCTGGTGCAATTGCTGCTTGGCCTTTATACGCCCCAGGCCGGGGTGATTCGCTTTGGCGACAGCAGCCAGGAACAGATCGGCCTGCCGGTGATTCGCGAGCATGTGGCGGTGGTGCTGCAGCACCCGGCACTGTTCAACGACACGGTACGCGCCAACCTGTGCATGGGCCGTGAGCGCAGCGACGAAGCCTGCTGGCAGGCATTGACCATCGCCCAGCTAGCGCAGACCGTTCGGCAACTGCCGCAAGGGCTGGATACGGTGGTCGGCCGTTCCGGTGTGCGCCTGTCCGGCGGCCAGCGTCAGCGCCTGGCCATTGCCCGCATGGTGCTGGCCGAGCCCAGGGTGGTGATCCTCGATGAAGCCACCTCGGCGCTGGATGCCGCAACCGAATACGCCCTGCACAAGGCGCTGGCGCAATTTCTCAACGGCCGTACCACGTTGATCATCGCCCACCGCCTGAGTGCGGTGAAACAGGCCGATCGGGTGCTGGTGTTCGACGGTGGCAGCGTTGCCGAAGACGGTGACCACCGCCAACTGATTGCCGAGGGCGGGCTGTACGCCAAGCTCTACGGCAATCTGCAGCACTAGGCCGGGCGAGTTAGCCGCACTTATCGGTGGCCTGCAGTTGAGCGCAGTAATACCCGCGATTGACCCCGGATATCGCTGCGCTCAACGCCGGGCTACAAAAAACTACTCGTGCGGCAGTTTGCTGCCCCACTGCTGGATCGCCTTGGTGCGCTGCACGCTGGCGTTGACCGCCTTGTCGATCTCCTCGTTGTAGTCGTCCAGCCAACTGCGTGAGCCGGGGATCATGTCCGCCAGGTCGCGCATGCCATTCTTCAGCGTCTGCAGGCTCTGCTGGTAGCTCTGTTCCTGGCCGAGCAGGGTGCGGCCCATCAGTTTCAGGGCGGCGATATCCTGAGCGGGCGCCGCCGGAGCAGCAGTGGCGGCAGCGGCCGCAGGAGGTGGCGGTGGTGGTGTGGCAGCGAGTTTCAGCAGGGCGTCCTGGCGCTTCTGGTCTTCCTTGAGCGTATTCAATTCCGTTTCCAGTTGCTCGGCGCGGTGCTGCAGGGCGGCGAAGGCTTGCGGATCGAAGGGCGGCGGCTCATCAGCAAGCATCTTCACCACGGCCGAGGTCGCCAGGCTGGAGAGGATGATGAACAGCAGCAGGGCCAGGGCGAAGATCAGGATGCGGTTGAAGCGACTGGCCTTTTCCAGCTTGGCCAGGCGCTCCTCGTCACTGGGTGGCGCCAGGTCGAATGCGGTGGGTGCGCTCTCGGGTTCTGCGGGCTTTTCACTGCTCATGGCGGCCTCATTGTTATGGCGCGGATGGATGCTGTCATTCTGGCAGCGTTTTCACCGATCTGCCTGTGCATTGCCCGCATCCTGTCGGCAGATTAATCGACCGCCTCGTAAAGAAATGTTTACGGACTCGGCCGATCCAGGGGCCGCTGGTGGCGATTGGTGGCCCATCGTCCCGCCATGTATCGAAGCCTTGCCAGCGTCCGGCTGCGTAGGCGTTGCCGACGGGCAGGGCGGCCTTGTTCGCGTTCGCCACCTCGATTGTCATGGAGGCATAACGACAACGAGGACGACCCCCATGAACGCCGTGTCCAGAATCGAACAGCACAACCCCATCGGTACCGACGGTTTCGAGTTCGTCGAATTCACCGCACCAACCCCCGAGGGCATCGAGCAGCTGCGCCAGCTGTTCACCGCCATGGGCTTTACCGAAACCGCCAAGCACCGCAGCAAGCAGGTATGGCTGTTCCAGCAGCACGACGTGAACTTCGTGCTCAACGGCAGCCCGACCGGACACGTGCATGCCTTCGCCGAAAAGCACGGGCCGAGCGCTTGCGCCATGGCCTTCCGGGTCAAGAATGCCGCCCAGGCGGCCGCCTACGTGAAAGAGCAGGGCGCTACCCTGGTCGGCAGCCACGCCAACTTTGGCGAGCTGAACATTCCCTGCGTCGAAGGCATCGGTGGATCGTTGCTGTATCTGGTCGACCGTTACCCCAACGAGAGCGGCGAACAGAGCATCTATGACGTCGACTTCGCGTTCATCGAAGGCCGCTCGGCCAACGACAACGCCGTCGGCCTGCAGTGCATCGACCACCTCACCCATAACGTGAAGCGCGGGCAGATGGATGTCTGGTCCGGCTTCTACGAGCGCATCGCCGGCTTTCGCGAAATCCGCTATTTCGATATCGAAGGCAAGCTTACCGGCCTGGTGTCCCGGGCCATGACTGCACCGTGCGGGAAGATCCGCATTCCGATCAACGAGTCGGCCGACGACAAGTCGCAGATCGAGGAATTCATCCGCGAGTACCACGGCGAGGGTATCCAGCACATCGCCCTGTCCACTGATGACATCTACGCCACGGTGCGCCAGCTGCAGGCCAACGGCGTGTCGTTCATGAGCACCCCGGACACCTACTACGAGAAGGTCGACCAGCGTGTGGTTGGCCACGGCGAGCCGCTGCAGGTGCTGCGTGACCTGAACCTGCTGATCGACGGTGCGCCTGGTGACGACGGCATCCTGCTGCAGATCTTCACCAACACGGTGATCGGCCCGATCTTCTTCGAGATCATCCAGCGCAAGGGCAACCAGGGCTTTGGCGAGGGCAATTTCAAGGCCCTGTTCGAGTCCATCGAAGAAGACCAAGTGCGCCGCGGTGTGATCAGCGAGGAGTGAGGCCATGAGCCGCAAATGGATCAGCTTTCCCCTGCGTGAAGGCGAGCACTCGCGCCAGGCGCACTGCGATTTTCCCGCCGACACCTACGAGCGGGAAATGGGCCGCGAGGGCTTCTTCGGCCCGGTGACGCACCTGCACCACAAGCATCCGCCCACCGGCTGGGTCGACTGGCAAGGGCCGTTGCGGCCCCACGCCTTCAACTTCAACCAGATTCCCAGCGAGCACGCCTGCCCGTTCGAGGCGCCGCTGACCCTGCACAACGCCGACATTCGCCTGCGCGTGTGGAAGACCGCCAGCGCCATGGGCCACCTGGTGCGCAACAGCGATGGCGACGAGTTGCTGTTCGTGCACGACGGCGCAGGGCATTTCTACTGCGACTTCGGTCACCTCGAATACCGCGATGGCGATTACCTGGTGATTCCCCGCGGCACCGCCTGGCGAATCGAGCCGACGGTGCCCAGCCATTTCCTGCTCGTCGAGAACACCGATGGCGCCTACCAGCTGCCGGACAAGGGCCTGCTCGGCGGCCAGGCGATCTTCGACCCGGCGGTGCTCGATCATCCGCATATCGATGATGCCTTCAAGGCCCAGCAGGACGAAAGCACCTGGCAGATCCGCATCAAGCGGCGTAATCAGATCAGCACCGTGACCTATCCCTACAACCCGCTCGATGCCGTCGGCTGGCACGGCGACAACACCGTGGTGCGGGTGAACTGGCGCGACATCCGCCCGCTGATGAGCCATCGCTACCACCTGCCGCCGTCGGTGCACACCACCTTCGTGGCCAAGGGTTTCGTGGTCTGCACCTTCACGCCGCGGCCGGTGGAGTCCGACCCCGGCGCGCTCAAGGTGCCGTTCTTCCATAACAACGACGACTACGACGAAGTGCTGTTCTACCACCGCGGCAACTTCTTCAGCCGCGACAACATCGAGGCCGGTATGGTCACCCTGCACCCCTGCGGTTTTCCCCATGGCCCGCACCCCAAGGCGCTGAAAAAGGCGCAGACCGACCCGGCCACCTTCGCCGAGGAAGTGGCGGTGATGATCGACACCCGCCGCGCCCTGGAGGTGACCGAGGCCGCCGCCGCCGTGGACGTTGCCGAATACGTGAATTCCTGGCGCGCGCCAGGCAAGGAGTCCTGATGAAACTGGCATCGCTGAACCAGGGCCGTGATGGCGCCCTGGTGGTGGTATCCCGTGACCTGGCCCGCGCCGTGCGCGTGGCGCAGATCGCCCCCACGCTGCAGGCCGCGCTGGACGACTGGGCGAGCAAGCGCCCGCAGCTCGAAGCGGTTTACCAGCGCCTCAACGACGGCCTGGAAGCGGCCGCTTTCGACTTCGATCAAGGCGCCTGTCATAGCCCATTGCCGCGCGCCTATCACTGGGCCGACGGCAGCGCCTACGTCAATCACGTCGAACTGGTGCGCAAGGCGCGTGGCGCCGAAATGCCGGAGTCCTTTTGGCACGACCCGTTGATGTACCAGGGCGGCTCGGACACCTTCATCGCACCCCATGCCCCGATCCGCATGGGCGACGAAGCCTGGGGCATTGACCTGGAAGCCGAGTTGGCGGTGATCACCGACGACGTACCCATGGGCGCCACGCCGGCCCAGGCCACCGGGCATATCCAGCTCCTGATGCTGGTCAACGACGTGTCGCTGCGCAACCTGATTCCCGGCGAGCTGGGCAAGGGCTTCGGTTTCTACCAGAGCAAGCCGTCGTCGAGCTTCTCGCCAGTGGCAGTGACACCGGACGAGCTGGGCGACAGCTGGCGCGACGGGCGCGTACACCGGCCGCTGGTGTCGCATATCAACGGCGCGCTGTTCGGCCAGCCGGATGCCGGCACCGACATGACCTTCGACTTCCCGACCCTGATCGCCCATGCCGCCCGCACGCGGCCGTTGGGCAGCGGCACCATCATCGGCTCGGGCACCGTCTCCAACTACGACCGCAGCGCCGGCTCCAGCTGTCTGGCCGAGAAGCGCATGCTCGAAGTGATCGAGCACGGTGAGGCGAAAACGCCCTTCCTGAAGTTCGGTGACCGGGTACGCATCGAGATGTTCGATGCAGGCGGGGCGAGCATCTTCGGCGCTATCGACCAGGTGGTAGAAAGCTACGATGCCCACTGATCCGAAGGCGCGGCTTCAGCTGCGGTGCTGTCGGCGCCTTCCAGCCTGATCGCGGCTGAAGCCGCTCCCACCCAGTCGTGTTTCGAGGCGTGCGCAATATTGAGGCGCTCCAGCTGCATGACTCGGGTTTCGACGACCGGGTGCGCATCGAGATGCTGATACCTCTGCTGAAGTGCCACGACGCCTCTGATCCGTGGGAGCGGCTTTAGCCGCGATGCTGTCGGCGCCTTCCAGTCTGATCGCGGCTGAAGCCGCTCCTACCAAATTGTGCTTTTAGGAGTCCGCAATGCTGACGCTATACGGCTACTGGCGCTCCAGCGCCGCCTACCGGGTGCGCATCGCGCTCAACCTCAAGGGCCTGGCTTACCGGCAGGTGCCGGTGCATCTGGTGCGCGATGGCGGCGAGCAGAACGGCGAGGCGTATCAGGCACTCAATCCCCAGGGCCTGGTGCCACTCCTGGTGGACGAGGAGAACGGCGGTGCGCCCATCGCCCAGTCCCTGGCGATCATCGAGTACCTGGAGGAAATCTTTCCGGTGCCGGCCATCCTGCCGGCCGACCCGGTTGAACGTGCCCAGGTCCGCGCCCTGACGCTGCATCTGGCCTGCGATGTACATCCGCTCAACAACCTGCGGGTGCTGCAGTACCTCGGCCGTGAGCTGGGTGTCGATGATGCCGCGAAGAACGCCTGGTACCGGCATTGGGTGGCCGCAGGCCTGGCAGCGGTGGAGCAGGGGGTGGCGGCGTATGGCGATACATTTTCCCTGGGCACGCGGCCCGGCTATCTGGAAGCCTGTTTGATCCCACAGGTGTACAATGCGCGCCGTTTCGACTGTGACCTCGATGCGTATCCACGCATCCTCGCGCTGACCGCCCGTTGTGAGGCCCTTGAAGCATTCCGGCACGCCGCGCCGGATGCCCAGCCCGACGCGCAGTAGCCGCAAGTACCCAAGCCATTCCGCAAGGCCACGAGCCGGGCGGGTTCGATCCCGTCACGGTCGATCACCCACAGGTGACAGATGCCAAGCGAAATGCTCCAGACCGGCCCGCTCAAGCGCGGCCTGAAGAACCGCCATATTCAGTTGATCGCCCTGGGCGGTGCCATCGGTACCGGCCTGTTCCTGGGTTCCGCCGGGGTGATGGCCTCGGCCGGGCCATCGATGATCCTGGGCTACGCGATCGGCGGGTTCATCGCCTTTCTGATCATGCGCCAGCTTGGCGAAATGATCGTCGAGGAGCCGGTGGCCGGCTCGTTCAGCCACTTCGCCCATAGCTACTGGGGACCGTTCGCGGGCTTTCTGTCCGGCTGGAACTACTGGGTGCTCTACGTGCTGGTGGGCATGGCCGAACTCACGGCGGTGGGCAAGTACGTGCAGTACTGGTGGCCGGAGGTTCCCACCTGGGCGACCGCGGCGGCGTTCTTCGTGCTGATCAACGCCATCAACCTGACCAACGTGCGGGTGTTCGGCGAGGCCGAGTTCTGGTTCTCGATCATCAAGGTGGTGGCGATCATGGGCATGATCCTGCTCGGCTGC